>Ga0210017_1003909_pt1 | contig 12386 bp, 10 predicted proteins | sample CryGeyCG2014_020_FD_183966 | JGI IMG/M metagenome (GOLD analysis project Ga0210017, IMG submission 183966) | Groundwater microbial communities from aquifer - Crystal Geyser CG08_land_8/20/14_0.20 (SPAdes) (version 2) | ecosystem: Environmental > Aquatic > Deep subsurface > Groundwater | place... | reverse complement strand
TGACGGGGGAGAGGTGCCGGTTTTCCAAAAATTCCATTCCGAAGGAGAAACCCATGTCCCCAGATTAGGGGGATTGCTGATCTGGGGCACCGCTCTGATCGTGGTGCTTTTATTTTGGGGACTTTCTAAGATTACTGATTTTTGGTGGCTGGACAAGCTTAACTTTTTAAGCAGGAACCAAACATGGCTTCCGCTTTTTACTTTGCTTGCCGCTTCTTTAATCGGGTTGAGCGATGACCTTTTGCAGGTTTTCGGCAAAGGGAAATATATCGGCGGGGGAGTGAGTTTAAAGAGACGGCTTTTATTAATGGCGGTAATAGGCGTAATCGGAGCGCTGTGGTTTTACTTCCGGCTGGACTGGCACAGCATTCACATTCCCGGCGTGGGAAGCCTGGAAATAGACGGCTGGTATCTGCCCCTCTTTGTTCTCGTAATGATGGCTGTTTACTCGGGAGGGGTGATTGACGGCCTGGACGGCTTGGCTGGCGGAGCCTTTGCCTCAATGTTTGCCGCTTATGCCGGCATTGCCTTATTCTTGGGCCAGATTGATATTGCCGCTTTCTGTGCCGCTATTCTTGGAGCCCTGTTGGCCTTTTTATGGTTTAACATCCCCCCTGCCCGTTTTTACATGACAGAAACAGGAACGATGGGACTTTGCGCCACCCTGACCGTCATCGCTTTTCTAACAGATTCCGTTCTGGTTCTGCCGGTCATCGGATTCCTGCTTGTTATGGAATCAGGATCAGTGATTATCCAGCTTCTTTCAAAAAAGTTCAGGCACAAAAAGATATTTCTCTCCTCTCCCATTCATCATCATTTCGAAGCCAAGGGCTGGCCGCACTACCAGGTCACCATGAGATTCTGGATCATAGGCACGATTATGGCCATAGTCGGCATCGCCATCAGATTGCTAGGATAATTCAAAAATTAAAATGCAAAATGCAAAATTACAAACCGAGTTTTCATTTTTGGAAACGAGGGGGAAGAAGAGGACAAAGTTCTCTTCGCCCTTCAAAATTCAAAATTTAAAAAGAAAATATCCGAAATTTATCTACCAAAACTATTTTTATAAAATCTCTGGGGAAAATTTAGAGATTTTTTTTGATTTTAAAATTGAGCCAGATTTTTCTTTCAAACCAAAGATTACAATAAAAAACGTCGGGCTGTTGAGGATCGACCTCAACAAGCTCAAAAATCTGGTATTTCATCTGGGTCTGATCGAAATGATAAGTTACTGGAAGGCAACCTGTTCGCCGACGATTGAAATAAAGGCCGGCTATCTGAATAAAAAGCAAATCAGATGGTGGCAGGATTTGATAATGAAGGGCATGGGACAGTTCTTCTTTGAAAACAAAATACCTTTCCAAAAGCCAAAATTCCTTATTGGCCGAGCTTCCACAGAAAGCGATGGTGAAGAAGAGAACAAAGTTCTCTTCGCCTTCCCTAAATCGGCAAAAGGAATCTTGGTGCCGGTTGGCGGAGGTAAGGATTCTGCCGTAACGCTGGAGTTATTGTCTGATTTTTCCAAGAAGAAGGCAGAAATTCGTTGTTTTTCCCTTAATCCGACGGATGCGGCAAAAAAGATGATGAAGTTGGCCGGATGCAAAAAACCGGTCGTGGCTGAAAGAAAAATCGATAAGCTCCTTCTGGAGTTGAACAGAAAAGGATTTTTGAACGGCCACACTCCCTTTTCCGCTTACCTTGCTTTTTTAACCACGCTGGTTGCCTCTCTGTTCGGCCAAAAATACATCGCCTTGTCCAACGAGAAAAGCTCCAACGAGGGCAACGTGAAATATCTGGGCAGGACGATAAACCACCAGTGGTCTAAAAGCTTTGAGTTTGAGGAAAAATTCAGGAAATATTCGGAAAAATATCTGACTGAGGCGGTAGAATACTTCAGCTTCCTCCGTCCTTTGTACGAAATTCAGATTGCCGAGATCTTCAGCCGCTACCCCAAATACTTCCCGGTTTTCCTGAGCTGCAACGAGGCGTATAAAACCGCTTCGGGGACGAAGAAGCCCGCAAAGAAATGGTGCGGAAAGTGCTCCAAGTGCTTGTTTGTCTTCATGGTTCTTTATCCTTTCTTGAAAAAGAAAGAAATTCTAAAGATTTTCGGGAAAAATTTATTTCAAGACAAAAAACTTCTGCCCCTCCTGCAGCAATTAATAGGGGAAAGGGGATTTAAGCCCTTTGAATGCGTAGGCACCAGATCAGAATGCAGAAAAGCCTTAAAGCTGGGGCTCAAAAAAGCAAAAAAAACAGGCGAAGTTCCTTATCTATTGACAAAAATAAAATAAAAATTATGCCGGAAGAAGCAAAAATTGAAGTAAAACAAAAAACTCTTAATACGGTATTAGGTAAGATGGAACGAGGGGGGGGTTCTCAGAATCCCACGCTTTCAGAGAGATTACGTTTGGGAGAGAATAAGGGTAGCAAAATTATTTGATAGTATTTATAAAGAAATGCTTATTGGGAGTTTTTTCCTTTGGATAACTTCATCAAAATAACTAAAATTTTTATGAATATAAAAGATGTCAAAACATCAATTAAAGTGGGTGATTTTGTATTAAGAAAAAATAATAGAAATAAGATAGGTATAAAATATTCACCCAACATTGATAAAAAAATACTTACTGACGATTCAGCAAGAATATATTTAATCACTCAGGATGAAATCATAAAGAAAATAGGTGGCTCTATCCAAAAAGGAGGAATTAAAGGAACTGTAAGTTTTTATACTGGTGCTATGACGGGAAGTCCTGGCAGGCCTAGATTTATCCTCCATTTGCTTATTGAAGAAGCGCTAAAAAGCAAGTCAAAGGTAGCACTATATATGATTACTTCTCCCAAGACGTTAGCTGAGGTAAGTGGTTTGTTTGGGACTAAAAAAATGAAGATCGCAAGTTTTAAAGAAATGGAGGATTTGTGTAAATCCGATTACTATTCTAGAGAAAAGAAATATCCAGATTGGAATTTCCAAGAAAATCACCAGCCATACCCCTCAAAATTAGAGAAAAAATTTATGGCTTATCACCAAAAACGATTAAGTAAAAAATAGTTTTATTTTTTTGGTGGGCCAAAAATAATCATTTCGTGGGATTCTTTAATATGATTACCGTTGCCATTTTTTCTGTTTAATCCTATTCTTGTTTCTCCTTGGCCCATAGTATATTGCCAGCTGGGGAAGGATTGTTTAAATTCTTTATAATATTCTCTTATTGTCGGGCAGTTATTATATGAAAGTATAAAACCTCCTTTGTGATTTTTTAATAAATCTCTTAAAACCTCGTGCGGGAATCCGTTGTGGTGAACGGGGATGTTTCTCATTGGATAAATTCCTTTGAACATCTTCGAATCCTTGCCGATATAATAAGGAGGGTCGCAATACAGAAAGTCGTTTGGGTGATTTTTAATGACCTCTCGAAAATCGGCGCATTCTACCTTTAAGTTCTTCGGATTGAAATCTCGGATATTCTCTAGCATCCTTTTATATCTTGTTTCGTCCAGATAGATATCAGAAGACCAGCCCATAAACCCGGGGCCGTAGGATAAATTAAAGTTATAAACATAATAAACCGCCAGAGTCAGAGGATCTAATTTTGTTTTCTTCTTCCAAACATCATTCAAAATCAGCCTTATTCTTTCAAAAGTTTTTTTATTGGGTTTTAATTCCTTTAACTTTTTGTAAAGAAGTTTCGGCTTTTCTATTTGAAATTTCCAATAATTGCAGAGGATATCGAAAATATCATAGCCGATAACCTCTAGGCCAAGTTCTTTACTCATAGCTATTTCAATTGAGCCACCACCAAAGAAAGGAGAAACAACTCTTTTTACATTGTCCGGCAATAATTCAACAACATGACCAACCGCTAAACTTTTTCCTCCGGCATATCTAATTGGAGAAAGAACAACCCTTTTATATTTATTTTGACTTTTTGAATTGGAACTTCTTATGCGGTCTAAAAATATTTTTTTCTTGTAGGCGAGCGTATTGTCTTTAATACCATTTTCTAGATTTCTTACAATTTTAACTACAACACCTCGTACCTCTACCTCTTTACGGTAGATTGGTAACATCTCTTGGTTTGCCGGCTGTAATTTAATACGCGATTTTTCTCTATAAATTTTTTTAAGAGTAGCTTCATTGTCATCAATAATAGCCACTACGGTTTGGCCGTCATCGGCAGTCTCTTGTTTACGGATTACAACAATATCGCCATCAAATATACCATCATCAATCATACTATTGCCTTGGACGCGTAAAGCATAATGATTACCGAATTTACCAATTTCATTTTTACTTACTGCAATTGTTTCACTTGGATTTTCTATTGCCTCTATAGGTTGGCCGGCGGCAATAGTGCCCACGATAAGAACCCTTGCCATTTCTTCTCTTTTTGTTGTATCAATAGCGCGAGGTTTATTTTCTTCTTTGGATAGATATCCGGCATCACGAAGTTTAGAAATATGAAAATGTGCCGTAGAAACAGAGGCAAGTTTAAATTTTTTGCATATTTCCTCAAGCGAAGAAGCGTACCCTTTGCTTTTTTGATACTTGGTGACGAAATCAAGAACCTCTTTTTGCCTCTTTGTAATCATAAAATTTGACTCTATTTACCTTACTATAGTATAATAGAAAATGAATAGAAAGTCCAAAGTGAGTTATCCACAGCACACAATAAGATTTAAAGTATGTCTGGAGAATATAAAAATAATCATTACACCCCAATTTGGTATCAAAAAAGATTCTTACCGGATCCCTCATCTGAACATGAATTGTATTATCTTAGTTTGAAGCCGCCGCAATTCATCGACGGCAAAGGTAAAACCCATATAGGTAATGCAGTAAGAAAATTGGGATTTAAGCATTGCTTCGCCGAAGAGGATTTATACACGACAAATTTTTACGGCGTTGAGTTAAAAACGATTGAACAATTATTTTTCGGGAAGATTGATGCTAGGGGAAAAGCTGCTGTTGAGTGGTGTGCTAGTTTTTCACATCCATGGGATGGGTCTAATTGTATTAATGACCTACTTCTCTACATGAGTACTCAGAAACTTCGTACTCCCAAAGGGCTTGCCTGGCTCCGCGATCAGGCAAGTAAATTAGGCAGACAGGATAAAAACAGTATTCTCGCCCTGATGACTTCGTTAAGACAGCTATATGGTTCTATATGGATGGAATGCGTATGGCTTATAGCTGATGCAAGTAAATCAGATACAAAATTTATAGTATCTGACCACCCCGTGACAATATACAATCGCCGGTGCGGTCCTAGGTCGCAATGGTGTAGAGAGTATAACGATCCAGATATCAGACTACATGCCAGCCATACACTTTTCCCTCTTTCGCTGGATAAAATACTTATCCTTACAAACTTGTCTTGGGTAAGAAATCCGTATCAGAACGAATTGGAAATGCGACCAAACCCCATTTTTTTTAGAGGTGCAATAATGAAAATTACTGATATTCAAACTCTACGTTATCTATCCGAAGAAGAAGTACGTCAAATTAATTTTATCATCAAAAGTCGCGCATACAGATACGTTGCAGCGGCGAAAGAGAATTGGTTGCATCCGGAGAGATATGTTTCAAAATCAGACTGGTATAACTACGGTTACGGTTATCTATTAATGCCGGACCCTAGAGGTGTTGAATATGGAGGACAAATTCTTATAGGGCATAAAGATGGAACGGCATCTGCGTTTGACGAGTATGGCCGTCGTCCAGGGCAAGAAGGATTTAAAGAATTTGATAAATCTGGAGTTGAAGAAGACTGGAACACTTTCCATCGATTTCAAGGAGAATTTGCAAGACTTTTCGGCCGATATCGTAGAGGAAGAGCTTTTAATATAATGAGGATCGATAATGAACGAGATGACGAGGAATATCATAAATATCACTTAAATCTTGAGAACGAGTATAAAAAGACAAAAAAGAGAAAACAATAGTATCTAGATTAGTTTCGCCAAAAAATTCGCCGGCCCAGTCAAAGAGATAAACCTCTTTTCCACCCTTCGTTGCGACTTGGGTAAGCCAGGGCGCGGCAGAAGAAAGAGGTCTGAGGAGGAATTCCGCCGCGCCCGAGCGACTAAAATTCAGCGTCCGGATTTTCCCTGAAATACGTTCGGATTTTATCCAGGGTACGGAACATAGTCTCTCGTAACCTATTCGGGAGACTTTTTGTTTCAAAAATGAAATATTTATGCTATTTTTAAATATAACAATGCTGGAAGAGCTAAAAAACAAGAAAATACTGATCTTGGGGTTCGGGAAGGAAGGAAAAGACAATTTTTTATTTTTGAGGAAGCTGTTCCCAAAAAAGATTTTGGCTATTGCCGACAGGTCGGAAAAGATAAAAAAACCGGGCAGGGACGCCGTATTGCATGGGTAAAAACTATCTCCACTCTCTCAAAAAATACGACGTAATCGTCAAATCGCCAGGGATTCCTTTTAAAATACTGCCCAAGTCCGCTCTCAGAAAAGTGGCTACCCAGACGGACATCTTTTTTGACAACTGTCCGGGCCAAATTGTAGGAATAACCGGAACCAAGGGAAAAAGCACTACCACTTCGTTGATTTACGAAATTCTGAAGAAGGGCGGGAAAGCAGCTCACCTGGTGGGCAATATCGGCAAACCGGTGCTTAATCTTTTGTTTTCCGCCGGGCCCGGGGACATCTATGTGTACGAGCTGTCTTCTCACCAGTTATACAACCTAAAAAAAAGCCCTCAGGTAGCGGTTTTTCTCAATATTTATCCTGAACATCTGGATTATTATAAAAATTTTCAGGAATATATCAATGCCAAAGCAAATATTGCCCGTTATCAAACAAAAGACGATTATTTAATTTACAATGCTGGGGATAAAATCGTTAGAGAAATCGCTAAAAAATCGAAAATTGAGCTTACGCAGAAAGCGAAAGGGAAGAAGAGAATTTCATTCTCTTCGCCCGCAAAGAAAATTCCGGTCAGGGGAAAATATTATGAGCTGAATAAAGCTGCAGCCAGAGCAGTGGGAAAAATATTCAAAGTTCCTTCAAAAATCATCGACAAGGCAATCAAGGAATTTAAATATCTTCCGCACAGATTAGAATTGGTCGGGACTTTCAGGGGAATCACTTTTTATAACGATGCCCTGGCAACCATACCCGAGGCCACGATGGCAGCAATTGATTCTCTGGGTCCGAGAGTGCAAACCATTATGCTGGGCGGGTTTGAAAGAAATATCGATTTTAAAAATCTGGCTAAAAAGGTTTTGCAAAGCAAAATAAAAACCGTGATTTTATTTCCGACGACCGGGGAGCGAATTTGGAAAGAAATAATGAAATTGTCCCGAGGCAGGGGAGTGCCCGAACATTTCTCCACGGACAACATGCGGGATGCGGTAAAGCTGGCTTACAGACACACCGGGAAGAGGAAAATCTGCCTTCTTTCCACCGCCTCCTCAAGCTTCAGCATCTTCAGGGATTACAAAGAAAAGGGCAATTTATTTAAGAAGCAAGTTTTTGCGCAACAAGGGCAAAGAAAGTAAACTTTCTTCTTCCCCCCTTCGCTATCGCTTGGGAAAACGAAGATGAATACAAAACATATGCATAAAAGTTCGGTTCCCGATTATTTTTTATTGGGAGTTTCCATTTTTTTGCTGATGTTTGGAATAATAATTCTGGCCAGCGTTTCAGCCGCTTTTTCTTTTAAAAAGTTCGACGATACCGCTTATCTTTTAAGGCACCAGATTCTTATGGGCCTGATTCCCGGATTAATACTGGGCTTCATTCTCTACAAGATTGACTTGTCTTTGATTAAAAAATGGGCGCCCCGCTTGTTTTTGTTTAACTTATTCTTGTTGATAGCGGTTTTTTTGCCAATTTTGGGCTCGAACTTCGGGACGGCTTCCAGTTGGATATATCTGGGCATTGTCTCGTTCCAGCCTGCGGAATTCTTGAAATTGACTTTTATTCTTTATCTGGCAGCCTGGCTGACTACCCGGACGGACAAAACCGTATCCGTAAAAAACCCTCGGGAGTTCAACAGGACTCTCGTTGCATTCCTTCTGGCCCTGGCAATCGTATGCCTGCTTTTGATTCTACAGCCCGATGTCGGAACCTTGGCGATAATCGCCGTCACGGCAGTTGCCATGTATTTTTCAACAAACCTGCCTCTCGTGCATACTTTCTTGATATTCCTGATAGGAAGCGCCGTCTTTTATTCCATGGTCAAAATCTCGCCTTACCGTCTCAACCGTCTTCTGGTCTTCCTTAACTCTGACATTGACCCCATGGGCATAGGCTACCAGATGAAGCAGGCCCTGATTGCCATAGGATCGGGGGGGGTGGCCGGAGTGGGACTGGGATTAAGCATCCAGAAGCACGGTTTTCTGCCCCAGTCGATTTCCGATTCGATCTTCGCGGTTTTCTCGGAAGAAACGGGATTCATCGGCGCTTTCTTTTTGATTTTTCTTTTTTTGGTCTTTGCCTGGCGGGGATTCAAGATCGCCAAGGAGAGCAAGGATAAGTTTTGCCAGCTCGTCGCGCTGGGAATCACTGTCTGGATTATCAGTCAAACCTTTGTTAATATTGGAGCAATGATAGGAATGCTGCCTTTAACCGGGGTTCCCTTGCCTTTCATCAGCTACGGAGGATCGGCCTTGGTGGCAGAACTGGCGGGATTGGGAATATTATTAAACATCTCCAAGAAAAATAATCAATGAAGATACTATTTGCCGGAGGCGGTACGGGAGGACACGTCATCCCCATTATCGCCCTGACTAGGGAAATAAGGAGAATTTACCAGACCCCGGATCTTCAATTTTATTTTCTGGGTCCCAAAGATGACTTCAGCCAGGCGCTTTTGTCTCAGGAAGGAATAAAGGTAAAACATGTTCTGGCAGGAAAAATCAGGAGGTACCCGGGATGGAAAAATATTCTCCTTAATGCGCTGGATGTCTGCGTTAAGATTCCCCTGGGTATTGTGCAAGCCTTTTTCCACGTTTTCTTCATGTCTCCCGATTTGATCTTCAGCAAGGGAGGATTCGGTTCGATTCCGGGAGTCCTGGCCGGCAAGCTTCTCTTTGTTCCCGTTTTCCTTCATGAATCCGACATTACGCCCGGAGCCGCCAATAAGTTTTTGGTTAATTTCGTCATGGAAATATTCGTTTCTTTTCCCAAGACCGAGTACTTTCCCGTAAAGAAAATGATTCTTGTGGGCAATCCTACAAGGATGGAAATATTGGAAGGCTCGAAAGAAGAAGCCAAGAGTTTTTTCAAAATGACTTCCGCCAAGCCCGTACTGCTCGTCCTGGGAGGCTCCCAGGGAGCACAGAGGATAAACGATAAAATCCTCGAGGTCCTTCCTCAGCTTCTGGAAAATTTTGAAGTAATCCATCAATGCGGAGATAATAATTTCCAGCAGGTCAGGGCGGAATCCCGCGTACTCATAAATCAGGAGCAGGAAAAGTTTTACCATCTTTTTCCTTTTCTGCGGGAGCCGGAACTGAAAAGGGCTTATGCCGCCGCGGATTTAATCGTCAGCCGGGCGGGATCGGGCAGCATTTTTGAAATTGCCGCTGTGGGGAAGCCAAGCATCTTGATTCCCTTGCCCGAATCGGCCCAAAACCACCAAGTGAAAAACGCTTACGCTTATCAGGAAAGCGGAGCCTGCATCGTGATAGAAGAAACGAACTTCACTTCCCGTTTTTTCCTGGAAAGAATAAAATCTCTTTTTTCCCAGACCGACGAACTCTTAAAGATGGTTAACGGAACCCGCGCCTTTGCCAAGCCGCAGGCAGCGAAAATAATCGCCAATTATCTTGTAGAATATTTAACCGGGCGATGAGATAAATCTCATCAAATGATAAAATTAAAATATATGGTTCCTGAAGAAGAATTCAAATTTATAAAGCCGGGGGAAGTAAGAACCAGGATTGCCCCCTCGCCAACCGGCTTCTTGCACGTGGGCCTGGCCAGAACCGCTCTTTTCAACTATCTTTTTGCCAGGCAAAAAGGAGGGATTTTCGTTTTGAGGATAGAGGACACGGACAAGGATCGATCTAAGCCGGAGTTTGAAAAAGACATCGTTGAAAACTTAAAATGGCTGGGGTTGGAATGGAACGAAGGCCCGGATACGGCGGGCCCCTACGGTCCTTATCGCCAAAGAGAAAGGCTCAAGATTTACGAAGAATACCTGAAGAAACTTTTAGAGGAAGACAAAGCATATTATTGCTTTTGTTCGGAAGAAGAATTGGAAGCCCAGAGGCAGGAGCAGATGTCGCGGGGGGAAGCGCCCAAATACCCCGGAAAGTGCGCCTCACTGGACAAGGAAACCGTAAAGAAGTATTTGGCCGAAGGGAAACCTTCCGTTATCAGGTTCAGATTGAGCGCAAAAAAAGTGAGTTTTGACGACTTGATAAGAGGAAAATTGGAATTCGATACCGGGCTGATGGGGGACACGATAATCGCCAAAAGTTTGTCTGCTCCTCTTTATAACTTTGCCGTGGTGATCGATGACTTTGAAATGAAGATAAGCCACGTAATAAGGGGGGAAGAGCATATTTCCAATACCCCAAAGCAGATTTTGATCCAGGAAGCCCTGGGATTGCCGCGGCCCCAGTACGTTCATTTGCCCCTGATTCTGGGAGCGGACCGCAGCAAACTGAGCAAACGGCACGGCGCTGCCAGCGTTAAGGATTACAGGAAAGAAGGCTATCTGCCGGAAAGCCTCGTAAACTTCATGGCATTCTTGGGATGGAACCCGGGGGATGAGCGGGAAATTTATTCTTTGGCTTCTTTGGCCAAGGAATTTTCCTTGGAAAAGGTGCAAAAAGCAGGCGCCATTTTTAACATTCAGCGGCTGGATTTTTTGAACGGATTCTATCTCCGCCAAAAATCAAAAGAAAAAATGATGGAAATGTGCATTCCTTATTTTCTGGAAGCGGGTTTTCTCGAAAAGATAAGGGAAGCTCCCGAGGGCCTCAGCTTGCCGGAGAACGCCAAGGGAACTGAAAAAATAGGGATGTTCAAAGGGGAAGAAAAAGGCGAATACAAAATAAAAGAAAGCGGCGAAGAGATATCGAGCGAAACTCTGGAAAAAATTATTTTGATTTATCAGGAAAGATTGAAAAAGGTTTCGGAGATCATTGATCTGACAGATTTTTTCTTTAAAAAAAAGCTGGATTATGATAAAGATTTATTAAGGTGGAAGGATATGAATGATAAAGAAGTGAAAGAGATTCTGGAAAAACTGGAAAAGATATTGTCCAAGATGAAAGGCGAGTGGAGCAAAGAAAACATTGAAAGCTTGTTAATCGCCGAAGCGGAAAAAATCGGGGACAAGGGAAAGCTTCTCTGGCCGCTCAGGGTAGCGCTTACGGGCAAAGAGGCCTCGGCAGGCCCCTTTGACATAGCCTGCATTCTGGGAAAAGAAAAAACAATCAAAAGGATAAAAGAAGCAAAAGAATTATGCTGAAAAAAATCTTGGCAATTTCAATAATGTTGGGGGTCTTGATGCCGACTCTTTCTTTCGGACAAGAAACGCAATTAACTCCGCCCGAAACGCTGGATGAAGCAAAAAAAATCGGGGAGAAGGCCCTGGAGGTGGGAGAAAAAGAATTGCCCGGCATCATCCAAAAGATCTGGCAGGAAGAAGTAATGCCTATTTGGCAGAATATGTTCGGCTGGTTCAAAATAAATATCTGGCCCAAAATGGAAGATTGGTTCAAAAAAATCATAGAGCCGGAAATCGAAAAGAGGAAACCTTTGATCGAGGAAGAATTCCAAAAAGAGAAAGAAGAAGTAAAAAGCGATCTGCCGAAAGTCGGGCAGTCCTTGTGGGGGAAGTTTAAAGAGTTAATCAAATAAGAACTATCCGATACGCTGCTTTTTCCTCTTATTTTGGCCTCTTTGGCGGCACTGCCACCAAGACCATTGCGACGTTCATACCTTCGGCTACGTCAATCTGATAGGGGACAGCATCCACAATGGTGCTGAACTTTTTTTATAATTGGAATTTTAATTATGTATTTTGCAAAATTTATAGAATAGAATTATATTACTCAAAGAGAACTTCGTTCTCTTTTCGACCTTCGCTTCCACATATATTATATATTTCTGAATGAAGCTTGGCTCTTGACAGGCAGGGTAGGTGATTTATTATGAAAGTAGTGGTGGGAAGAGTTGGCACTTGTCCTCCTCAAATCCGGCCCCTCGGCGGTCAAAAGGGGAAGTCAGTCATAAGCTTTGCCAACCCTTCCCACCCAACCCAGCTCTTTCTATGGCTCTTTCACATTCACATCACTCACAAACCAGTTTGTGGTTTATAGGAGAGGTCACACCAACCTCTCCTCTCGTTTTTTAGAGAGGGAGGGAGTGTGCGATGAGATAAATCTCATCT
>Ga0210017_1003905_pt1 | contig 12392 bp, 16 predicted proteins | sample CryGeyCG2014_020_FD_183966 | JGI IMG/M metagenome (GOLD analysis project Ga0210017, IMG submission 183966) | Groundwater microbial communities from aquifer - Crystal Geyser CG08_land_8/20/14_0.20 (SPAdes) (version 2) | ecosystem: Environmental > Aquatic > Deep subsurface > Groundwater | place... | reverse complement strand
TCCGGCGCCGCCCTCGCCACCGTGGTCGGCGTGCTGATCGAAGTGCCGGTGATGTTAAGCGTGGTGACTATCGTGAAGCGCAGTCAGGGCTGGTACGAGGCAGACGTGCAACGTTAGAAAGAAGGGTGCTCATTCTGTCGAATCACGGTGTGCGGCACAGAAGTAAGACACCTCGATTGACCAACGCAGCAATTTAATCTTGCTGTTTTACAACAGCACCAGGTTATCCCGATGAATCAGTTCCGGTTCGTCGATATAGCCGAGGATGGCTTCGATCTCGCTGCTGGGTTTTTTGGCGATGAGGCGGGCTTCGTCGGCGCTGTAGTTGACCAGGCCGCGCGCGATGTCGCGGCTGTCGCCGTCGAGGAGGGCGACCACCGCACCGCGCTGGAAGTTGCCGCCGACACCGGTGACGCCGATGGGGAGCAGGCTTTTGCCTTCCTGGCGCAGGGCGCGCACCGCGCCGTCGTCGAGGGTGATCTTGCCGCTGACTTGCAGGTGGTCAGCCAGCCATTGCTTGCGCGCATCCAGCGCGAGGGCGGGGGCGAGCAGCAGGGTGCCGATGGCTTCGCCCTGCAACAGGCGCGGCAGCACGTCTTTTTCATGGCCGGAGGCGATGACGGTGTGCGCGCCGCTGCGCGCGGCGCGTTTGGCCGCGAGCACCTTGGTGATCATGCCGCCGCGCCCGATGTGGCTGCCCGCGCCGCCGGCCATCAGTTCCAGTTTGCCATCGCCTGCCTGCGCTTCGCGGATGAGGGTGGCGCTGCTGTCCGTGCGCGGGTCGGCGGTGAACAGGCCGGTCTGGTCGGTGAGGATGACCAGCGCATCGGCTTCGATCAGATTGGTGACCAGCGCGCCGAGGGTGTCGTTGTCGCCGAATTTGATTTCGTCGGTGACCACGGTGTCGTTCTCGTTGATGATCGGGATGACGCCGAGTTTGAGCAGGGTGCGCAGGGTGGAGCGCGCATTCAGATAGCGTTCGCGGTCGGCCAGGTCGGCGTGGGTGAGCAACACTTGCGCGGCGAGCAGATGATGCTCGCGGAACGCGCTTTCGTAGGCTTGCACCAGCCCCATTTGGCCGACGGCTGCCGCCGCCTGCAATTCATGCACGGCGCCGGGGCGTTGTTTCCAGCCCAGGCGCTGCATGCCTTCGGCGATGGCGCCGGAGGAGACGAGCACGACTTCGCAGCCGCGCGCGCGCAGGGCGGAAATTTGCTGCGCCCAATTGCCGATGGCCCGCAGGTCCAGACCGGCGCCGCTGTTGGTGACCAGGCTGCTGCCGACTTTGACGACGATGCGTTTGGCTTGGGTTAAAACGTTTTTCATCGCGATGGGTCGTAGATATCGATTTCGGTTTCCTGTGCGCTGTCGCTGACCGCTTCTTGTTCCTGTGCCGCGATCCGGTCCAGGTGTTCCATGATGGCGTAAGTCAATTCCTTGCAACCCTCGCCGTTGATGGCGGAGATGGCGAAGTGGCGCGTGCCTTCGCCGTAGGCCTCAAGGAAAGCCGCAACTTTTTCTTCGCGGTCTTGCAGCAGGTCGAGTTTGTTCAGCACCAGCCAGCGCGGTTTATTGTAGAGCGCTTCGTCGTATTTTTTCAGTTCATTGACCAGCGCATGCGCTTCGTGCACCGGATCGACGCCTTCGTGCAGCGGGGCGAGATCGACCAGATGCAGGAGTAAACGGGTGCGCGCCAGATGGCGCAGAAACTGGTGTCCAAGTCCCGCACCTTCCGCCGCACCCTCGATCAGGCCGGGAATGTCGGCGATGACGAAGCTCTTCTGCTCGGACACGCGCACCACGCCCAGATTCGGGTGCAGGGTGGTGAAGGGATAGTCGGCAACTTTTGGCTTGGCAGCCGAGACGGAACGGATGAAGGTGGACTTGCCCGCGTTGGGCATGCCGAGCAGGCCGACATCGGCCAGGACTTTCAATTCCAGTTGCAGTTCGCGTCGCTCCCCTTCTTCGCCCGGCGTGCACTGGCGCGGCGTGCGGTTGGTGCTTGATTTGAAATGCAGGTTGCCGAGACCGCCTTTGCCGCCGCGGGCGAGCAAGACTTTCTCGCCGTCGCGGGCGAGGTCGGCGATCGCTCCGCCGCTGTTGAGGTCGGTGATGACAGTGCCGACCGGCATGTGCAGGATGATGTCGTCCGCGCCCTTGCCGTAGCAGTCCGCGCCGCGCCCGGATTCGCCGTTCTTCGCGCGGTGCATGCGCGCGTAGCGGTAATCGACCAGGGTGTTGATGTTGCGGTCGGCGACCGCATAGACGCTGCCGCCGTGACCGCCATCGCCGCCGTCCGGTCCGCCCTTCTCGATGTACTTCTCGCGCCGGAAGCTGGCCGCGCCGTTACCGCCGTTGCCGGCAATCACTTCAATTTTTGATTCGTCGATGAATTTCATGGCCTTCTATCCCGCTCATCCTGAGTAGCCCGAGAAGCGGGCGTGTCGAAGGAAAAATAAAAAAGCCCTATCTCGCGATAGGGCTCATTCTAACTGCATGTGCTGATTTACGCGGGGACGATGCTGACCGTCTTGCGGTTGAGCGCGCCCTTGACCGCAAATTGCACGGTGCCGGTGATCTTGGCGAACAGGGTGTGGTCCTTGCCCATGCCGACGTTGTCGCCGGCGTGAACCTGGGTGCCGCGCTGGCGGATGATGATGCTGCCGGCGCTGATCAGTTCACCGCCGTAGCGCTTGACGCCCAGTCGTTTCGAATGTGAGTCGCGGCCGTTACTGGTACTGCCGCCGCCTTTTTTCGATGCCATGTTCTAGCTCCTTTGCTTAAGCGGAGATGCCGTCGATGCGGATCTCGGTGTAGTTTTGACGATGCCCCTGGTGCTTCTGGTAGTGCTTGCGGCGACGCATCTTGAAGATGGTCACTTTGTCGTGGCGGCCGTTGGCGATGATCGTCGCCTTGACGGTGGCGCCGCTCAACAGGGGCTGGCCGACGGAGACCTTGTCGCCATTGCCGACCATCAACACCTTGTCCAGCACGATTTCGCCGCCGACATCGCCGGCAACGGTTTCAATTTTGAGCGTTTCGCCCTGGACAACGCGATATTGCTTGCCACCGGTTTTGATTACTGCGTACATAACGACCTCACTTGATGCGTTTTTTTAGTTAGGGCATAACCTGAAGGTTAGCCTCCACTGAAACTTCATTTTCGGAAAGGCGCGCATTATACCCAAATCGCCTTGCCCGTCAAAACCTTTTATGGTGTGCCTTAACGCCGCATCGAGTCGAAGAACTCGGCGTTGTTTTTCGTGGCCTTGACCTTGTCCAGCAGGAATTCCATCGCTTCCAGTTCGTCCATCGGGTACAGCAGCTTGCGTAGCAGCCAGATTCTTTGCAGGATTTCGGGCTTGAGCAGCAGTTCTTCCTTGCGCGTGCCGGAACGGTTGACGTTGATCGCCGGATAGATGCGCTTTTCGGCCATGCGGCGATCCAGATGGATTTCCATGTTGCCGGTGCCCTTGAATTCCTCGTAGATCACGTCGTCCATGCGGCTGCCGGTATCGACCAGCGCAGTGGCGATGATGGTCAGCGAGCCGCCTTCCTCGATGTTGCGCGCCGCGCCGAAGAAGCGCTTGGGGCGCTGCAGGGCGTTGGCATCGACGCCGCCGGTCAGCACTTTGCCGGAGGAGGGAATGACCGTGTTGTAGGCGCGCGCCAGGCGGGTGATGGAGTCGAGCAGGATGATTACGTCCTTCTTGTGCTCAACCAGGCGCTTGGCTTTTTCCAGCACCATCTCGGCGACCTGCACGTGGCGGGTGGCGGGTTCGTCAAAAGTGGAAGCGACCACTTCGCCGCGCACGGTGCGGCTCATTTCGGTCACTTCTTCCGGGCGTTCGTCGATCAGCAACACGATCAGCGTGGCGTCCGGATTGTTGGCCGAGATGGAGTGGGCGATATGTTGCAGCATCACCGTCTTGCCCGACTTGGGCGAAGCAACCAGCAATCCGCGCTGGCCTTTGCCGATCGGTGCGACGATGTCGATGATGCGCCCGGTAATATTTTCCTCGGCGCGGATGTCGCGCTCCAGCGTCATGTGAACGGTAGGGAACAGCGGCGTCAGATTCTCGAACAGGATCTTGTTTTTGGCGTTCTCGGGCGGCTCTCCATTGACCCTGTCCACTTTGACCAGTGCCACATAGCGCTCTCCCTCTTTTGGGGTGCGGATCTCGCCTTCGATCGAGTCGCCGGTGTGCAGGTTGAAACGGCGCACCTGGCTGGGGCTGACATAGATGTCGTCCGGCCCGGCCAGGTAGGACGTATCGGGTGAGCGCAGGAAGCCGAACCCGTCCGGCAGCACTTCCAGCGTGCCCTCGCCGAAGATGCTTTCGCCCTTCTTGGCATGGCTCTTGAGCAGCGCGAACATCAGATCCTGTTTGCGCATGCGGTTGGCATTGTCGATCTGGTTGGTGGTGGCCATTTCCACCAGTTCGGTGATGTGTTTTGTTTTGAGGTCGGATAAATGCATAGTCAGGATAGGGCGCGATTGCGCTGGGTGGTGGAGCGTTGCCGGAGGAGTGTTACAGAGTTTGCGGAAAATCCCGCGCCGAATTGCCGTGAACGTCTTGAGTTGATTTTAGTGTGCTGCAGAACGAAACAAGGCAAGTGCGGGCGGGAGACTAAAGGGTTCAGATGTGGCTGTCAATGAATGCGGTGAGTTGCGATTTGGACAAAGCGCCGACTTTGGTCGCTTCGATGTTGCCATTCTTGAACAGCATCAGCGTGGGGATGCCGCGCACGCCGTATTTTTGCGGGGTCTGCTGATTTTCGTCCACGTTCAGCTTGGCGATATTCAGGCGTCCGGTGTATTCCTGGGCCACTTCCTCGAGGATCGGCGCGATCATGCGGCAGGGCCCGCACCATTCCGCCCAGTAGTCCACCAGCACGGGCAGAGGTGACTGCAAGACTTCGGCAGTGAAAGTGTCATCGGTGATGTAACGAATGTGCTCGCTCATGTTTTTTCTCGTCGTGAGTTGAAGGGAGTTGGTTCGGTGCAGCAGAACTGTCTGGAAGTGAGACTTGAACAGGTGCGCATCCTAGCGAAAAAAATCCGGCTTGGGAAGGTTTTTGCCGTGCGCGACGTAACTGACTGATAAATAGCATTTCATTTTTGCCAGAGATGCAGTTTCGAATGGTGCAAATCATCAACCTCCCGCGTTGCCTGGGGTGGATGATTGTTGACTGCAAACGAATTGCTGATGAACAGGCTGCCGGGACGCAGTTCGCGCTCGACTTTTTGCCACAGCTCCGCCATCGGCACCGGCGACAGATAAGCGAACACCACATCATATTCACCCAGATCGCAGTCCCACAGACTTTGCCAGCGTACGGTGCAGTTACGGTAGCCGCCGAGGTTGATGCGCAGCCAACTCAAGGCGAAGGGGATCGGCGCCACTTCGACGCCGTGGAAGTGACTCTCTGGCCGCGCCCGCGCCAGATGGGTCAGCACGCCGCCGAGGCCGGAACCGATGTCGATGAAGCGCAACGGACGATCGGCGGGCAGCAGGGTTTCCAGCGCCATCCACACCTTGCGACTGGACAGGTACAGCGGGACCTGCGATCGAAATGTGCTCCAGTACACCAGCAACAGCAGCAGGAAGCCGAACAGAAAAAACAGGGGCGGGATGTCGGCGGCGAGGGTGATGACCAGCGCCGGGGCAAACAGGAGTTGGATCAGCAACCACCAGCGCGCGAGTCCGGCAAAATGGCTCAAGACAGCGGCCAGCAGGCCGGCCAGCAGGGCCAATGCGAGTGGCGGGAAATTTCCCCCGCCGGCGACGAGCAGCACCGCCAGCCACGCCGCCAGTTGCAGGATAAGGGCGATGAAAGACGGGGGTAGCCGCGACATGGGGTGTGCGTCAGCGCACCAGTCCGGCTTCCACTTTGTCACGTGTCGCTTTGCCCGCCAAGCGTTCCACCAGGGTCAGGGCGAAATCCATGGCAGTGCCGGGGCCGCGCGAGGTGATGAGTTTGCCGTCCTCGACGACGGCGGCGGTCTGTCGTTGCACGGCGGGGAAATCATCCAGCGCGCCCGGGTAGCAGGTGGCGCGTTTGCCGTCGAGCAGTCCTGCCTGTGCCAGCACCGAGGGCGCGGCGCAGATGGCTGACACGTAACGGCCTGCATCACGCATCTTGCGCAGCAAACCGGCCACGCGCGCATCGTCGCGCAGATGATCGGCGCCCGGCAGGCCGCCGGGCAGCACGACCAGGTCATACTCTTGTGCCAGCGCGCCATCCAGAGTGGTGTCCGGCAGCAGCACGGTGCCGCGGCTGCCGCGCAAGGGGCCGGCGGTGAGACCTGCCACGGTGACTTCGATGCCGCCGCGACGCAGGATGTTGATAACGGTGACGGCTTCCAGTTCTTCGCTGCCGTCGGCGAACAGTACCAGTGCTTTTTTCATGTCGTCTCCCTGTGGGTCGGATTTGAGCGTGTTTCAGTCCCTTGCAACCACGGCCTGCCCTTGCGGGGTCAATCCGACGGTGTTGATCCTGCAGTCTGCTGTCGGACTAAAGTCCGACCCACAAAACCCCTGTTTCAGTCGCGGAAGTTCTGATATTGCAATGGGAAATCAGTAATGGTTTTCTTGACGAAGGCGATGGCCGCCTGCAGGTCGTCGCGGTTCTTGCCGGTGACACGCACGGCATCGCCCTGGATGCTGGCCTGCACCTTGAGCTTGCTGTCCTTCAGGTGTTTGACGATCTTCTTCGCCAGTTCGATCTCCACCCCGACCTTGACCGTGCAACTGCGCTTGACCTTGTTGCCGCTGACCTTCTCGATCTTGTCGCTGATGTCCAGGCTGCGGATGTCCACCCCGCGCTTGGCCAGCTTGCCGTTGAGGATGTCCTGCACCTGATCGAGCTGGAACTCGTTGTCGGCGAACACGGTGAGCACCAACTCAGCCTGTTCCACGCGCGCATCCGAACCTTTGAAGTCGAAGCGGGTGCCGACTTCCTTGTTGGTCTGTTCCAGCGCGTTCTTGACTTCGGTCTTCTCTACTTCTGAAACGATGTCGAATGAGGGCATGATGTTCTCCTGGGTTAGCCGAATGAACAGACGTAATCCACTGTATCAGCCGCGGTGCGAATCTCGAAGCTGCCGTTTTCGGCCACCTTGAAGCTGTCGCCTGCGGCGTAGGTTCTGAAGGCGGATTCGCCGGCGATTTTCACCGAGCAGGTTCCGGCAGTGATCTCCATCAATTCCGGCGCGCCGACATTAAAGGTGAGCTGGCTGCCCGGCAGGATCACGCCGCAGGTCTTGCGCGAGCCGTCCGGAAAATACACCGAGTGCGACACGCACTTGCCGTCGAAGAACACATTGGCTTTTTTGCCCACGCTGACGTTGTCGAATTTGTCTGACATCTGGTTTCCTTTATTTTGCGGGTTCGTCGGCTTTGACGCCTTTTTGATAATTCGTATAGACGTAGAGCGGGATGCCCAGATCGCCCAAATGGCGCTCGATCAGCGGTTTTACCTCCGCCCATTCGAGGCCGTTGATGCCGCAGGCAAGGCGCGGCAGGGCCAGGCTGGCGACCTTTTCCTTCTGCACGAACGTCCGCAGCGCATGCAACGCATGATTGACATGGTTCAGGCTGGCATGCCCCGGTTTGCTGCCATGGGCATAGGCTTCGTCCTGGGTGAAGAGATTGACCAGATAGCGCCCGTCACTGCTCATCCATGCCCATAGCTCACCGGACTTCGGATGCTGGGTGTGGCAGTAATGACGAAAGTCCTTGTACATCGCCGGCATGCGCTCGCGCAGTTGCAGCGCCAGACCGTGCATGAAATCGTCATTCGGGGCGATGCCCTGGGCGATCGCCTTGGCGCGGCTCAACAATATATCTCCCGTCAGTTCGTGCAACATATAGCCTCCCTTGAGTTGGCTGATTACTTCCTCTTTTGCAAATTGGCCGCAATGCGCATACGCAGCGCGTTCAGCTTGATGAAACCGCCCGCATCCTTCTGGTCGTAGGCGCCCTTGTCGTCCTCGAAGGTGGCGATGCTGGAATCGAACAGCGAGTCGGTCTTGGAGTCGCGCCCGACGACGATGACATTGCCCTTGTACAGTTTGACGCGCACCCAGCCGTTGACGGTCTGCTGGGTGTGGTCGATCAGCGTCTGCAGGGTACGGCGCTCCGGGCTCCACCAGTAGCCGTTGTAAATCATCGAAGCGTAGCGCGGCATCAGGTCGTCCTTCAGGTGCGCCACTTCGCGGTCCAGCGTGATGGATTCGATGGCGCGGTGCGCCTTGAGGAGAATGGTGCCGCCGGGGGTTTCATAGCAGCCGCGCGATTTCATGCCGACATAGCGGTTCTCCACCAGATCGAGGCGGCCGATGCCATGCTTGCCGCCGAGGATGTTCAAATGGGTCAGCACTTGGGCGGGGGTCATTTTTTGACCGTTCAGCGCCACAACATTGCCTTGGGCAAATTCCAGATCAAGATACTCCGCCGCATCCGGCGCCTTCTCCGGCGACACGGTCCAGCGCCACATGCTTTCTTCGGCCTCGGCGGCGGGGTCTTCCAGATGGCGGCCTTCGTAGCTGATGTGCAGCAGGTTGGCGTCCATCGAGTAGGGCGAGCCGCCTTGTTTGTGCTTCATATCGACCGGGATGCCGTGCTTTTCGGCATACGCCATCAGCTTCTCGCGGCTCAACAGGTCCCACTCGCGCCACGGCGCGATGATCTTGATGTTCGGGTTCAGCGCGTAGGCGCCCAGTTCGAAACGCACCTGATCATTGCCCTTGCCGGTGGCGCCGTGCGCGATGGCCTCGGCCGAAGTTTCGTTGGCGATCTCGATCAGGCGCTTGGCGATCAGCGGGCGCGCGATGGAGGTGCCGAGCAGGTATTCGCCTTCATACACGGTGTTGGCGCGAAACATCGGGAACACAAAATCGCGCACGAATTCCTCGCGCAAGTCCTCGATAAAAATGTTTTTCGCCGGGATGCCGAATTGCAGCGCTTTTTTGCGTGCCGGTTCCAGCTCTTCACCCTGGCCGAGGTCGGCGGTGAAGGTGACCACTTCACATTGGTAAGTGTCCTGCAGCCATTTCAGGATGACTGAAGTGTCGAGTCCGCCGGAGTAGGCGAGGACGGTTTTTTTGATTTTGCTCATGTTGAATGCCCGTTGGTGATTGATTATCCGATTTGCTTGGCGCGCAATTTGTTGTCGAAGCGCGCCTTGTCGATGACGAAGCGTTCATGCGTGCCGCGGGCGATGGTGTCGACACTGTCGTGTGCCGAGACGGCGAAAGTTACGCGCCTTCCATCGACGGCTGTCACCTCGACTGTTGCGGTGACTTCGAGGCCGGGCGGCGTGGCCGCTTCGTGGCTGACGTTGATGTGTGTGCCGAGGGATTGTTCCTGCGGCCAGTCGAGATGCGGTTTGAGGCACATGATGCAGGCCCACTCCAGGAAGCCGACCATGAAGCCGGTGGCGAACACTTCCGGCATGGCCTGGAATTCCGGCGATTCCGGATACAGCGCGGGGACGGTTTTGCTCGCCGGAATGACGAATTTGTGCTCGTAACGGATGCCGGGTTTCAGCGTGTCTTTCATGTCTCCCTCCGCCGGTTCAGTGGTCCAGTTTTCCCAGCAACAGGTATTCCATCAATGCCTTCTGCACATGCAAAAGATTCTGGCTACCGCCGCCGCTACGCGGCTTAACATTCGCTGCGCTCATGTTAGCGTTCGCCGAAACAGGCTGCATTGGAGAGCTGCGTTTCATTTCACCTTGCCCAGCAATAGGTATTCCATCAGGGCTTTTTGCACATGCAGCCTGTTTTCAGCTTCATCCCAGACCACGCTTTGCGGGCCGTCGATGACTTCTGCCGACACTTCCTCGCCGCGGTGCGCGGGCAGACAGTGCATGAACACGGCGTCCTTGGCGGCAACGCGCATCATGTCGCCGTCCACCTGCCAGTCGGCGAAGTCCTTCATGCGTTCCTCGTTCTCTGCTTCCCAGCCCATCGATGTCCACACATCGGTGGTCAGCAGATCGGCACCCTTGGCGGCTTCCATCGGATCGGCGAATTCTTCGTAATGTTCGGCGCCGAACAGTCCGGCGCGCTCCGGCTCGACTTCATAGCCGGGCGGGGTGGAGACATGCACGTTGAAATCCAGGATCTCCGCCGCCTGCAGCCAGGTATTGCACATGTTGTTGGAGTCGCCGATCCACGCCACGGTCTTGCCGGTGATGCTGCCGCGATGTTCGATGTAGGTGTAGATGTCGGCCAGCACCTGGCAGGGGTGATATTCGTTGGTCAGGCCGTTGATCACCGGCACGCGCGAGTTGCGCGCGAAACGCTCGATGATGTCCTGCTCGAAGGTGCGGATCATCACGATGTCGCTCATGCGCGAGATGACCTTCCCGGCATCTTCCACCGGCTCGCCGCGCCCCAGTTGGGAATCGCGCGTGTTCAGATAGATCGCGGAGCCGCCGAGCTGGTGCATGCCCGCCTCGAACGACAGGCGGGTGCGCGTGCTGGCCTTCTCGAAGATCATCACCAGCGTGCGGTCTTCCAGCGGCCAGTATTTCTGGTAGCCTTTGAAGCGTTCCTTGATGATGCGCGTGCGCTCGAACAGATATTCAAACTCTGCGCGGGTAAAATCCTTGAACTGCAAAAAATGTTTGATGTTCGCGGCCATGATGCGATTCCAATCAGGATTGCAAGAATTCTTTAATGAGCGGACTCAGGATATCAATCAACTGTTGTGCTTCCGCCTGCGACAGGATGAGCGGCGGCAACAGGCGGATCACGCTGTCGGCGGTGACGTTGATCAGCAGTCCCTTGGCCAGTGCCAGTTTCACCAGATCGCCGCAGGGCTTGTCCAGTTCGATGCCGATCATCAGCCCCTGACCGCGGATCGCTTTGATGCCTGCGACACCTTGTAGCGATGCCGCGAAGCCGGAACGAATGAACTGGCCGAGCTGGTCGGCGTGTGCCAGCAGCTTGTCCTGCTCGATGATATTGAGTGTGGTCAGGCCGGCGGTACTCGCCAGCGGATTGCCGCCAAAGGTCGAGCCGTGATTTCCCGGCTTGAAGGTGCCCGTTGCCTTGCCCGCAGCCAGGCAGGCGCCGATCGGCACGCCGGACGCCAACCCCTTCGCCAGCGTCATCACATCCGGCAGGATACCGGTGTGCTGGAAAGCAAACCACTTGCCGGTGCGGCCCATGCCGCACTGCACTTCATCCAGCATCAGCAGCCAGTTTTGTTCGTCGCAGATCCGGCGCATCTGTTGCAGATATTCGATGTCCAGCGTGCGGATGCCGCCCTCGCCCTGGATCGGCTCGACCAGCACGGCGACCACGTCGCGATTGTGTTTGGCAACCTGGCGCACGGCTTCCAGATCGTTATAAGGGACACGCACAAATCCGCCAACGAGCGGCTCGAAGCCGGCTTGCACCTTGCGGTTGCCGGTGGCGGAGAGGGTGGCCAGAGTGCGCCCGTGGAACGCTTTTTCCATCACGATGATGGCGGGGTTGTCTATTCCCTGATTATGTCCATACAGGCGCGCCAGTTTGATCGCAGCCTCGTTCGCCTCGCAACCGGAGTTGCACAGGAAGACTTCCTGCATGGCGGAGAGTGAACACAGCTTGTCGGCCAGCAGTTCCTGCTCGCGCACCTGATAGACGTTGGAGGTATGGATCAGTTTGTCGATCTGCGCTTTGAGGGCGGCAGTGAAGCGCGGATGCGCGTGCCCCAGCGTATTGACGGCGATGCCGGCCAGTCCGTCCAGATAGCGTTTGCCGTCAGTGTCGAATAGCCACGCACCTTCACCGTGGCTGAAGGCGATGGGTTGTCGGGCATAAGTGTTCATCAAATGTGACATGACAAGTTTTCCATTCTTGTTGTTTCTCTGATGCGGCCATGACGCGGCGGGGCTGCGCCTACGGGTGCGGGAATGACCGCATCGCACCTCCTCCCGCAATCGGCTGGCTTCGCCAGTAACGTGTCGGCGGTGCACAAACTATAAACAAAAAAGGCCGACAGCGCTGTCGGCCTTTATGTTGCAGCGATCAACTGCAAATAGGATCAGGCCATTGCCTTGATGGCGGCGGACAGTCGGCTCTTGTGGCGGGCTGCCTTGTTCTTGTGGATGATCTTCTTGTCAGCGATGGAGTCGACCACGCTGGTCGAGGTGCGGAACACTTCCTGCGCGGCGGCTTTGTCGCCGGCCTGGACAGCCTTGATGACCTTCTTGATCGCAGTGCGCATCTCGGAGCGCAATGTGGTGTTGTGCGCGTGCTGCTTCGTTGCCTGACGTGCGCGCTTCTTGGCTTGTGCGGTGTTGGCCATTGTGTGACTCCTCGGAATTCGGCTTGCGTAAAAAGGCGCGCATTATAGGGAGGCATGCCGTACTTTGCAACACCTTGTTTTTCG
>Ga0210017_1003902_pt1 | contig 12393 bp, 11 predicted proteins | sample CryGeyCG2014_020_FD_183966 | JGI IMG/M metagenome (GOLD analysis project Ga0210017, IMG submission 183966) | Groundwater microbial communities from aquifer - Crystal Geyser CG08_land_8/20/14_0.20 (SPAdes) (version 2) | ecosystem: Environmental > Aquatic > Deep subsurface > Groundwater | place... | reverse complement strand
CGTTTCACGGACAAACCTAAATGAGCTAATACGGTTCGTGTAAGGGTCCATAACATATTGGATTTTTAGCAGGCGGGCTGATTTTTGAGCGATTTTGGTCGCAATGGCTGTAAATTTGAGGGTATCCCGCTCCGCGGGACTGGGTCTGATTGTTTGAGCGAGAAAACCTTTGGTTTTCGAAGCGAGTTCAGACTTGCCGAAAATTTCAGCCATATAAATCCTTGATTCCATGCGACCGTTATGAGCGAAGAAGCAGACTGCCTGCGTCACTTGTACTAAAACTTTAAAGCCAACTGTTCAATATGTTTCTAAACTTCTTCAGTTCGCCCCCGGGGAGCCGGTTACGGGAGGAAAGCGCAGTCCTTCGCTTCGCGGAAATAAGAGATCGCAAGCCTGCCGCCTTCGCCCAGCCCGCCCGCGGCCGCGGCGCCGGAGGAAATCTCAAGCACGTATCTGGAGGACGGCGCTCCGGCGCGGGGGAGGTCCTCGTCCTTCATCCCTTCGGAGAAGGGGGGAACCCCGTTGAAGATCTTCCTGACCCGGCGGTCGTTTCCTATGAAAACCATATCCAGGGGAATAAAGGTGTTTTTCATCCAGAAAGTCCTGTCGCCTTCTTCCCCGAAAACGAACAGCATGCCCCTGTCCGCCGGCAATTCCCTTCTGAACATCAGCCCCAGGGCGTGCCGGGAAGGAGTGGAAGCGAGTTCGCATTTTATTTGTGCGCCGGAAGGAAAACGGACCATGGCGCAAAGCGCCCCCTCGGGTCCGTTATTTTTCGAAAAAAAGAAAAAAGCCGACACGGCCCCGAGGGCAACCGCGAATAAGAAAAAAAATTCCCCGTACTCAGTTCTCATCCGGAGGCCCCTTTATTTCTCCTTCCTTCCGCGGACGGTTTATGATCATCTCGTGCAGGTTTACTATGTCGTCGTCCGACATTCTCTCCACCTCTTCCTTTATCTTCGAGGCTTTGGCGAAATTTTCCAGCAGATCGAAACCCAGGTCCGAGGAAAGTTTCCGGAGCGTCTCGCCCTTGATGATTCTGTCCGCCAGCGGCTTGAACTTCTCTTTCTTTTCGGAGGCGAGCAGGATGAGATAAACCAGTTCCGTCCTGTAAAAGCCCTTGTCGGAGTATTTGAGGATCTCCCTTTCAGGGGAAGTGGAATCGAAAACTTCGTACATCGTCGCGGTGCTGAAATAAAGCGACAGGCTGTTTTCGAAAGAGCTTTCGCTCCTCGTCATGACGGACGGAGGCTTGCCGCCGGCAAAACCGCCAGGATCCACGGAAGCGCCGAGATAGACCTGTGAAAAAACGGGAAGGGAAGACGAAAGAAAAACCGCAAGGAAAAATAAATTCCGCATTTGCCTCCCCAAATCACAATTACAAACCATAGACTGAGGGCAAGAAAGTTCAAGGCTGAAGCCTTACGCCTTCTGCCTTACGCCTTTACTATATGGAAGTGGTAACGAGGGTTTCGGTGGAAAGAACGCCGGGGATACCCCTTATTTCCTGGACCACTACGTTGGAAAGCATGGGGAGATCTTCCGTTTCCATATCGAGAACCAGGTCCCATCTTCCGAAAACGGCCGACATATGCAGCACGTTCTCCAAATTTTTCAGCCTGGCAAGCGCCTGTTTTTCCTTGCCGGGCATGAGTTTTACCAGAACAAGTCCTGTAACCATACTGTCCTCCGTATGACTATAACAATTATACAACCTAATGGGCATACAGGCAAGGGAGGGAGAAAAGTTAGAAAGTCAACAAGCAAGAGAGCAAGTTAAAAAGTTAATAAGCAACAAGTAGCAAGTCAACAAGTTAACAAGCCAGAAAGTTTAAAAGTTGACAGGTTGATAAGTAACAAATAGCAGGCCAACAAGTTAACAAGCCAGAAAGTTTAAAAGCTGACAGGTTGATAAGTTAACAAGTTAAAGAAGCTAATCTTCTAATCTCTTAATTTCTATTTTCTGTTCTCTTAACTTTCCCGCTGGTCTCGCTTGTTTTGCTATTGTCCCTTTTGCCTTATGCCTTCTGCCTATTCTTAACTTTCTTACTTTCCCGCTGGTCTTGCTTGTTTTGCTATTATCCCTTCTGCCTTCTGCCTTATGCCTTCCACTAATTTGAACTGCGGGGGCAAAATTTGTAAAGTTGTTATACACCGCCATGGAAGACGAAAAAAAAGAAAAAATCCTTAAAGTTTTTCTTTACTTTCTGGCCTTTTCGCCTTTTTTCCTTATGCCGCTGGAAAACCCGGACATCTTCTGGCATTTGAGCTCCGGCAAACACCTCCTGGAAAAACGCGAATTCCTGACCACGGAAATTTTCTCCTGGACGCTCGCCGGAACCCCCTGGCGCAATTTCGAATGGCTGACCCAGGTCTTATACTATCTCCTTTATTCCCTCGGCGGCTTCTCCGCCATAGCGGCCTTCAAGGCCCTCATCTTTTCCGCGGCCGCGCTCATCTTCCGTAAAACCCTGAGTACCGCCGGCGCAAAAAGCCCAGTTTTTTTTCTGCCGTTCCTTACCGTCGCCGTTATCTCGGTAGTCGACGCGAGGGCGGATAACCTGACCCTTCTGGGCTTCGCGTTCCTCTTCGACCGGATACAACTGCTGGCTGAAAAGGGCTCCGGAATGTTCAGCCGGTTCTCGGCGCGCAACATTTTCCTTACCGCCCTGCTCTTCGCGCTCTGGGCCAATCTTCACGCCGGCTTCGTCTACGGGATATTTTTGATGCTCGCGTATTCGGTCTCTCTCCTGACCGCCGGCGGCGGCGCCGCGGGGAAAGAGAAAAGCCGGAAACTGCTGTTTTTTTCTCTGACCGGAGCCGCGGCGGCCCTGGCCAATCCGCTGGGCTGGCGGCTCTACTCGGTCATACTTACGCATATGAGGGAAAGCGGCGCCTATAAGGCGGACATAGCGGAGTGGCAAAGCCTCAGCCCCCTGAACGCGCACCAGCTTCCTCTTTTCCTGCTTCTCTCCGCCCTGCTGATACTGGCGGCGGCCGCGTATTTCCGCCGGAAAAGAACGGACTGGGCGAACCTGGCGCCGGCGCTGGTCTTTTTCGCGGCGGCGGCGAAACACGCGAGGCTCGCCCCTTTTTTCGGGATAACCGCCCTGCTCTTCGCCGCCAAAGAACTGGAACGGACTTTCGACGGCTTTGAAAAAAGGAACCCCACCACCCGCTTGCCCGAAAACGGGCTTTCAGAGCCCGAAGCGGGTGGTAACCAAAATGGCGGCATCATACCGCCATTACCGGAGGATATCCTTTTACCCCCGGCACGAGACAGGGGCTTTATTGAATGGGGTAAAAAAGCCTTTCTGCTGTTCTTTTTCGCCCTGCCGGTTTTCTACTACTCCCTGTACCTTATCCCGCAGTTCAAAAGGGAAAATTTTTACAGGTTCAGGTCCGAAGGACTGGTCTCTTTCCTGAACGCGAACGAAAAAGAGCTTTCGGGGCTGAAGCTTTACAATCCCTATCATTGCGGCGGCTGGCTGTCTTTCGAGACCGGGGGGAAATACCGGATCTTCATGGACGGCAGATATCTTTTTTCCGGTCTTCTGGCCGAATTTTCCTCGGCCCTCCGGACGCCGGAGGCCTGGAACGCTTTCCTGAAAAAATACGGCATAGAGCTGGCCGTGATAGAAAATTTAAACCAGACTTTCAGGCAGGAGACCGGGCCCGGCTCGCCGGTCCTGGAAAGGCCCTTCTACCTGAACCTTTTTCCAGAGAAAGACTGGGCTCTCGTCTACTGGGACGGGAAATACCTGCTTTTCGCCGACAGAAAAAAACTGGGAAAGGAAAGGGCGTCGGCCATGGAATTCGAACATTTCAGGGCCAATGATTTCGAGGCGGCGGAATACGCTGTGAAAACCGGCTCGCTAAATCCGGAAAAACTCAAAAAAGAAGCGGAAAAATATTTCCGGGCTAACCCCGCCCTGGCGGAAGGGGAAAAGAAGATATTCCGCGACTGGCTTGAAAACATGAAAAAAGCCGCGGAGAAACCCCGGTAGTTTTTTTATCTTCCCCAATTTTAATATAATTCTTCTTAATGGTTCCTCTTATTCTACACGGCGGATTTTCGATTCGCGAGCGGGCGGCCGGATGAAGGCCGTTATCCAGAGGGTCAAAAGCGCCAGCGTTTCGATAGGCGGGAAAAAGCATTCCGAAATAGCGGAAGGCTGCCTGGTGCTCCTCGGCGTAGCCGGAGGGGATTCGGAAGACGACGTAAAGCGGCTTTGCGAGAAAACGCTCAACCTGAGGATCTTTTCCAACCCCGGGGGAAAGTTCGATTTTTCCATAAGGGATATAAAGGGAGAACTGCTCGTGGTTTCGCAGTTCACGCTTTGCGCGGACACCCGAAAAGGCAGAAGGCCCGACTTTACCGGGGCCGCGAAACCGGAGGAAGCGGAAAAGCTGTACGAAGATTTCGTCGGGGAAATAAAGAAGTCCGGGCTCGGGGTCAAAACCGGGGTTTTCGGCGCGGAGATGGCGGTGGAGCTCCTGAACGACGGGCCGGTCACGATAATACTGGATACCAGGGAAAAGCAGCATGCAAATCAATAAAAAAAGAATGGTGGAAAACTTCACGGCCATGGCCAGAATAAATTCCCCGTCCGGCCGGGAAAAAGCGATGGCCGCCTTTTTGGCGAAAAAATTCGCCGTATACTCCAAAAATATCCACAGGGACTCGGCCGGCGCCAAAATAGGCGGGGACACTGGCAACCTGATAATAAAGATCCCCGGCGACCCGAAGCTGAGGCCTTTCCTGCTTTCCGCCCACATGGACACGGTGGGGCCCTTCGGCAATATCCGTCCCAGGCTCTCCAAAGACAGAATAACCTCGGACGGGAAGACCATACTCGGAGCAGACTGCAAGGCCGGGATAGCCATAATTCTGGAAACCGTGGAAACCCTTTTTGAGAGCGCCGTTACCAGGCCTCCGCTGGAAATAGCGCTTACCATAAGCGAAGAGATGGCCCTGATGGGCGCCAAGAACCTGGATTATTCCAGGATAAAGGCCAGGCACGGCCTGGTCTTCGACAACGAGCAGAATTTCGAGAAAGTCGTAACCAAGGCGCCGGCGGCCAATTCCCTGGAAATAAAATTATACGGCAAGGCGGCCCATTCCGGAGTGGCGCCGGAAAAGGGCATCTCGGCCATAGAGGTGATCTCCGGCGCCATCACCGGGATGAAACTGGGCAGGATAGACGAGGAAACCACCGTCAACATAGGACTTATTTCAGGCGGAGAAGCGATAAATATCATACCCCCTTCGGTCCTGCTGAAAGGCGAAATAAGAAGCCATGACCCCAGAAAAATAGAAAAAGAGAAAAATCTTCTGAGGAACTGCCTCCTCAAAGCCGTAAGAAAAGGGGGAATAAAAATTTACGGAGAAACGCACAAGCCGAGTTTCGAGTTTTCAAGCAGCGTAAAATTCCCGAATTTCCACATCTCCGAGAACGACAGGCTCCTCGCCCTGATAGAAAGGTCCATGGCCCGAATGGGCTTTAAAATGGAAAGAACCGTTTCCGGAGGCGGCACGGACGCCAACATTTTCTACGGCCACAAGATAATAACCCCCATACTCAGCACGGGCATGAGGAACGTGCATACCACACAGGAATATCTGGACCTCGGGGATTTCTTCAAATCCGCCATCCTGACGCTTAAAGTGATCTCGGGCCTGGCGGAAGAAAAATTATGACAAAAAAGGACGGACAATATGACTGAAGCGACGGCGCCGAAAGAAGAGTCTTTCATAGGAAAATTCCTCGTGCTGAAGGGCGCGGTGAGGGAACTGTGGATAATTTTCGCGACAAAAATAATGACGATCCTGGCCTACAGCGTCGTCAATTCCACTCTGGTCCTGTGGCTCTCCTCGGACCTCGGATTCGGGGACAAGTCGGCCGGAGTGGTCGTAGCGGCCTGGTCCACTGCGCTGACCATATTTACCGTGATGGTAGGCTCGCTGGTGGACGCGGTAGGGATACGGAAATCGCTGCTCGCGGGCTTCGGTCTCGCGGCGGCTGCGCGCCTGGTAATGGCCTTCTTCGCGGTAAAATGGATAGCGCTGCCTTTTGGCTTGTTCCCGCTGGCGCTCGGCGAGGCCCTTCAGACCCCCGTAATGGTGGCCGCGGTCAAGCGCTTCACCACTACGAAGCAGCGTTCGATAGCCTTTTCGATGTACTATTCAATGATGAACGTGGGCTTCGCGGTGGCGGGCTGGACCTTCGACAAGGTGCGCGGCGGATTGGGCGAATATGGCCATTTCAACGTGCCTATTCTCGGCTTCCAGATCAGCACGTACCAGACAATAATCCTGCTGGGAGCCCTGTTCACTCTGCCCAATTTCATTCTGACCTGGTTCGCCCTGCGCGGCGGCGTGGAGGCCACCGACGAGGGAGTTGTGGTAAAGCCGGAGCCCGAGAAATACCCGGGCAAGTCTTTCTTAGAGGCTTTTCTGCTTTCCAGCCGCTCAGCCCTGAAAGACTGGTGGCGGATCTTCGGCAACCTCTGGAGTCAGCCGACCTTCTACCGGTTCCTCGCCTTTTTCGGTCTGGTGGTGTTCGTTAAGCTCGTCCTCTACCACATGTACTACACCTTCCCCAAGTACGCCATACGCGAGCTGGGCGCGGGCGCGCCTTTCGGCCAGTTGTTCGGCACGCTGAACGCGGTCATTGTGGTAATACTCGCCCCGATAATCGGCGCCCTGACGCAGAAATTTACGGCCTATAAGGTAGTCATCATAGGCACCCTCATCACGGCCCTTTCGGTATTCTTCATGGTCGTCCCGCCGGCACATTACCAGAGCCTGGCCGACGGCACGTTCGGCCACGCCATAGCCTGGTGGCTGAACCTTTCCGGCCCGGTGCTTCCTCTCTACGTGTCAATAGCGCTGTTCACGATCATTTATTCCATCGGCGAGTCTTTCTACTCTCCGCGCCTCTATGAGTACCCCGCGGCCATAGCGCCCAGAGGCCAGGAAGGTTCTTATCTGGCCCTATCCATGCTGCCTTACTTCGTGGCAAAGTTTTTCGTAGGCTCCATGTCCGGCTTTTTGTTAGACGCTTTCTGCCCGGAAACCGGACCGAGGAACTCGCAGATGCTGTGGGTGATAATAGGCGGCATGGCGCTCCTGACTCCGGCTGGCCTTCTTCTGGCGAGGCGGTACATACAGGTCAAAGAAGCGGGAAGAGAATAATAGACGCAAAGACGGAGGCGTAGATGTATAGCAATTTAGAGGCATGGTGTCATAAGGAAAACCCTTCTTCCATGCATCCATACCTCTACGCATCCACACCTCTAACAACGGAGATTTTATGGAACATATGAAAGAACTTTATTCCCAGCTTGCGCATGTGGCCGGGAAATACAAGGAAAAAACGGCTTTCGTGGACGGGGGAAAACGGGTTTCCTACGCCCAGCTCCTCCATTATTCCGACAGGGCCGCGGATATGTTCTGGCAGCTGGGAATAAGAAAAGGCGACAATGTAGCCATAGTCCTGAGAAATTCGCTGGAATTCGTAATCTCCTACTTCGGCCTGGCCAAGCTCGGCGCCGTCTCAGTTCCGATAAATTTCATGATCTCAAAGGAAGACGAGATAGTCTACATCCTCGAGAACTCGAAGACCAAGGGCGTGATAACCGAAAGCGATTTCATAAATAACTACGAAAAGCTTCCGGAAAAGATCAAAACGCTGAGTTTCATACTTTCCTCCAATTCCCATACGGACAAGATCCACAATTTCTGGAGCTGCCTGAACCACTCCCGCCATCATCCCCAGGCGAAAAAGAACTGGGCCAACGGGGACGACATAGTAGCGATCCTCTACACGTCGGGCACCACGGGACATCCCAAGGGAGTGCTGCTGACCCACCGGAACCTCCTCTCCAACGCCAGAGCGGCCATAGATATAATAAACCCCGGCGACAAGGAAGTCTTCATGGCGCTTTTGCCCATGTTCCACACCCTTTGCTGGACCGCCAACGTGATAATACCCATAGTGCTCGGAGCCAAGACCCTCATAATAAAGAATATCACGCCGCCGAAACCCTGGCTTACCGCCATGGGAAAGGAAGGCGTGACGATAATGATAGCCGTGCCCCAGATCTACAGCGTTCTGGCCAAGGAAGCCAAAGGCTTCAAAAAGATCTTCCTGAAATACTGGGCTTTCAGAAAGGTCTGGCTGGCCGTTTCAGGGGCGGCGCCGCTCAGCAAGACCATACAGCACGCTTTCGGAAAAGCCTTCAACATACAGATTTGCGAAGGTTACGGCCTGACGGAAACCAGCCCCGTCGTCACCATAACCCCGCCAAAAAAAATAAAACACGGCTCGGTGGGAAGGGCTTTGCCGGGGGTAAAGATAAAAGTCGTGGACGAAGCGGGGAACGTCCTGAAATCGGGGCAGCCGGGGGAGATCTGCGTGCTGGGACCCAACGTCACCATGGGTTACCATAAGAACGACAAGGCCACAGGCGAACTTTTTACCGGCGACGGCTGGCTTAAAACCGGCGATATAGGCATAATAGACGAAGAAGGATTCCTCTTCATCCAGGACCGGAAAAAAGACATGGTAATAGTGAAAGGGCTCAAGGTTTTTCCGGCGCAGATAGAACAAGTCATAAACGCGCACCCGAAGGTGCAGGAATCCGCGGTGATAGGCATACCCGACAACACGGGCAATGAAACGATGAAATGCTTCTGCGTGCCCAGGCAGGGCGTGACCGTGGACAAAACGGAAATGATGGCTTTCATAAAAAACAACCTGGACGCCTACAAAAGGCCCAGAGAAGTGGAGATAGTGGACTCTCTTCCCAAGAACAGCCTTCAGAAAATACTTAAAAGGGAACTTCTTAAAAAAGAGCTGGAAAGAAAAATGAAACCTGTTTATACAAAATAGACCGTAGGCGGAAAGGCATAAGACGTAAGCCTTCAGCCTTGAGCCTTCAGTCTGCCCCATATGAACATAACCCGCGAAATAACTTCAAAAATAAAGAACGAAAAATATCTCGTAGGCGGAGCCGTAAGGGATTTCCTCCTGAAAAGACCGGTAAAGGACCTTGACCTCGCCGTGCTCTGCGGCGAAAAAGAGATTAAAAAAATCGCTTTTAGAACGGCGCGCGCGCTGAAAGGGACCTGCTTTCCCCTGGACGAGGGAAGAGGCGTCTGGAGAATAACCCTCAGGTCCTCCGGCCTCAACCTGGACATTTCGCCCGTCTCCGGGAACCTGACGGAGGACCTCTCCGCCAGGGATTTTACCGTCAACGCAATGGCCCTGCCTTTCGCGGAATTGAAATCCCTGAAAACCGCAAAGGGGGCTTTCCTCCTGAGCCTGGACAAAAAAAAGATAGTAGACCCTTCGGGCGGCGGCAAAGACCTCCAGAAAAAGCTCATACGGGCCTCGGGGAAAAACGTCTTCAGGGAAGACCCGCTGAGGATGCTGAGGGCTTTCAGGTTCGCCTCCTCGCTCGGCTTTGAGATAGAAAAAGACACGTTTAAACTCATAAAAGAAGAAAGCCCGCGCATAAAGGAATCCGCGGGGGAAAGGATAAAAGAGGAACTGCTGGCGATATTCGCGAGCGGGCGCAGCGCCTCTTTTTACGAAGAGATGAGGAATTCGGGTCTGCTCTTCTCGCTTTTCCCCGAACTCAAGCTGCAGGAAAAATGCGCCGAGATCTATTACGGAAAAGGCGGGGTGCTGAAACACACCTTCAACGTGATGAAGCGGATGGACCTGCTTTTTTCCAGGCCCGGGAAGTTTATTTCCAAATACGAAGGACTGAATATCCGCCCGGCGGGGGAAAAACTGCTGAAACTCGCGGCGCTTTTTCACGACATAGCCAAACCCCACAAAGCCAAGGAAATAAACGGCAGGCTCAGGTTTTTCGGGCACGAAGAGTACGGCGCCTTTCTGGCCGGGCGGCTCATGCGCGGATACAAATTTTCCAACGAAGAAACCCGCTTCGTCACCAAAATAATAGCCCAGCACCTGCGGGTCGGGAACATCGCCCATAACGACGTCATCTCGGACAAGGCCATATACAAGATCTTTTCCGACCTGGGAGAATACGCCATCCCGCTCCTCCTCCTCTCCTGGGCCGACCACGCCAGCTATATCCCCGAGAAAAAACTGCTGGCTTCCGCCGCCGCCATGAAACAAAAACCTTTCAGAATACCTCCGCGGGGACTGCCGAAAACCGGCTTCAAAAAAACCCTGCGTTTCATACAGGTCGTGAATTACCTCATACGCTATTATTTCGAAAAGCGGAGCAAATTCCGGCAGGAAAACCTCCTCGACGGACATCAGGTCATGAAAGCCCTGGAGCTGAAGCCCGGCCCGGCCGTCGGGGAAGTTTTGAGACGGGTAAAGCTCATGCAATTCGAGGGAAAACTGAAAAACAGGAAACAGGCCCTCAAGTACATAAAAACCCTGAAAGTATAAACCAGCAAGACCGGCAAGATTAGCCAGAGAGCGGGATAGCAAGAGGCGTTTCGCTATCAACTCTCTTGCCAATCGACTTTCTTGCTTTTTAACTTGCCTGTTCCTGGGTCTTAAGACCTATCCGGCCATAGTCCCTTTTTTAACTAAAAAGCATCTTATGGTCCCTTTTGGAATCTTCCTCAAAAGGGTAGACTATACCTGAGAAGCAAAAAGAGGCGGAGGAAATATGAAAAACACGTTCAAAGCGGCCCTTCTGGCGATATCGCTTTCGATGGTTTTCAGCGCGCTTCACGCCGCGCCGAAAGCCGCCCCTCTTTACGGGGACAAAGCCGATTCGGGACTGAACGGCGAAGAACCCGGCGGCCAGGCCGTACAACAGCCTCCCTCCACGGAAAAGCTTAAAGAGATACTCTGCAAGCTGGTCAAACAGGACGAATACCTGGATGAAACCATCGAGGACATAGAAACCAAAAACGCCAGGCTGAACGGCGACGAGACGGGAGCCGCCCTTTCCAGCCTGAAGCTGATAAGAAAGAACATGGAACATATTTCCTATCTGAATAAAAACGAACTGGCCGCAGTCAACCCGGACCCCGAGATATACAAATATACGAAGACCATAATGCTTTACAGCGCCAAGATAACCAGGAAAACCTCGCAGGTCGCGGCCTACGTCAACTCGGTCATAATAAAAAACAAAAAGACCATGAGGAACGCCCCGGCGTCGGGTAAATCAAAAAAGAAAGGGAAAAAACTGGGACAAATACTTCAGGAACAGAAAAATCTGGAACAACTCGGCAAAGAACTTGCCGCGCTCAACAGATCCGCCGGGAAAGTCAAAGCCACCAGCAAGTGGCTTTACATAGCCTCGAAATAATAAAGACAGGCTTAAGGCATAAGGCAGAAGGGGTAATAGCAAAACAAGCAAGACCAGCGAGAAAGTTAAGAGAAAGGCAAAAGCAGGACCCGCGGAAAAAAATCCGCGGGCTTTTTTTTGACCGCAAATTTGGTAAAATTTTAAAATGGAACATAAAGAAATGCAGGAAAACGTAAGGCAGCTTCTGAAAGCGATAGGAGAAAACCCGGAAAGGGAAGGCCTAAAAAAAACGCCGCTCAGGGTATCCAGTGCCCTCCTGGAAATAACCTCAGGCTACAAGGCCGACATAGACAAACTCTTCAATAACGCGTTTTTCAAAGTCGATTACAAGGAAATGGTCCTTGTAAAAAACATAGATTTCCATTCCCTTTGCGAGCACCACATGCTTCCCTTTTTCGGCAAAGTCCACATAGCCTACGTTCCACAGGGCAAGATAGTGGGACTTTCCAAGATACCCAGACTGGTGGAAGCCTATTCCAAAAGACTGCAGATACAGGAAAGGTTGACCATACAGATAGCCGAAACTCTGCAGAAAAAGCTCAAACCCAGGGGCGTAGGGGTGGTGATAGAAGCGCAGCACTTATGCATGACCATGCGCGGAGTGAAGAACGAGACCTCCATCGCCATGACCAGTTCCATGCTGGGATGTTTCCAGAAAGACGAAAAAATAAGAAACGAATTTCTCAACCTTATAAAGGCCTCCTGACGTCACATAAAGGCGCCCCGCGCAATTTACCGTTGAAAAAATCTCCCTTTTTATATAGAATCTTTTGTATCATAATTACAGGCGAAGTTGTTCGCTTGTGTGGTTTTTGGTACGCGGGCGTAGTTCAATGGTAGAACGAGTGCTTCCCAAGCATTAGACGTGGGTTCGATTCCCATCGCCCGCTCACAATAGTAAATGGTAAATAGTAAAGCGTAAAGAGTGAGGGGAAAAAGGGTGAAGGGAAGCACTTCTTTCGTGCGACCAAAGCGGCGGGGTTCGATTCCCATCGCCCGCTCACAATAGTAAATGGTAAATAGTAAAGCGTAAAGAGTGAGGGGAAAAAGGGTGAAGGGAAGCACTTCTTTCGTGCG
>Ga0210017_1003901_pt1 | contig 12396 bp, 17 predicted proteins | sample CryGeyCG2014_020_FD_183966 | JGI IMG/M metagenome (GOLD analysis project Ga0210017, IMG submission 183966) | Groundwater microbial communities from aquifer - Crystal Geyser CG08_land_8/20/14_0.20 (SPAdes) (version 2) | ecosystem: Environmental > Aquatic > Deep subsurface > Groundwater | place... | reverse complement strand
TTTGTATAGTACGTTATTTTATAAACATATTTAGGAAGCTTAAGGATTTAAGTTTAATGTATATCGTACGTTATATTTAATACTATATATAAAACTTTAAATATTATAAAGTACGTTATTTTACTATAAAGTATAAAAATTAGAGGACGATAGTATGACAGCAGAAGCCAAAGTATCAGAGGAAAAACTAGCAGAAGTAAGGAAGGCTTTAGCTTTAAAGGACACTGAGCCTATAGACAAGACAGTTAAAATTATAGACGACGGAACTCAGCTTTCTATCAGAATACCAAAAGACTTTGCAGAAGTCCTGAAGCTTAAGGAAAACAAGAACAAGTTTAGGTTTAAGTTTACCTTCATAAAGCCAGCTTACGCTAGCAAAGACAACACACCAAAACTTAAGGGTGAGCTAATTGAAGCAGACGATTAAGCATCTAAACCCTATAGAAGAGGTTATATTGAAAGCTCTCTATAAAGAGAGAAGACCTCTAACCATTAAGGAGATTTCAGACAAGACTAAATTAAGTTGGGTAACGGTCAGGAAGTATCTAGAGCAACTGTCGAGAGAAGGGTTGTGCTACTCTGTCAGTAAGAAACCACGAGTTATAGGAGGTAAGTTAAGAGAACCTAGAGAGAAGTGGGTATTAAATTATAAGTTAATTTTTGGGAGATGATGATTCATTATTCGTTATTTGGGTTCAGCCCAAGCTATCGTCATTTCGAGAAGCATGTTTCATACTATCATTCAGATGGGTTTCTGAGGAGGTGAAATGATGGAAGATAGTTTAAAAAGGACAGAAAACGAAAATAATATTGTGGCTAAGGGAAAGAAAAAACAAAAAAGAGTATTCGGGGAAAAACAAATAATTGGTATAGTTGGTGGTGTTCTTTTTCTTTATGCTATATTTAGAAATCCATTCTTAGCTCTAATTGGTGGGGTTATTGGTCTCGTCATATCTTATGTAGTGTGAGTCTAATATGTTTAATTTAAATTGGCTGTTGAATTTGGTAAACTCTCTGATAAATCCTGGATTTTTAAATGTTCTCTTTGGCATAATAGTGTTTGTAATTGTATGGGTCCAAAATAAAAAATTTCCAATAAATACAAATAAAATAGCATATTCGTTCCTTTCTGGGGCACTTCTTTATGGTATTATAGCATCTCTTTATTTTGTTATTAAAGGTGAATTTATTCTTGGAGATAAAACAGAATACAAAATTATGGCAGGATTAAGTGCATTAATATATTTATGGCTCTTTGTCAAAGAATTGAAGAGGTTATTTGTGAAAAGAAGAACAAGTTCTTCCCCACAACAACAAACTGCATCTTAAATCTATACAATTATCAGGGATAAGTAATAAAGAAACTACTCAAGGGTATATTTCAGGATGGGTTTTATATTAATCCTGTTTTTAAAATATCTTTCACTTTACACTCACTTACTAGTTGATTCTGATAGAACTCTGGTTTCAGATAACCCTTTAAATCCAATGTTCCCATAGGCATATAGTTCATATGAGAAATTAACAGTACAACAAAATCAAGGAATGTCTTATATTTTTCATCTTCTTTATCGGTTCTTGGAATTATCATAATCCTGTCATTCTGACTATCCTTCTGCCTGTCATTGATTATTATCCCCTTGTTAAAAATACAAATAAAATCAATTTGATTGATTCTTCCAATTTTTTTGTCATTATTTCCAATAACAAAATTTTTAGAAATTGTTTTTAATGTTGAATCAGAATTATATGCAAAGATTATTCCAACAGTTGGTTGATAATCGAAATAAGAAGTACCAGAACCCCATTTTAGAGGCAGTCCCCTTATTTTCTTTAATTCTTTCACGGAATTTATATTATCAATACAACCCCTCTTCTTCTTAGAACCAATTAGTTCTTCCTTCGTTAATGTTGTTTTCACAGAAATTACAGCATAAGTTATTTCTACTGGGACTAGACTCGCTCTTTTTAGACCAATTAATTCCGAATTGTGAAAATTATCATAAATTATTATATCAATCTCGTCACTTTTTTTATTCTCGGAACTGAAAACCTTCCCTCTTATCAACTCATATTTTTTTGGCAAATATTTTCTCAATCTTTCTATCAAAATACTTTCATTATTTTCTCCTTTTAACAAATTGTGTTCAAAGAGTTCACTGCTTTGAAAATCAAGGATAATCTGTTGTCTCATATTTTTTGTAAATTCTTCGATTATGCTAGTCATATAGTTTAATAATCTGTTTAGAAATTAAAGATTTTATATAATTAACAACATATTTTTAAGATAAATTTGGTATGTCTTACAAGCAATAAGTAGCTAACTTTCTACAACAAGCTCTATTTCACAGTCTCCAATTCAAAATAAAGCTTCTGAGGAATTATTATATGGGAAAGCAACTCGCAAAAAAGTATTTTTATAATCGGCAAGTTAATTACAGGATTAAATATCCTCAAAAATCTCACGTGGCTCTTATCATCCATTATCATGTCTAGCTTATTCTTGGTTATGTTGAATCTAGCCTTATAGTCCCAGTTGCCATAGTGATTAGGCTGAAGGTATTGAAAGGAGTCTATCTTGAAGAACAGCTTATGGTTTTCTGAGAAAGCCCATCCGCTTCTGTAGTAAGGCACGACTATTATTACTTTAGCTTTAGGCTTAGCTACCCTCCATATTTCTTCCATGACATTCTTGAAGTTGCCTATATGCTCTATAGCCCCGAAGGAAACTATTTTGTCGAAGTAATTATCTGGGTATGGTATTCTATCTTTCTCTCCGTCCCATAGCTTGTCTACGTCAGGAGTCTTGCCTATGTCTATGCCGTAAACTTTAGCTCCTTTTTCTTTGTATTTGTTGTTCCCACAACCTACATCGAGAATTCTCATTGCTTTCAACCTGAATTGCAAGAAGCTGGGAATACACGAATACCCCCACCTATTGCTAAGTTAATTTTTAAGCCTGTTCTCATTTCACTCTCTGGAATGTCGCATGACAAGGAGTATATCGACTTCCCAGTTGACTCTGAAACTACAAAATCGTGGCTGTCTGAGCACAAAGTGCATCTGTAAGATTCTTTTTCAGCCCACATTACAACATAAGAGCCTATGTATTGCGAGGATGTCTGAATTTCACCTTCGCATTTCAAACCGCTTTTATCCCTCTTGCAGTTATAGGTATAAACAAAGTCTCCACTCTCTTCTTGGCTTACGCTGAAATTCCCAATTTCAGGTTCAGGCTCTCTTTCAGACGTGCACCCGCTCAAAACAATAATCCCAGATAGCAATAAGGCAACTAAAAAACTACTTACGCTATTCCGTTTCATAATTTATATTATGTCTATAACTTTAATATCTTATGCGTAACCCATAACTGAACTCATGGCAATCGTATCATTTATTAAAACCTAAAACAATACATATGTATGATGACGTTAGCTTCGTGCTGAGGAGTAATTTAACTAAAAAAATCCTCAAGCTTCTAGACTCCTCGAAAGAGCCTCTCGCTCCCAAGCAGATAGCTCAGAAAGCTAATATTGCTCGGTCTAACGTTAGCACCAAACTGGGTTTTCTGTCGAAGAGAGATTTAGTCAAGTGCATCAATCCAAAGGACAGGAAGTGGAGATTCTACGAAATAACAGGCAAAGGCAAGGGAGTTTTGAAGAAGATAGAAGAGATGTAACTATTTTTGCCACTTAAAACGTGATACTTGACCTTTTTCCTTGATATATTCATCAAGTTCTTCTTTGTTTAAAGGATACCACTCATCATAAGGATAGCGTCTGAAATATTGGGCAATTTTTTCTCTATAATGTTCATAAGCAATTTCATTTAATCTCCCCCTTCTCAGCTCCTTTACATGTTTTTCCAAATCCTCTCGGAGGACTTGAAACATTACTTTAAAATCTACTGCCATTCTATCTTTAAATCCGATTTTTTTATTTTGAGGAAGATAAAACCATTTAGCTTCTTCTCTGGATTTTTTCGTGATTGTATTTTTCCACCATTTATTTACTTCTGATTTTTTCAATGGCGGGTGTAGTCCAGTTACATCAACAAAAGAATTTATTTCAAAAAATGAAATTAAAGAGGAATTAGTAGCATCACAATTTTGACTGGCAACTATCCCCCACGTTGGAATTATTTGAAGTCCCACTAGAGAATCAGGTTTATTCCTTAAAGTTAACCAGTCATATTCTACTATTTCCTCTTTCTCTATTACTGGAATTTTTTCAAGTGATATAGAAATTAACGGTAGAGGATAAAAAATATCTCCCTGTTCTATAGGTTTTTTAGGACCAGGGAATTTATAAATCAATTAATCCTCCTCTTCATCACCATAATAAAATTTTGCTTCTTTTTCAGCATCTAATTTTAATTTTTCTCTAAAAAGCTGGATGTTTTTAAATGCTATCTCTTTTGCCTCCTCGAATGAAATCTTTCTTGGAAGAACTTTTTTATCTTCGAACGTAGTATTATTAAGTTCCAAATTATCTTTCTGAAACCAATAACTTTTTGAACATGTAACCATATGAAATTCGGTGTTTTTTTTAAATTCCTCATTCTCTGTTATTGGAACAAAATTAATGAGAAAATCTTCCAAAAATTCTGTGGATTTTGAGTTATTCAAATCCTGTGGGTATACCTCACCAGTATTAATCGGAACTGTTCTTTCATTTGAAGTAATCATTCGAATCCCCTCTGCAAATCCCCTTCTATTAATTTGAAAAACCAATCTTCAATTATATCGTGAGACCCCTCTAACCATTCTCTCATTTTTTCAGGTATTTTAGGAACTTCTTTATCAACAGACTGAACAATCATTTCCCATAATAAACCAGTTGTTCCATCTGACCTTTCTCCTTTAAAAAATCGTAATGTAAGTATAGATTTTGGTTTCTTACAGGAGTATGAAAATCTCCAATCAAAAGCTTTAGGGGACTTCTCAATACAATTAACTTCAAATAAGGAAGGACGTAATTCTATGTTGGTTTTCATTTTATCTTTTAAAAATTTAAAAATGTCGTCTTTTTTGAAATCAAATTCCATCGCATTAATATATCTTAAAGTTAGATTTTTAATAACAATCTTATCTTTTTCTGGATAAACATCATAAAACGATTTTGTAACAAATAAAATCCCCTCTTTAAAGTCTTTCCACGAGTAATTTTCAGTGTCATTTATTGTTAAAACACCTGGACCAACTTGTACAAGAGGCCATTTGTCTTTTTCAACTCTAAAACGATGCTGAACAATACCAGAAATCAACATATCTGGTATTTCCGATGTAGGTAAGGATTCATGATATTCATATTTTGATTTAATTTTGTCATATAGAGTTCCGATAAGTAATTTATAATTAGGGTCAAAATTTTTCATTGGATTTTCATCAAGAGTCTTCTTTTTATAATTCCACTTTATTTCAAAAATAGCTTCGAGTAGAGGTTTATTTTTTAATGATGATTTATTTATCTTTTTCCTTCCATTCAATTAGTATCACCACTTAAAAGTAGTATTTTTACAAATAAATAATTAATTGAAATAGGAAAAAGTAATTTTAAAGACATCCAAATCATTCCCCCAAGTATTTAATAAAACTTTAGTTTTTGAGCTTAAGTTTTTAACTAATCTTTTGTGTAGTGAACCATAGATGAATTAAGTATAGTTATTTTTTCCAAAATACCATTATTCCAGCATAAAGTGTAATACTACCCATAAACCAATACATAAAAGGCTTATCAATTAAATCGTTGAGAGTAATGTTTGTGATTTTTGAATATATCCAACCTCCGCCATAAATAAGCACCCCACATATTATAATACTTACTAATAACATGACTATTAAAAATCCAAACTTAGTACTCATTATATAACTAACAGAACCTTGTAAATTAGCTCTAGATTCGACTTTACCCTTTTTTATTTTTTCAAATGATTTACTTATTCTATTAAGGGAGTTATGTTTAGGGACTAAAAGTACATCCATAGCGTCTTCTAAATACTTATTAATTTTTTCAATATCCGACTTATTTCCAGTGTTTATAGTAGGAATAACCCTCTCTCTAATTGATTTCACAAGTTCTTCTTTATCCCCATCAAAATACTTTATTGAGTCCCATTCAGTCTTACTTCTATTTTCATACTCCAATTCTAAAGAAGATGAAATTTTATTTAAATTTTTGAGAGCAGAATTTTTAAAATTGGGTTTATTCATATTACTTGTGAATTTAACTAAATCATCATGTACCAGATATAATCTATAGAGAAGGTCATCCTCTTTTGTTGTAGTATAATTTGATAATTTAAGTAAGAAATAAACTATTAGTATTATTATAATTGGTGTAGGAAGTAAAAATACAAATGAAGGGACATTTATGTAACTTAAAATGAAATTTGATAATGGAAATAAAAAAAAAGAAGTTATAAACAAGATAATATTGATAGTAAGTTTTTTCTTTACATCAGAAATACTCTCAAACCGTACTTTTATCTCGTTTTTCATAATTATTTATTAGAAAGCCAAATATTAAAGGGTTTTATAACACCTAACGTACAACTTAACACTCCTCTGAGAATTAGTCATAAAGTTAAAACGTATCTATTTAGCTCACTAATTTTCTCCGGAATGGAAAATACCATTTTTTTGGAAGTACAGGTCCTCTAATCAGTTTTTATGATAAAAGTAAATAACCAGTTGTCTGAAACCCATGTTTTATCGTATAATTTGGTCATTTGATATTTCATAGGTATATTTCTTTTGGAATTAGCTAAATAGATACAAATTCTATTCTATGGCTCGATTTACAGCAACAGCAACAGAAATTTGGAGAAAAAACACAAAAGTTACAGAAATTACACCAAAATTAAGCAGAAACAGATACTTACCACTAAGCTAAAACTCGTCTGCAAGTGGCTATTGTCATGAGCCCATGCCAAGGGTGTACAGGATAGTGCCGAACATCTTAGAAGTAACCAGATGGTATGTAATTAGCCTGCCGTTTATATCCAGACCAAGTATGCTGTCAATAACAATCCACAGATTATACAAGAGGGCAGAGTACATGAAATACATTAACCTGACCTTATAGTTCTTGCTTGTAGTCTGGGCTCTAAAACCTTTCTTCATCCTGTAACTAGTTTCAATACCCCACCTTTTTCTGTAAAGCTCTGGTATTTTGTTTATAAATTCCATGTCATTTTCGTTAATGTCTATATTTGTGGCGTAGACAAACTTCTTCCTTCTTACCTTCCCGTCTTTCTTGCTCTTGACGTCTCGCTCTACCACCACCAGATTAAATTCAGCATATCTGCCCTTCTCACCCATTATATATTTCTTTATAACAGTGGGGGCTGGGATTATCTTTACTAACTTTTTTATTCGAGCGTTCTTTATTGCTGGCATCAGGAATGTCAGCTCCAATTTCTTGAATAAGTTTATAGTATCAATAGCAAAGAAGTGCCTGTCTATGTAGAGCTTTTTTATCTTAATTTTTTGTCTGGCGTAGCCTATTAGGTCTTCAAGGAGTTTCTGTTCGTCAGTAAATTTTCCCACAGGAAGAACCATTAAGGTAAGCCGTTTCCCGTATTCAACAATGTTTAGGCTGACAAACTTGTATCCCCAGCAAGTACCGTTTTTCGGCTCTGTTCCTAAAACCATTTCATCATTCTCGTTCCCATAATAATACCACGTGGTGTAGTCGATGGCTACGTCCACTACCTTTCTTTTATCAACAACACCAGACTTTAATGCCAGCTTATAGGCAAAGTCAAAAGCCTTCTCGAACGTTTTCTGAATTGTGTCTATACTCTTAACTTTGGTTATGTGGTATAGTAGGTCAGTTGCTGACGGGCATCTCTTCTTCCTGTTATTTTTTTTATAGGTTCTGCATCCGCTCTGGGTAAAATCTCTGCTCAGTGCTATATAGGTAAGTATGTCCAGGTAGAGTTCTTTGCTGTAGATGGCGTTATGCTTAACAGGAAAGCCTACATAGGGGTAGATGTTCTCTTTGGCAAATCTACAGAGCTTATCGAGTTTTTTGTCAATTCTGCTTTCTAAGGATTCTTTTACCTCTGTGTCTTTAACCTCAAGCTCTGGGATTTCAATGTCAAAATCCAGTTCAAACTTCTGGACTATTTCTAGGGTTTTGTTAACTATAAAGTCTATTAGCTCCTCCTCTTCTTTCGTGAGCATGAGGTTTATGAAGCGGTTAAGAGTTCGGCGGTTGGGGGTCTTTAGCTCGTTGTCCTCGTTAAAAAAGCCTAGATTCCTTGAGTCTTGCTCATTTTTTCGTAGGTATCTTGCCAGCTCTGCCTCGAATTTTATACCCTTTAGCTTCATCAGAATTATAGACCTAATCATGGCTTGTCTGGGAAAGGACTTAAAAGTTAGGCTTCTGTTTAGGGGTATAAGCCTCAAAAACTCGGAGATTTTAATGCTCTCCTGCCCTTTAAAGCTGGACAAAGCTTTATATATGATTGGCTCTATAGTAGTAATTGCAGGGGTAGATGACGGCATAGTTATCAACTCTGTCCAAGGGGTCGGGGACGCAAATCTTGACCCCTTGGTTCTTGCTTTATTTTTTATCACTACTGGTATTTAAAGAAATCTCTGAAAACGGGGTTCTTATGGGCATAAGAGTATAGTTTTCGTTATATACACTTAGTTATCGATACTCCGTTAGCCAATTACACCACCCACAATTACTGTCGCTGTCAGGCTCTGAGCCCCTTAGAGTTTCGATAGCGTCCTTGAATAGCTTCTCTGCGTCTTGAGTGCTTGTCTTTACTTTAACTAGGTCAACAGCAAATCTAAATCTGCCGTTGCCCTCAGCTTCGGTCGGGTGGTAGAATAAAAGGCAAGCAAAGTTACCAACCTTCATCCCGTTCTTACCGAGTAGGTAGGAGTATAGATTCATCTGGTGCTGGTAGTAGTCTGCTGTATTGTCCTTTAGCGGAAACCCTCTAGTCTTGAAGTCTAGAGGTATATGGCAACCGTCGTCTGTAACAAACAGGTCGTCTAATGCTCCTCTTAACCCTACTCCTGTATCCTCGTCGATATACTGTAGCCCCTTGAAGTTGTTTCTCCATAAGTTTAGCTTCTGCATATCGCTGAATAGATGTCCTTCTAGCTTATTTTGTATTTCGACTGGCAGGCAACCGTTGAGCCTGTGTTTGTCGAAAAGTTTTTTCAGAGCTATGTCCATCCCTCCAGGGAGGGAAGGGAAAGCCCCGCTGGGTCGTCTTAACCCTTTATTAACCTCCTGCCAAAAGCATCGCTTACATTCTTTGAAAAGCGATAGCCTTGACGGAGATAGGAACACTCTTTTCGAGTGTTCTATTTTTTCATTCATTTTTTTCACCTCATTTTATTTTGTATAGTACGTTATTTTATAAACATATTTAGGAAGCTTAAGGATTTAAATTTAATGTATATCGTACGTTATATTTAATACTATATATAAAACTTTAAATATTATAAAGTACGTTATTTTACTATAAAGTATAAAATTTAGAGGACGATAGTATGACAGCAGACACCAGAGTAACAGAGGAAAAACTAGCTGAAGTAAGAAAAGTTTTAGCTTCAGAGGACGCCGAGCCTATAGAAAAAGTAGTTAAAATTATAGACGACGGAACTCAGCTTTCTATCAGGATACCGAAGGACTTTGCAGAAGTCCTGAAGCTTAAGGAAAACAAGAACAAGTTTAGGTTTAAGTTTACCTTCATAAAGCCAGCTTATGCTAGCAAAGACAACACACCCAAACTTAAAGGTGAGCTAATTGAAGCAGACGACTAAGCATCTAAACCCTATAGAAGAGGCTATATTGAAAACTCTCTATAAAGAGAGAAGACCTCTGACTATCAAGGAGGTTTCAGACAAGACTAAATTAAGTTGGGTAACGGTCAGGAAATATCTAGAGCAACTGTCGAGAGAAGGATTATGTTACCCTGTCAGTAAGACACCACGAGTTATAGGAGGTAAGTTAAGAGAACCTAGAGAAAAGTGGGTGCTGAATTACAAGCTGATTTTTGGGAGATGATGATTTCATTATCCATCGTTTGGGTTCAGCTCAAGCTACCGTCATTTAGAGAAGCATGTTTCATAGTACCATTCAGATGGGTTTCTGAGAGGGTGAGAGTATAAAAGATAGTTTAAAAAAGACAGAAAACGAAGAATATTTTGGGGATAGTGGAATGAGATATGTGACGAGGAGTGGTCTCGGGTTTATTGGGGGAATGATAGCAATTGTGGGAATTTTATTTATTCTATTTCCATACATACAAAAAGCTCAACAAAATCCCGTTCTTATCTATTGGATTTTTGGAGTGATTGCTGTAATAGCTGGCTTTGGTGCATTCATTTATGGATACAAAGCGAGATAAATTTCCCTCAAAAGACGAACCCGACTCAAAAAAACTCAAAGCAATCAAAGAGTTAGCAGAAATTGTCCAAGAAGAAGATAGACCGATTGTTATTTTAGTATCATTTATATTTTTAATATTCTCAAGTAGTATAATACTGTTCTTCTTTTTCGGTCAAAAAATATTGTGGATTCCAATTTCTTTTTCAATCACGATTATTATATTATTTTTGATTTATGTTTATGAAAAGAAATCAAAAGAACCAAAAGAAATTTTAGTCAAAAGTGAAGAAATTAGTAAAAAAACTATTGAGGGGATATTAAAAACACAATCGACAGAAATATTAGAACCAAATGATGAAAATACCATTCAAGATTTGAAAAAAGATATATTGACAAATTCTAACAAGATGTTGATAACAGACTTAATAATTAAAACCTCTGCAATAGCGAATATAAAAAAGGATAAGAAAACATTAGAATGGCTCAACAATGAGTTATATGGCTACCCAGAAGGTTTTAAAAAAATTCCTGATTATAGACAAATGAAAGTCAGGCTTAATGTTAAAATAGATACTCAGAGTGGAAAATCTATCGACTTGAGTAAAGACCTATTGACTTTAATTTATGGTGGTAGTTTGATTTCATTTCCAAAATCAATTGAAACAAATCCAGATATAAGTGAGCTCTCGTTTTTTTCTCCAATGCCACCACATTTCATAAATTATTTGAAAGAAAGAAAAATTCCGATTACAGCCAAAAACTTTGATTTAGAAAGAGCTCCATATATAGTTGATAGGTCAGAAATTGATTCTTTAATAATAAAACTAAAGCAAAAAATTATTAAATATGTGTCTGATTGTTAATATTACTTTTTACTTACTCCCAATATGGACTCTTACATTTCGGGTTAGGGGGGTTAAATTGAGTTTTAAATAAAGCTAGTTTAAACTTTTCTCCAACAATCCCATCCACTTATTAGTCCCTAAACTTTCTGCAGGAGTCAATCCACCAATCCTTCATGAGGTTTAACAAAATTGTAATAACTCCTAAACCCATCAAGAAAGTTTTGTATCATAATATTTGTGTCGTGATTCAATAGATGCATAAATTGGGAATACAACCAGATTTTTCTTCAAGATTTGAAATAAGTCACTAGTGCAAGTATTATCGTAAATATAGCTAATATCCAAGTAGCCCAGATAAGGCTTTTATTTTGTTTCAGAAGCTTTTCTTGTTGATACATAGCTACCATTGGTAAAAATTTTTCCTGAGTTGGATTCATTTTCGTTTCTTGTTTATCTATCGCTTCCTCTACTTCCTCTTTCATTTGTTTTAACCAATCTTTAAAACTCATTTTCTTTCTCTCTCTTATTCAATCTTTTTTTCAATAATATACATAGTTGATTAGTCTATGTTTAAAAAGTATGGATTGAAATCAATTATTTAAACAAAGCTAAAGTTCCATCTATTAATAAACTGAAAAAACAAAACTTTTTATGTCCAATCAAACCCAAGAAGAGAAAGATTTGAGAAGCATCTTTATGCTTTTTGTAATCTTCGTAATTTCTGCTGTTATTATTGTAGCTGGCTGGCAGATTTTAAGTTCCTTGTTTGATTTTAAGCTACCACTTGTTGTTCAGTGGGTTATTGTAGGTTTGTTCTTTCTCTTTCTGTACTCTGTGAGGGACAAGGCAAAGAAGCTAATCGAGAAATACCTGAATAAGTAGCAAACTTTTTACAACAAGCTCTCTTTTACAACCTCTAATTCAAAATAAAGCTTCTGAGGAATTATTATATGGGAGAGTAACTCGCTGAAAAGTATTTTTATAATTGGCAAGTTAATTAGAGGATTAAAGATTCTCAGAAATTTCACATGACTCTTATCATCCATTATCATGTCTAGCTTATTTTTAAGTATGTTGAATCTAGCCTTATAGTCCCAGTTGCCATAGTGGTTAGGCTGAAGGTATTGAAAGGAGTCTATCTTGAAGAACAGCTTATGGTTTTCTGAGAAAGCCCACCCGCTTCTGTAGTA
>Ga0210017_1003899_pt1 | contig 12400 bp, 12 predicted proteins | sample CryGeyCG2014_020_FD_183966 | JGI IMG/M metagenome (GOLD analysis project Ga0210017, IMG submission 183966) | Groundwater microbial communities from aquifer - Crystal Geyser CG08_land_8/20/14_0.20 (SPAdes) (version 2) | ecosystem: Environmental > Aquatic > Deep subsurface > Groundwater | place... | reverse complement strand
GGAAATGGTATAGTCCATACCTTTAGTAATAAAGGAAGAATATGGTCGTCAGCATGTGTTTTGAAATGCACGCTTAAATGCGGTAACATGCGCAACCCTTACCCTGCGTTTTACGTGTCGCGGGAAACTGCCCGGGATGACCGGGAGGAAGGTGAGGATGACGCCAAATCAGCACGGCCCTTTGATGCCCTGGGCTGCACACGTGATACAATGGGGCCAACAATGGGTTGCCAAGGGGTAACCCGGAGCTAATCCCTTAAATGGCCTCTTAGTTCGGATTGAGGTCTGAAACTCGACCTCATGAAGCTGGAATCGCTAGTAATCGCCAATCAGCCATGTGGCGATGAATATGTCCCTGAGTCTTGTACTCACCGCCCGTCACATTAGAGAAGCCGGCAGTAGCCGAAACTCCTGCTGTAAGCGGGATTTAAGCTAAGGTCGGTAACAAGAATGAAGTCGTAACAAGGCATCGGTAGGGGAACCTGTCGATGGATCACTACATTTTAAATTTTTCTAAATTTAAAGTTTAGAAAAATTAGTGTCGATTAGAGTTGAAAACCGAGAATTCTGTTTTTAACGCTAAGGTATTGATCGAACACCTCAAAGATCGATCATCGGGGCAACTCTAAGAAACTAAACGAGCAACAGCGAGTTTACCCTCGCTTATGCTCGATCTTAATTTTTGCAGGGGTTATGCCTTGTTTTTTTGTTTGAATTTGATAAAATAACAGGTAATTATGCCAATTCCCAAAAAGGTAATTCAATTCCTTGATAAATCAAAAGTTAAATACGAACCGATAAAACATAAAACCGTTTATACCGCTTACGACAAAGCGGCTACTTTAAGGGTTCCTCAAAAAATGGTGGGAAAAACTCTGGTAATGAGAATAGATAAAGATACCGCTTTAGTTCTTATTCCGGCGAATAAAAACCTGGATAAACAAAAATTAAGAAAGATAACTAAAGCGAAAAAAGTCGACTTTATAAAAGAGGTCTGGATAAAGAAAAATTTAAAAGGAGTAAAGGTCGGGGCAATTCCACCATTTGGGAATTTATGGAAGTTGCCAACTTTTGTTGATAGAATATTATTAAAAGCTCCGAAAATTTTTGTAAATGCCGGAGATTATAACTGGTCAATAAAGATTAGCCCGGCTACTTTTAAGAAATTAATGCCAAATTTAGTAATTAACATTTTTACGAAGTCTAAACCCCGTTACTCATAATTATCGGGGTCGAATTCAAAATAGAGAAATTTTGCAAGAAAATTTCCATAAAACCCCGTTACTCATAAATCCAGCATTAAATTCATTCTTAAGGATTTATGAATTATAGGACCTCCCCGATTTGAATTTCACTCTAATAATTATGAGTAACGAGTAAAATGAATTGGACTGTTTGAATTATATGAGTAACGAGGTAAATAATATTTTTAGAAAATTATAAAAAAATCATGAAAACTGATTTTTATCACAGCAACAGCTTTTATTCAAAATATATATACAAAGAAAGTCATATTTTAAGAGGGAGGTTGTTTTTTAGAACTTTTTTAAAGTATCTGGAACCTTGTTCTGAAGATAAAATTTTAGACATCGGATGTAATAGGGGAGAGATAGCAAAAAAAGTAAAAAAATATAGCAGAAATGTGACGGGGATTGACATAAACGTTGAGGCAGTAAAAAGAGCGGTGACTTCTGACATAATTCATATGGACGCAGTTCGGATGAGTTTCCCCTCTAATTATTTTGATAAAATTTATTCCTCTCATGTCATTGAGCATATTTCCGATTTGGATAATTTTATAAAGGGAGTAGAAAGGATTTTAAAGCCCGGAGGAAAATTACTTTTGGTTTATCCTTGCGAAATATTTAGAGGAAGCAATGCTCTTATCGCCTCAATTATTTCTCAGAAAAATTTATTTGCAGCCCGGGAACTTCACCTTCACAGATTGACCCCTAATCGAATCAAAAAATTAATCGCGGGGACTTCTCTATACCACTTAAAAAGCAAACTTCATTTGGTTCCTTCTTTGTCCTATTTTACGCTATTAGAAAAGCAAAAGTAGTAAAAAATGGGCATGTAGCTCAGCTTGCCCCGTCCTTTATGCGTGTGTAGTTCACTGGTAGAACGCCTTTTTGACCCCGAACAAAAATGCGCGCGTAGTTCAGCGGTAGAACGCTTCTCTGACCCCGATACTAAAAATTTGGGCGACTAGTTCAGCGGTAGAACGCTTCTCTGATAAAGAAGAGGTGGAAGGTTCGACTCCTTCGTCGCCCACCAAATAATTTTGAATTTTGATTTTTGAATTTTGAATTTGAGCGAAGCGATTGGGCCTGTAGTTCAGTGGTAGAATACGACCCATCCACCGTCCTCCCATTCCTCGCTTTGCTCGGAATGGGCCCCTCATCCGGTTTGTTTACCCCGCACCAAATTGAGACGCGGGCCTTTAGCTCAATGGTAGAGCACTCGGTTTGCATCCGAGAGGTTAAGGGTTCAAATCCCTTAGGGTCCACAAATTTTGGTGCGGGGTATCCGGGAGGTCGTGGGTTCAAGTCCCACCGGGTCCACCATAGACGATTTCTTTCGCCCTCGCCCCTCGCGGAGTTTACTCCGTATAGAGTTTTGCTCTTGTTTGGGGCTCGGGGCGGCGGCAAAGCCCCAAAAAATGAAACGGCTTCGCCGTGTTCTTCAAAAAACTGTCGAAGAACCTTTGGGTCGAAACCACATTTTAAGTAAAAGAAAATTTTAATCATTTAAAATTTTAATTTAATTATACAAAGGTCGAGGAATTAAATCTTAAAAAGGAGGTGTAAAAAATGAGTTTAAGTAATTTTTGGAAAGAAAAATTTTGGGGAAAAGCGAGTTTTACAGATTATATTCTGATAAAACTTAGTTGCATTGCTTTTGGTTTGATGTTGATGGCCTGGATACCTGCCTTAAACAAGGTGAATGGCTGGTGGTATTTTATTGCGTTTTTATTGTTGGCAATAAAACCATTGTATATGGTATTCAAGAAATAGGCATTCTTTCGTCGCCTGCGGCGGCGAAAAATGTTCGAACTAATTTAAGAATAGTCCACCCCGTTAGAGATAGAAAACGTCTTAATCTGTTTTTGAGTATGCTGATTAAGACGTTTCCGTAAATCATTTGTACTTCCAGTATACCAATATTTACTCTTTCGGCTTTGCATAACGTATATGTAATACATAAGGCTTTGATCTCTAACGGGGTCCACCCCGTTAGAAATTGTACGCACATTTATTTTTACTGTTAATTTGGATGAGAATTTCTAACGGTGCTTCGCTCAGCCGCTTTGATGGCCTCGCTTGAGTTATCCACAGGATAGTTTTTTTTATTTCTGGTATAATGATACAATAATCATAAAAGGTCGAGTTTACCAAATAAATTCTACGAAATACGAATATTTTGCGGATTTGCATATTCGTACTGATTCGTAATTCGTAGGAGGATGTTATGCAAGATTGGTCTACGATTACTTTTCAAAAACTTCAAGAGCTCTGGGGGGGATTTTTAGATTTTGTTCCTAATTTACTTGTTGCTATTATAGTTTTTATCATTGGTTGGTTCATTGCCTGCGGTATTGGAAGATTAATAGCTGGAATTTTAAATCGATTAAAGTTTAACCGATTATTTGAAAGCGTGGGATGGAAAGAAGCTTTAGAAAAAGCAGAATTTAAAATTGATCCGGCCGGATTTATCGGAGCAATTTGTAAATGGATTTTGGTGGTTGTCTTTTTGTTGATTTCGGTAGAGATATTAGGACTAACCCAATTTGCCAATTTTTTAACGAGAGTATTAGCATGGCTTCCCAACTTGTTGGTAGCGACAGCGATTTTTGTCGTAGCAGTGATTGCCGCTGATTTCTTGGAAAAGATTACAAAAGCCTGGGTAAAAAAATTAGAAATAGAACATGTTAAATTAATAGGAGCAATGGTTCGCTGGGCAATTTATATTTTTGCCGGTTTGGCCATTTTACTTCAGTTAGGAATCACTCCTACTATTATTAACAGCATTGTGATTGGTTTAATCGGAATGTTTGCTTTGGCTTTTGGTTTAGCTTTCGGATTAGGAGGAAAGGAAGCAGCAGGTAAAGCAATCGAAGAAATAAAAGAAAAAATCTCCGAGAAAACTGAAAGGTAATAATAATTATTATTGAAATAATAAAGTTAAGTTGAAAAAGTCAGAAAACTCTTGACAGAGTTTTTGCTTGTGCTAAAATAAAAATAGATATGAGAAAAATAAATACCGTATCGAGTAAAGGAAGATTAGGCGGCCCATAGTTATGTTTGAGATTTTAGTATCTCAAAAGGCCGCTTGGAAAAGCGGTTTTTGATTGTAAAGTTTTGATTGTAAAGATAGCGGGGAAAGCACATTGAAAATTGAAAATAGGTCTATTCTCATCTCGTTTCGCGAGATGAGATGACTCGACAGAAATTTCAAAGAAATTTCTGTTTAGGGTGATTATTAATTACTAGCTAAGCCTCGTATCACAATCTGCTGTGGTACGGGGTAAGGATTGCATTAAGGGCGGATGGAGGATGCCTTGGGAGATCACGGCGATGAAGGACGTGGCGTGTCTGCGATAAGCCTCGGGGAGGTGGCTAGCAACCTTTGATCCGGGGATTTCCGAATCGGGTAACCGGGTGTAGTAAAACTACATCGACGTGCCTCGTTATTGCTCAGCATAGTTGGTGCCGAGCAGCAGCGAGGCACGTAGCGAACCCGCTGAAGTGAAACATCTTAGTAAGCGGAGGAAAAGAAAACAAAGCTTTGCTTTGTTCACGCTAAACTGACGCTAAACAAAACGCAAAACTGACGCTAAACTTTTCGCGTCTGTTTCGCGTGAGCCACGAAGTGGCTGGAGTTTCGCGTCTGTTTGGCGAGGAATATTGCGAAGCAATATTCCCTTAGTAGCGGCGAGCGAAGAGGGAAGAGCCCAAACTGCCATTGCTTCGCAATGGAAGCACTAAATCCTAATATCTAAATTCTAAACAAATCCAAAACCCAAATGACCAAAATTTAAAACTGTTTTGAATTTTGAATTTTGATATTGTTTAGGATTTAGAATTTCGAATTTAGGATTTTCATTGCGGAGCAATAGTGGGGTTGTAAGGAGATATCGTCTGGAGCCGAACGCATAATTTTTTATGCGCTTGGTTTAAGAGGGAGAGCATTTAGATAAAGCTTCGTTAGTTGAATGTCCCTGGAAAGGGCGACCAAAGAGGGTAAAAGTCCCGTAAACGAAAACGGTTTTATGCTCCTTGATATCTTCCCCGTTACAATTTTGCTCCTGTAATACCAAGCGAAGCGCGCCCGGCGAATAGCTGCATCCTGTTATGGCGAAGCGCTTCGCCCAACAAGGGGTGTGTCTATTCGGCACACGCACTTCGCGAGCAGTTCAGTGGCAAAATTGTAACGGGGTTAATCTTGAGTACCTCGAGAAATGAAAATCTTGAGGGAAGCAGGCCGGACTATCGGCCAAGGCTAAATACGTTGATCTCACCGATAGTGCACCAGTACCGTGAGGGAAAGGTGAAAAGTAGGGAAGTGATCCCGGTGAAATAGAACCTGAAACCATCACGCCCACAAAGAGTCAGAGCTGGCCGTACCTCACTGCGTTCGGCACGGAATTTCTAAATCCTAATTTCTAATTTCTAAATAAATCCAAAATCCAAATGACCCAAATTCAAAACCGTTTTGGAATTTTGAAATTAGAATTTGGAATTTGTTTAGGATTTAGGATTTTGAATTTAGGATTTCCGCCCGAGCATAGCGAGGTGCGGCTGGTAATGGCGTGCTTTTTGCAGAACGAGCCAACGACTTTATGTACACTGCGGACTAACCCCGCCCTCTATGCTGTATATCAGGGTTAATTTTACACAATTTACCATCAGGTTTTTGTTGTGTTTTAGCAATGATTATATAAAGCTTAGAGGGCGGGGGAAGTCAGAGGGAAACCGAGTGTTAAAAGCGCGATGTGTAGTGTGCATATGACCCGAAGCCAGGCGAGCTTACCATGGCCAGGGTGAATTCCGCTGAAAAGCGGAAGGAGGCCCGAACCCGTGGATCGTGCAATTTCCTGGGATGAGCTGTGGTAAGAAGTGAAAAGCTAAACGAGCCTGGTAATAGCTGGTTCTCCCCGAAATAGCTTTAGGGTTAGCATCCAACCTTTTTGTGGAGGTAGAGCACTGGATAGTCTATCGTGGGATTTTCTCAGGTAAATTAACCAAACTCCGAATGCCACAAGTTAAAAGGTTGGGTAGTTAGACTGCGAGGGCTAAGCTTCGTAGTCAAAAGGGAAACAGCCCAGATCTTTATCTAAGGTCCCTAAATTTGACCAAGCACATAAAACTTATGTACTTGGTCAACCGAGCGCAAAATTTCATTTTGTGCTCTGGTTGAACTAAGTGCTGTTAAAGGAAGTAGAGTTCTTTTGATAATTAGGAGGTTAGCTCAGAAGCAGCTATCCTTTAAAAAGTGCGTAACAGCTTACTAATTAAGGAATTCTGCACCTAAGATTTCCGGGGCTAAGTTCAATACCGAAGATAAGAACCTTGTCCTTCGGACAAGGAAATTCTAAGCACAAAATTCTAAATTCTAAACAAATTCAAAATTCCAAAATCAAAATTCAAAACATATAGTTTAGGATTTAGAAATTAGAATTTAGGATTTCCTCGCCCGGAGGGCGAGGTGGTAGGGGAGCATTTTTAGTGCAGTGAAGCTTCGCTGTAAAGCGGAGTGGAGCGCTAAGAAGCGAAAATGTTGGCATGAGTAACCGCAATCCCGGTGAAAGCCCGGGACACCGAAAGCCTAAGATTTCCTTGGCAATGTTGATCAACCAAGGGTTAGACGGCCCTAAGCGTCGTACCTCACTGCGTTCGGTACGGAATTTCTAAATCCTAATTTCTAATTTCTAAATAAATCCAAAATCCAAATGACCCAAATTCAAAACCGTTTTGGAATTTTGAAATTAGAATTTGGAATTTGTTTAGGATTTAGGATTTTGAATTTAGGATTTCCGCCCGAGCATAGCGAGGTGCGACGCGATGGACAGTCGGTTAATATTCCGACCCTTCCCCACCACTTTTTGAGTGGGGACGGAGGTTAGTAGCTTGGGTGAATTATTGGATTTCCATTCATACTCTAAGGCAACAAGGGGTATGAGAAGTACTGGTTTCGGCTGGTACAACTCAAGTGAGCAACCTTCCTAGAAAAGCCACTCAAAAAGAAAAAGTGGTGGGGAATCCGTATCGCAAACCGACACAGGTAGGCTGGCGTAAGAGTGCCAAGGTGAACGGGTGAAACCTCGTTAAGGAACTAGGCAAAAAAGCAGGCGTAAGTTCGCGATATGCCTTGCCTACCTTGTCCTTCGGACAAGGAAATTCTAAATCCTAATTTCTAAATTCTAAACAAATTCAAAATTCTAAATTCCAAATTCTAAACACGTTTTGGGTTTTGGGATTTGTGATTTGTTTAGGATTTAGGATTTAGTGCTTAGGATTTCCTCGCCCGGAGGGCGAGGTGGGTCGCAGCGAAAATTCTCCAGGTGACTGTTTATCAAAAACACAGGTCTCTGCTTAACTCGTAAGAGGATGTATAGGGGCTGAAGCCTGACCAGTGCTGGAACGTTAATGTCGCCGGTTTCCTGCTTTCAGCGGGATGCTGAGCGATTGAAGCTTCCAGTGAACGTCCGCGGTAACTATAACCGTGTTAAAGTAGCGTATCCCCTTGCCGGGTAAGTTCCGGCCCGCATGAAAGGCTTAACAACTTGGAGACTGTCTCAACGAGGAGCCCGGTGAAAATGCAATACCGGTAAAGATGCCGGTTACCTGCGGCTAGACGGAAAGACCCCGGGAGCTTTACTGTAGGGTGATATTGGGTTTTGGGTTTAGATGCGTAGCGTAGCGGGGAGGCTTTGAATCCCGACTTTCGGGTCAGGAGGAGCCGCCGATGAAACACCCGTCTTTTAAATTCTCAATTCTAATTCGCGTTTAGCGGTGACAGTATCACTTGGTCAGTTTAAGTGGGGCGCTTGCCTCCTAAAAGGTAACGGAGGCGTTTAAAGGTCGGCTAGCTCCGGATGGAAATCGGAGTGGTCGTGCAAAGGCATAAGCCGGCTTAACTGCAAGAGGGATATCTCGCGCAGACACGAAAGTGGAACTTAGTGAACCGACGGCTTTTAATAGAAAAGCCGAAGATCATCAACCAAAAGTTACCCCGGGGATAGACTCTGACCCGCTTCGCCAGTGAAGCGAGGCGAGAAAAAGAGTTTGTTGTCCCGCTCGTTAGCAATAGCGAGCATAGATACGGCTTATAACGGTGAACCAAAAACAGGTCTTCCTCTTTTTGAGGTTTTAAGTTTTTGGAATACCGTGGGAAGTCGGAAGGAATTTGTTTTAGTTTATGATTTCTTTATCACGAGAACAGAAATCGATTCTTTTTGGAATAATTCTTGGAGATGGATATTTACAAAAAACTGGCAAGAAGAACGCAAGACTTCGTTTAGAACATGGGGAGCGACAAAAAGAATATCTTTTATGGAAAGTTAGAAAACTTGGAAAATTCTTCCAAGGAAAAGCAAAATATTTGGAAAGAATTCACCCGATTACAAAGAAAAAATATTGCTATTGGCGACATCAATCTCAATCCACTCCTTATTTGGGAAAGTTAAGAAAAATATTTTATCCAGAAGGAAAGAAAAAAATTCCAGAAAAATTAGAAAAATATTTAACACCGCTTACATTAACAGTCTGGTATATGGATGATGGATATTATTATTTAAGGGATCGATGTAGCTATCTCTATTTAGGAAACGTAAGCGAAAAAGAGGCTAAAATTGTAACTCGAGTTTTGTCAGAAAAATTCATTATCGCAGCTCGAGTAAAACAAAAGAAGAAAGGTTATGCGATTTATTTTTCTCCCGAAGAAACACAAAAATTAAAAAATCTCATTAAAGGTCATATGCTTTCTCAATTTAAGTACAAACTTCCTTCCTGACCCTGTAACGACTTGTCCGCGATTGCGGACAGAGTAAGGGTAAAACCTTACTAATACGCCGTCTCCTCCTTCGCTAAAAGCTTTGGAGGATGAAGATATAGTCTAATCTTTACCAAAAGATTGAACAGGCTAGTAGGGCCCGCGAGTCCACATCTACGGCCCTGTTCGGCACCTTGTGTAGAATTACATCGGGGTGCTATGACAGTAATGTCATACAACAAATCTGGCTTATAACGGTGAACTTCATATGGTATAATGAACCAATACTTTATGGACAATACCGTGGGAAGTCTAACCCAAGAACAAAAATCAATTATTATTGGATCACTTTTAGGTGATGGATATTTACGAATTATTCCTGGACGAAAGAATGCTTTTCTTGAAATCAATCATAGTATTTCTGAAAAAGATTATGTTGATTGGAAACACCGAGAGCTAAAAAGTTTAGTAAAAAGTCCACCAAAAGTAAGAAAAGGAAAAGGTAAAAGAATAGCTTACAGGTTTTTTACTAAACAGCATCCAGAAATAACAAAACTTTACCAAAAGTTTTATCGGGGCAGAGAAAAAATTATTCCTCACCTAAAACTTAATCCATTAATAATAGCAATATGGTTTATGGACGATGGAAGTAAAAGTTATCAAACTTATTACTTAAATACCCAACGTTTCGATTATCAGTCACAGAAGAAATTAATCCGAATGTTAAGAAAACAATATGGAATCGAAAGCTCCTTGAATAAGGACAAAGGGTATTACCGGATCAGAGTGAAACAAAGCAGCGCAGAGAGATTCAAGAAGTTAATTCAGAATTACATAATTCCTGCAATGCAATATAAACTTGGGTGATGACCCCGTAGAGACTTAGTTGTGAATACAACTAGATGATCGTAATTTAACCCATCATAATACGCCAGCCCCGCTAAGTTAAATAGCGGGTGAAGATATAGTCCGAACCTTTTCGCAAGAAGAGAAAAATTTCGACAGCGATGTCGGCTCATCTTATCCTGGGGCTGAAGAAGGTCCCAAGGGTTTGGCTGTTCGCCAATTAAAAAGGTACGTGAGCTGGGTTCAAACCGTCAATTTGGCGGCTTTCCGTCGCAAGACGAATCGTAAAACCGACTAATATCGGTGAAGTCCATAGAAATTTTAAACCTGTATTTCTACGGATAATACCGAGGCAACCGAAGCACATAACAAGTTTATGTGCTCGGGAGCCGTAGAGACTTCTCACTGTAGAAGCGAGGGATGGAAAGTAAAATTTTCCATAATACGTCGGCCACGCACATAACGATTTATGTGCGCGGGTGATATAGTCCATACTTTTGGCAACAAAAGATTAATATGCGTGAGACAGGTTGGTCCCTATCTACCGCAGGCGTCGAGTCTTGAGGGAAGTTGCTCCTTGTACGAGAGGATCGGAGCGAACTAACCTCTGGTGTACCAGCTGTCCTGCCAAGGGCATCGCTGGGTAGCTAAGTTAGGACAGGATAAGAACTGAAAGCATCTAAGTTCGAAGCCTCTCCCAAGATTAAGACTCTTTAGCTCGGTCAGAGACTATGACCTTGATAGGGAGCAGGTGTAAGTTCAGCAATGAATTAAGCCAAGCTCTACTAATTGAGCATAAAATTCCTTACCTCGTACCACAGCAAACTTGTGGTACGGGACTTAGCTGGTAATTAATAATCATAAGAGTGTTGAACAATTATTTTTCAGCGTAATTTCACCCTGTTAGAAATTTCGAAATTTAGAGGGATTTCTATTATTCAAGGATTCCACCAGAAAATTCTAAAATTTCTATTGGGACTCAGCGTATAGTTCTGCGTAGTTCAGCGATAAAAACCATGTTTAGGCTGAACAACGCCGATATCTACGCCGAACAACGCTGAATTATTCAACGGTCTCAATCATATTTTGCCAAGATTTCGGATGGCAGGCCGTTCAAAAAGGTGTTTTGGTGGCGGCTATACTGGGGTTATCCCATCTCTTTCCATATCGAACCCCGCACCAAAACAAAAATTCTAAAAGTCGTATCTAGCTAATGGGGGCTATGCTGGTATTGTTCCACCTGTTCCCATACCGAACCCCGAAGGAGAACGCTTCGCGTTCCCTACGGGGCGCAGCACAGAAGCATGCCCCGTAGCAATTTGAGCTCGAGGTCTGTATAAGGCGACGATATCGGAGGTGCTCCACCCGTTCCCATTCCGAACACGGAAGTGAAATCCTCCAGAGCCGATGGTAGTTCTTCGGAGCGAGAGTAGGTCGTCGCCCTATACATATCTTGAGCTTTTTTGTTCAAATTTGCTACGGGGTGAAATATGCCAAGGCCGACTTGCCCCGTAGTGAACCGAGCTTGCGAGGTTCTACTACTGGGGTGATATTACTTCGGTGAGAAAGTAGGTAGCCTACGTTAAAAAGATTACAGAGATTAATAATTATGATTACAGAGATTAATTATGATTACAGAGATGTTATTCTACCATCAATCGCATAATAGAATCTCTATCGCTGTAATTTTGTTTCATCGCTGTAATCTATTATAATCTTTTGTTCTATCACCGTAATCTTATTACGCACTATCTTTTTTGTATTATACAGGACTAACAATGACACTTTGTTTTCAAAAGAATATAACCAAATCATATGGCAAAATTAAAACAAAAAAAGAGTAAAGTGCGAGCTCCTTTTACTGTTGAGTTTGACCGGGAAGAAAATGGGAGATGGATTGCCGAAATCTGTGAATTTCCCGGGGTTATGGCTTATGGTTCTACGAAACAAGAAGCCATACATAAAGTTTACATCATTCTTCTAAAAACTCTCGCTGATAAAGCGGAGGAAGGTCAGGCGTTTTTGCCACCTTCTCGTCTTTTAACGTATAGAATGGCGCGCCGTTAAAGCCAGGCACGTTCTCATAACTCTCTTGAAAATCGGCTGGCGTATTAAATGACAGAGAGGTTCTCATAGAATCCTTAAACCCCGTTACTCATAATTATCGTAATTAAGTTCAAATTGAGAACTTTATTATTCCATAAATCTTTCGCAATGAATTCAACACCGGATTTATGAGTAACGGGGTAAAAGAACTGGCTGGTCGGATTTTACTTTTGCTTTTCACGACCGTGAAGAAATAGGCCCTCGGATGCTGAGTCGTATCGCTAAGCATGCCGGCCTGACACCAGACGATCTTTAAATAAAGGAATTAAATTTTTGAAGCCGAAGGGGAGACCGAGAAGAAGAGAAAAATAGAGTTGACCCCCGTATCTATCTTCCACCGTTTATACTCAACAAAATGTTAATGTAATAATTCAGGTGGTTCAGCCGTAAAACATTTGCTTGACATAAAAAATTTGTTATAATGAAAATGAACTTATGGAAAACTATTGTTTAC
>Ga0210017_1003897_pt1 | contig 12403 bp, 10 predicted proteins | sample CryGeyCG2014_020_FD_183966 | JGI IMG/M metagenome (GOLD analysis project Ga0210017, IMG submission 183966) | Groundwater microbial communities from aquifer - Crystal Geyser CG08_land_8/20/14_0.20 (SPAdes) (version 2) | ecosystem: Environmental > Aquatic > Deep subsurface > Groundwater | place... | reverse complement strand
CCAATATATTTACCGGAGAAAGAATCAGAGGAAATTTTTTGATCAAATTATATTTTTCAATAATTTCCCAGATGAGATCGTCAATTTCCAAAAAATACCTAATATCAATACCATTGGGAATAACGACAGTTTCGCCGTGATGAAGCCCCATAAGCTGCGCAAATGGTTCCCTGAAACTCTCTGAAATGAGAATATAAGTCAAGTTTTTTATAGGAGTTGTTAAAAGCTCTTTTTCTAATTTTGAGTGGATAATTTTGTTGAGATCTTTGATTTGGAATTCGTTGATATATGAATGATCATGGATCCAGCCAAAATACTTTTTTTTCGGGTATTTTTTGACAAAATTTTTAAAGGCATAGACAAAAGGCAGATTTCTAACAATGGTGATCATGTTGTGGGTGACAACAACGTCGATTTTCTCAAGGGCTTTTTCCAACCCTTGGTCAATAATGCCGGCCAGTTTATAAAATTCATCGTCGATGATACCCTTATCCAAAATTTTTTCTTGCAAAAAGGGATTAAAGCTCATTACAGACTGTAATTCGGGAATGACGACCAATTTAATTCTTGGGTTTTTTTCTTCACCTGATCCGGTAATCACAGTAATCTCGTAACCGAGATTAGTTAGTATTTCAGCGTGTTCTTTAACCATGCCTTCAACGCCGCCGATATTAGGCGGATAGGCAAAGTGCAAAATCGCAATTTTTTTCATAAAGTTATATTCGGTCGCTTGAATTCGCGACCTTAACTTTGTTTTAATATTTCTTTATAAAGATTTTCATAATTATTAACCATGGTTTCTGTTGAAAAATTTTTCACTACATGCTCTCGGCAATCCTTAGGATTAATTGTAGCAATTTTTACCAAAGCTTCCTTGAGTCCGTCAATCCCTTTTTCTGGATTAACAACAAATCCGGTTTTTCCGTCAACAATTAATTCCTTGACTGAGCCGCGGTCAAAGCCGATAACCGGCGTTCCACACGACATCGCTTCGGCTATAACCAACCCGAATGGTTCATACCAGTTAATGGTCATTAAAAACGCTTTTGCTTTTTGCATTAGAGCGGCCACCTCTGGTTTGGTTAAGGTTAACTCTGAAGAAACCGGACCGATCCATTTAATTTTATCGTTTAGATGAGGTTTGACATCTTTATTATAAAAATCAATGTCTTCGACGTTGCCGCCCAGCATAAGGCGCGAGCCGGTTTCTTGAGCCAGTTTAATTGCCCAGTTGATTCCTTTTGGATCCATAAACGTACCGTCGGGATTTTTTGCTTTTGACAACCGGCCGAGCCAAAGCAGATAGTCGTCTTTTTTTTCCTGATAGGAATAAATATTGGTATCAATGCCGTTATATATTACTTTATATATTTTAGTTTTTTTAAAAAGTTGTTGATGGGCTTGGGAAATTGATATTAAGTAGGTATTGGGAAATAAACTCAAGACTTCGTCTAATTCTGGAAAGTATTGAGCGTGAATTGTAGAAATAATTGGCGTTTTAACATTTTTACTAACGAGAAGATTGATAAATTCCGGGTAAGTGTGGTTGTGAATGATATCAAAATTGTTTCCGATTTCCTCGATTTTTTTCGCCAGCTTAACCAGATAAGCAGTTTCCGCATAAAATGGATTTTCAAAAGCTGGCATATCGACAAAACCTTTTTCAATAACTGGAATGATTTCAACGCCGTGGATAAAGCTGTCAGCCGTTCCAAGAAGACTGACCTGGTGCCCTTTTTTTACCAAACCGCTGACAATTTCAAAAATGATCCGGGGTCGGGAAGCCAGCATGTCAGGAGAAACCTTTCTTTTCAAAAGAGAAACTATAAGAATTTTCATCCTACTAATATCATAACGGAGTTGTTATTTCTTAGCAACAATATTCTCGATTTTCTTTATCACGCTTTTTTTGTAATCATAGATTTTTGAATAGCTTTTTCGTAAAGACGATAAAATTTGGTAGCGATTTTATCCCAGCTGAATCTTTCCACGACGGTTTTAAAAGCCCGGGCGCCCATTTTATCCCGTAGTTTATCATCTGATAAAAGTAAATTTACTTTCTCAACAATCAGGGCCGGTGAGCGAGAGCGGATCAAAAAACCGTTAACGCCGTCTTTAACAAGAGTTGAGATACCGCCTTTTCTTGAGACGACAACCGGTGTATGATGAACCATTGCCTCAAGAATAACCAGTCCTAATGGTTCGTTCCAGACCGACGGAGCGACGTAAACATCAGCTCTAAGATAAAAATCATTGATCGTATCCAATTTGCTTGAGAAGTAACCAACCATGTGAACATTGTCAAGTTTGTATTTAAGTATCAGACTTTCCAGATATTTTTTCTCCGGACCGTCGCCGGCAATGACGATCTCGGCTTTGATCTGGCGAGCGGCTTTAATCAAATATTCAACGCCTTTATGTTGGGTCAATCTACCGGTAAAAAGAACCATTTTGTCGTGTTTAAAATGATATTTTTTATCAATCCAGGAAACGTTTTTATTAAAATCAATATTATTGCTGATTCCTGCGGGAATGGTTCTTGTTTTGTCGTGAAGTTCATGTCCGAACATATCCAGATACCATTGACGAGTAAAGTTGCTGTTGGCGGTGATGAATTTTGATCTCAAAGAAGCGTCTCTTACCAATGATTTCCAGCGGTTGTCTTCTTTAAAATAATAAAGGTCACTGCCGTGAGTGGTAATAATATAGGGAATTCTATATAGATTAGCCAACTGTCTGGCAATTGGTGGAAGAAAGGCGGTGTGAAAGCAATGAATGACATTTGGTTTAAATCTTTCAATCGCTTTGGCGCTCCGCAGTAAATAGTAGTTGTAAGTTTGGATCATTTCCTGGGAAGAGAATTTAGAGTATTTTTTGGCCAGAGGCAGTTCGGGATTACCGACAAAAACTCCGGGAATCGGCGGTTTGAGACGGAAAACTTTTGCTTGTTTTAAAACTCTTGAATCAGGAGCGACGATAGCGGCTTGAAAATCATCTTGGTATTTTTCCTTCAAACTAGCAGTAAGGCGACGGAGCCAGTTACCACTCCCGTTACCCCAAAGCGGAAACATGTAAAGATAGAGGACCTTCATAAGATTATTTGAATTATATCATTAATTTATGAAAGGCAAATGAATTTTTTATTTTTTTACAGATCTTTTAGAAGTTCGTTGACTTTTATTTTTAAAATTTTTGCGATTTTATGAAGAAATTTTATCGATGGGTTAGCTTTGCCTTCTTCAACTTCAGCCAGATAACTTCTATCAATGTCGGATAAAATCGCTAACTGGTCTTGGGAGAGTCCTTTTTTCTTTCTGGTTTGAATGATAGTTTCGCCCAATTTCTTGTAATAATAATTCCCTTGCATAACAAGGGGTATCATATTAGAAATCTAACTCAAAAGCAGTAGGTTATAATCTACAAAACCAAAGATTTAGGTCGTTATGGAGATATATTTTTTGAGATATAGCACAAGGTTTGAAGTTGGGTAAAGAGTTTTGGGAAAATTTCTTTTTCAAGGCGGGTTTTTTCTTCGGCTAAAAAGTTTTTTAAAACATAACTTTCGCCGTCGACCCTTCGACTTCGCTCAGGGCAAGTCCACTTATTAGAAACTCTTGCGTCAACGCCGATTCTTATCCGCAAAAAGTCTTTTGTTTTAAGGTGTTGCTCAATCGATTCAAGACCGTTGTGGAGTTGTGGGCCGACTCCCTGTTGAATATGAAATTTTCCAAGAGGAATATCTAAATCATCGTGAACGATGATTAAATTTTCAATTTTCAATTTACCTGCCTTGCCGGCAGGCAGGCAATTTTCAATGAGTTTTTTCACAAACATTCCAGATTGATTCATAAAACAGTCGGTTTTAATGAAGATCCCTCGACTCGCTTCGCTCGCTCGGGATGACCCCACTTCGCCTTTCAGGCTTCGAGGGGTAAACAAGAGGAGGCAATAATCAACAAACATATGTCCGACATTATGCCGGTTATTCTGATATTTTTTTCCCGGATTTCCAAGACCTACTATGATTTTTATAGTATTTAGTATACTGAATTTATGGTAAATTATATTTCTGATTCTTCAAAAACTCATTGGATGGTTGCTAATCCGAGACGTTTGATTAGGACCGGCATGGACGGCAAGCCTTTCCGCTGTCCGTTTTGTGAAGGCAACGAAGCTGATACGCCGCCTGAAGTTTACCGAGTCGGCGGGGGAGAAGCCAATAAACCCGGCTGGCAGATTCGCGTTGTTCCCAATCTTTTTCCGATTACTGATATTCACGAAGTGATTGTTCACTCGCCTGATCACGAAAAAAACATCGAGGATTTTTCTCAAGCACAGGTAGAGAATATTATTAAAACCTACATCAATCGATTTAATTTTTTAAAAGATAAAGGAAAAGTTTTTATCTTTCACAACTGTTCATTAACAAGCGGGGCTTCATTAATACATCCTCATTCGCAAGTTTCTATAGTTCCCAGTGAAATCCCAACCATTACTTTAGCCGTCCAACCGGTAGTCAACATAGTTGAACAAGTAGGAGAGTTTGTCAGTTATTGTCCAGAATATTCAGAATGGGCTTATGAATTGTGGATAACAAAAATTACAAATGACAAATTACAAATGACAAATGAATTACAAATTACAAATTTTGAAAATATAAACGAAACACAAATAAAAAATTTAGCAAAAATTCTTCAATCGTCAATCCGGAAACTGAAAAAGATCCACGCTACTAATCCTCATTACGCAAAAAAACCTTACGGTTATAATTTTTACATTTTCGTGCCTAGTCACCCTAAGGGTGACCAAACACAACCTGTCATTCCGAGCGAAGTCGAGGAATCTTTCTATCTTAGAATTATTCCCCGTTTTATGGAGCGGGCGGGGTTTGAGCTTTCAACCGGGATAATGGTCAATTCTGTTAGTCCGGAAAAAGCGGCAGAAGAGTTAAAAAAAACAATTTTATGAAAGATTCAGTCGTCGACTACATTCAAGCAGAAGAACTACGTGAATTTATCGAGAGGGAAGTGCTGATAATAATCAAAGATTTGGCGAAAGTCGAGGGAATGACTAAAGAAAAAATCCAAAGTATTGCCAGAAGAACGCTTGAACTTATCCGCCCCGGAATGAATTTAGAAGAACTTTATTGTAATGCGGTCAAACTTGACGATAACTATATGGAGCTGGCGCCGGTTGTCGTCAAAGTGATGAGAGAGTACGAACAAAAATATGAAAAAAAAGCCTTAGAACAAGTAACTCAATTAATAAAATCAAAACAGTTTGATCAGGCGCAAGAGATGGTAAAGAAAGTGTTAGCTTTTAAAATTAATAATTAAAATTTAAACTTATTGTTATGCTGGATGGACAGGTAGCGATTGAGGGAGGAGCGCCAGTTATTACAAAAGCAGCTACATTAGAAGTTCCTCATGCTAAGTCAATACCTAAACCAGTCGAAGCTAAAAAAGCTGTCTTTACGGAAGCTGATTTACCAAAAATAGATGGTAGGGACGCGTTACGGCAAATTGCTGAAGGTAATGAGCCAAAGAATACGGAAAACGCTGGCGCTAAAGAAAAACCTGTTTTAACTTCACAATTGGCAGAATCAGAACAACATTACATCGATCAAAACAAAAAAATGATTGGTCTTGAGGGCCGTTATAACGACGATAGAACAAAAGCAGATTATCTTCAAAAACAAATAGAAACATTTGCGCAAAATAGCGGTTTACAACATGAATCAATGCCAGAGTTAGAAGATAAATCATTTGATCGAGATAATCAAAAAGCTATAATGGAACGAGTTCAAACTCACATTGACAGATTGTTTAACAGTGAAAAGGGGAGATTAAATCCTGAAAAACAAAGGATGGTAACAGAGCAAACACGACGTTATCTCGAACTGATTACTCAAGCACAGGGAGAAGGTGACTTACCTCAAAATCTAGACGCCCAAACTGTTTTAAGATTAATCGAAGACAATGTTTGGACACTGGCTTATCAGGATAGAGTTGCCTCGGAAAATTTACTTGGCGATCATGGTATCAGACATATTGTTGATTACAATATTCAAGCATGTGAAGCAATCGGTGATGAATTAATTCGTAACGGCCAACAAGTAAAGGCGATTGACAGATTAATTCAGCATCAGATAATGATCGATCATGATATTGGATATGCTACCGATACCGTTCGTAATGCGATCAATCGAGGATCATTTGGTGAAGACCGGGGACATAATGCTTTAGCTGCAAAATATGTTAGTGAAAAAATCAAACTTCCAGATGATTCTATGAGAAAGGTTTTTTCTGATGAACAGCTCAAAATTATCCATGAAGGGATTCTTCATCATGATTCGTCAGAAATCAATTTTCACATTGGTGACATGAGTAATGAAGCCCGTCAAGACAATATTTTATCCGCTATTCATATTGCAGACAACACTCATGCTTTTGAGGATAAGTTACCAGAACTACTTTATACTTATCCTGATAGTCTAAGAATTATGAGGTTGATGAAAACAGCCGGAGAGTTGGGTGATGCCGAAATATTTTCCGGGCTACAAGGACAACTGGTAGAAGGAATCCAGGCAAATCCCAACTTATCAAAAGACGATAGGGAGGCTCTTGTTCATGCTTCTCAATCACTTAATCCTGAAAGCTATAAGTTTTCTGTTGGCCGGATCTGCGGAAATAAACCAGAATTCGTTCTTAATAATGAAGGCAAAATATCAATCACCGTTCAAGAATCCTCAATTCACCAGGAGGTAGTTGGTTTATATGGTCAACAGTCTTATGATCAACTAAAAAAATTTGTTGCTGATTTAACAGGAAAAGAGAAAAAAGACGTTGATCTTAATCAAGAACGGATCGTCAGTTCTAATGGTAAGCTTGAGATAAGAACAAAGACAGGTGAAAGACGAGCTGGTCAAGAGGAATTAACCGATTATCAACAGCAAATAGATAAATTAATTTCGGATCGATCGTTTCAAGGCTTTATTATTGGAGACGGAACTGAAAATATGGGTGACGCGAGATTATCGTCAATCCAGTTAAATTTACAACAAGAATTAAAAAATATACCAGAAGGTTCAGAAACACGTCAACAAATAATACAACGGCTCGAACAAATTAAAACAGAAAGAAAAACTAATTTACAAAAATATTTAACGGAAAAACATTAATTATTATGGATCATTCTGAAATGGCTAATAATAAATTATCACAACTAGTTGAGAATGAAATGAACCAGGCACCTATTTTCAAAGCAGAACCAGACACACCTGAAAATCAAATAGCAAACAGTAGAAAAGCTGTTTTAAGGGGAGTATTTAATCCGATGGCCACATATATTTTAGGTAAAAGCTTAATCAAAAAGGGAGAAGTTTTAACCCCAGAAAATATTCTTCGAACAATAATTAATGAACCAGTATTTAAAGCAAATCAAAAATTGGTTGGTGTATTAATTAATAGATTTGGGTTAAATCCAAAAAGTCCAAAAGAAATGAGATGGTTAGAAGAAGAGGCGTTAAAGATAAGTCTTGAAGGAAATAGTCATCCGCTAAATATATTAGCTCAAGAAGTAACTAAAAGCTTATCAGAGGATTTAAGAAAAATATTAACACAAATAATTTTTTAATCAATTAGAATAAATTTAATATGTCAGATGCCAGTACATCAGTCGCTACAGCTGAAAGATCACAAGTGCCGCCTCAACTAAATCTTGAAGCTAAACCAACAAAAGGAATTTCACCAGAAGTCAGACAGTTTAGCGAGATGGCAGAGGTGGCAATTAACGATGGCAATAAAAGAACCGAAGCTTTGGCGGGAATTGCCGGCTGGGGGATAATGGGTAGGGTTAACGGACAGCTTCAAGAAATGCATGATCAGGTAATTAGTCTTTTTAATAATCAAAAAATTACTCAAGAAAAAACCACAGATCTATTACAAAAAATTGGTGGAATAGGAACGCAGGCTCAGGAAAATATTATACCACTTCTTAAAAATCTTGATGAAGCGGTCAGACAAGAAGGAAAGTCAGGGGAATTAGATTCGTTTATTAAAGATCTTAACTATCATTATCTTAAGTATGATATTAAAAGACTGGAGGGAAGCGATGATCCTAATGCAAAATTAGAGCTTGAAGAATTAAAAAGCGATTTGACAAAGGCGGAAAAGGACAGAGGAGAAAAAAAACCAGAAGATGATGAGGTAGTTAAATTTGCTCTCACCATAAGAGGAGAAAAAGGCCTGCCGGAAAAATTTAAAGACAGCCCTCTTGAGGCAATCGATGATTTTTTTCAACATCAATTAAAAGATATTGTCAGGAGCGAAAAAACTCGGGCACAAATGGCACAAAGATTAGGAGTAGAACCTGATGATTTGACAAATCTGTTAGCGGTTTATGAACAGGGAAGGCAGATGGAAAGGGCAATGAACGAAGTCGGAAATGAAATAAAGAACGAAGTCGGAAATGAAATAAATCCAGATTCCAAGAAAAAATTGAAAAAGGCACTCACAACAACAGGAGGTATATTAGGGTTGCTTATGGCGCTGCAAATGTGGATGGCGATGAAAAAAGAATCGTCTTCAGGTGGTCAGCAAATGGGCTAGATATATTACTTTAACCTTTAGGTTCCTCAACTACTTTTCCTTCTTCTTTCTCTTCTTCTTTAGGTGGCACAAAGAACTGTTTTCTGGCTTCTTCTATTTCGTCCCTATTAGTATTATAATCCCCTGGAATTGCTTCAAATTGACGACCTATAGCTAAAGCGCTTTTTAATTGTTTATATGTTTCTTTTTTTGCTGGGTCTTTCAGGCCTTTTTCCTTAATAAATCTTATTGGACCACGAAACATATTTTCAGAACCTTTAGGAATATTCAATATCGCATTCATCTCATCTAGAATTTCTTCGCTTCCAACTACGCCTTGATCTATTTTTTGCATCAATTCATTAACATAAGTTTCTTCTTGGTCAAAATCCTGTATATTTTCACGAACCAGGCTTTCCGAAGGCTTTCTATTTAAGAACTCTGTTCGTTCTTGTTGATATTTTTCTTCCGCTTTTATAGCTGCTTCTGTTGCTGCTATTTCGGCTTGCCTCGCTTCTTCTTCGGCTTGCCTCGCTTCTTCTTCGGCTGCCTGCGCTTTTTCTTGGGATAGCCGCCTATCCATTTCCCTGTTTATGCCATGAGCTTCATCCCAATCTTTTGCATATTTTTCTTCGGCTGCTTTACCTTGTTCAAGGACGGCGCCAGGGACTTGTATCTCCGCCTGAGCCGCTCCTTCGATAACCAATTGTTTATAAGTCTCCCAGTCGTACTGTTGTTCTCTTATTGAATTTCTGAAAAGAAAATCAAGTCCTTTGATACCTTGATTTATTGCCTCAGGAGTTCCGATCTTCATCTTTGTTGGAGCATCGGCATCTTTAAATATCGTATAAGCTTTTTTCACAAGGGATCTTTCCGTATCGTACATTTCCAAGAAAAACTTTTTCAATAATGCTTTATCAACGTCAGTCAGCACTCTTTTTAGGTCTTCACCAGCATTTTTAGTAACTGCTTGGATAAAACTTTCAGATATTTGTTCACGAATATTCCTCTCCACAAAATCCTCTCCAATAAGATTACTACGGCCTCTTTCTCTAAGGTTTTCAAGATTCTGCTCCTCAATTGGTATACCAAGGACAATAGCCCGCATCTTATCAGCGTTAACACCGGTAATTTCAGCAGCAACTTGAGCTAAAGAAATACGATTAGCTTCCCACATAGTCAGATTTTGCGCTTCTTTAAAGTTTCGGCTTTCCTTTATAACTTGAGAAATACGAGCAATTTCAACTTGGTCCCCGACAGTAAATCCTAACTTCCTATATACCTCTCCGTCCGTTTCGTAACCTTGGACATTAAAAGCATTAAGTAAACCAGCAAAGACGTTTCGCTTAATATTGCCAATTCCATGACGAAGTTCTTGAGCTTCGACAACAGTCCCGGCTGTCCTGACTTGGTTTTCAAGTCCGGCGATTGCAACGTGAAATTCTGCCGGCATCATAACATTTGTGATGGCTTTAGCGACATGAATATCGATTAATGCCGAATATTCGGGAACAAGAACTCCTTCTTTCCGATCAACAACAATAGGAGTTTCACCAGTTAGAATTTTACTAACTCCTTCTTCGCCATAAGCTTCTTTGACAAGCTTGGCCATAATTTGTCTTTGCGCTAGATTTTCGTCAGGCTTCAGTGCATAAGGTCTGTAACCCTGCTCAACAATATATTGAGATAATTCTTCACGTCCGCCAGCAGCCAACGCATTAAGGAATGTTAAATTTGAAAAGACGCCTTTTCTTTGAAAGTCAACTTTTTTTCTATCAAACATTAGTTTGCTTACTTCATCTAAATACTGTGAGGTAGTAGTAGAATTAGCTTTTCCAAGACGGTGGAGAATAAGACTAATGACTTCAGCTTTTTGCAGTCTGCTTCTTAAAGGCGGTAGTTCGAGCCCGGCCTTTTCGCCCCTTTGAAAATTCTTTGGAACAAGATGCATGTCTTGAAGATCTTGTTCTGTTATAATGCCGCTGTTAAGCCTAATACCTTCCTGAAGCATAATTCTAAGTTGTTCATCGTCGGTAACATAGTCAACGAGATTAGTATCTTTTTCACCAACTTTGATTTTAGTGGATTTACGCATTTTTTCTGCATCGACCTGCTTGTCGACTTCTATCTTACCGCCTCGAGCATTAATCTCCGGAATCTTATCAAGCATACCGTCAACCTTTCTTACTCGTTCCCAAGCAATGGGTGCATTTTTCAATACTTCGGGAAGAACTGCAGCTTTTGCTAATTCTGAAGAAATATTTTGCGGGACTGGTGGTGGTGCTTCTGGCATATTTTTTAGGACTAAAACAAATTATATAATAAATTAGTCCTTAAATCAATAATAACTGAAGACATTTCTTTTTGTCAAGGGCAATATGATAATTATGAATTGACAATAGACTATATATTTACAATAATAAATTATTATGACGGATATCGGACCCACATCAGAACTTCCAAAACCTGTAGCACAGGTCAACGACGCAGAAAAACTAAAATTATTTAAAAAAGCAGTCACAAATCTTTATGGTGAAAAAAAATTACCTCCTTTTAAAAGCAAAGGTCCGAAACTTGAAGGATTAAAAAAAATCGCCGAGTGGAGAGAGTCTGATGAAATCAAAAATATGGGAGAGGGGGCGACTTTAAGACAAGGGTTGGAGGCTGATAAGGTAAGAAAACCAGAACCAATACCAGAACCAACACCAAAGCCTGAACCAGCTCCGGCACCAGAACCAATACCAGAACCAACACCAAAGCCTGAACCAGCTCCGGCACCAGAACCTGAACCACCCATAATTCCACCACCAGAACTGGCAAAAGGATTTAATATTGCGGCAGTTACTGATAAAACACGGATTGAACAGGAAATCGGTGGTCTAGCTCAACATGACCGTTCACGGGATAAACCTGCCTGGGGATTTGTACGGAATCTCTTTACTCCAATCACTAACCCACGAGTTTTCATTCGAAACGTAGTCCAAAACACTTTATTTAAAGGTACGTTTGATGCCCGGTCAATGAGCTTCAGCCGATCAATGATGGAGATTGCCCGCAGTAAACACGCCGGTCTTGATTCGAGTATTCCTTTTGAAAGGCTTCAGGATATTTTGGATAAAGCAGTTACTGAAGGCAGACAGGTGAGAAAAAAAGATAATGTTTTTAAAAGAATTGGTTACACTTTTTATGATTTAGGTAGCGGTCTGACCGGTCTTTATCAAAATTCCGATCACATCTACGCCCGAAAATGGTTTGAAGAAAACGGCAAACCACTGGTTGATCAGGTAAAAAAAGTTAGTCTGTCTGAACAGACGCAACTGGGTGAAAAATTTGCTCTTGATGGAAGAGATGAAGACATTATCTCTAAAGATTTAGGTGAAACCCGTTATCACCTAGAACAGTTGATTTCTGATGAAAACGTCAGAAAAGGATTTCAGGGAAAGATAAAAGAACTAATCGGAAAGTATGTTACAAAACAACTTAGTGATGAAGAACTGTTAAAACAATTTAATCTTTATTATCATAAAGAAGTATTTCCGAAAATTCCGGCTGACAAGCAAAAAGAATTAGAAGGAATTGAAGTTTCTTCAAACATTCTTCGCATTGGTCATGAAATGCTAATTGAGGACACGATGACAACCGGTGAGAAAAAAACCCGGTATCAACGTTATCAAGATGAAACCGCTGAAGACGGCAAGAAAAAATGGGATGAACTGGAACTACGAATTTATCTTGGCCAGGGAAAGTATGAAACTGCTAGAGGTGAGGTACGGCTTAGCGGTTTAGAAAAAAAACTGATTCATCGGATGGTTGAA
>Ga0210017_1003895_pt1 | contig 12403 bp, 10 predicted proteins | sample CryGeyCG2014_020_FD_183966 | JGI IMG/M metagenome (GOLD analysis project Ga0210017, IMG submission 183966) | Groundwater microbial communities from aquifer - Crystal Geyser CG08_land_8/20/14_0.20 (SPAdes) (version 2) | ecosystem: Environmental > Aquatic > Deep subsurface > Groundwater | place... | reverse complement strand
ATTGAAGCAAATGAATCTTTAAGTAAGAAAGATTTTGTTATGAGAATCAAGATTTGTCGTAAAGAAGTCTGCGTTCCTTGGAAGGTAGCCGCAGGCTTCATCCTGCGTTCCGAAAAGAGCGTTTCTATATCTGCATAATGCCAGATACATATTGGACTCCATAAGGCCCTAATCTTATGGAGTTTTATAATCACATTCATTGCAAATATACCGGCATTAAAGGATTTGTCAAAGTTTATGAATATGGTTTAAAATACCGGTATATGATTACAGAAAAAGCCAAATACAGGGCCAAACTATTATCATTCTGGGAAAAGCATGGCCTTGAGGCTACATTAGATGCTTTTCCTCAGAAAAGGTCGACTCTTTTTCTCTGGAAAAAGAAACTCAAAGAAGAAAACGGCAAATTAGAAGCTCTTAATGACAGAAAGCGCGTCCCCAAAACAAGACGTAAGAGAATCTGGTCCTTTGAGATAAGGCAGAAGATTAAAAACCTAAGAAAAGAACATCCCAATTTAGGCCCAGAAAAGATCTCTCCTTTACTTCTTTCTTTCTCACAACAGAAGAGCTTAAAGTGTCCTAAAACAAGAACTATTGGAAGAATTATTGCCGATGACCCAGAAAGGATGCGCACCTTCCCCAAGAAAATCTCTCATTTTGGTAAGATTAAACCAATCAAGAGACAAAAGGTGTTAAGGAAGCCAAAAGGTCTGAAACCCGAGTATCCTGGCCATTTAATCGCTTTAGATACCATAGAAAAGATAGTAAATGGCTGCCGGAGGTACATTATTACCTTTGAGGACATATACACTCGCTTCAGCTTTGCCTGGGCCACCAAGTCTCACGCTTCAAAAGCAGCCAAGGAATTCTTTGAATTGTGCCTCAAGGTGTTTCCGTATTCATTCAACTTCCTTTATGTCCTTACTGACAACGGTTCTGAATTCAAGAAATACTTTACAGAGAAATTAAAGGAGTTGCATTTAACCCACTATCACACCTATCCCAAAACTCCTCAAATGAACAGCCATGTTGAAAGATTCAATAGAAGCATCCAAGAGGAATTTGTTGACTACTTTACCTATTTACTAATCAATCCTGATGATCTCAACCGAAAGCTCGTTGATTACCTGATATTCTACAATACAGAGAGGGTACGCTGTGCTTTTCAAAATAAACTTTCTCCTGTACAATTTATGATACAGTGGCAAGAGCAGAAGCTGTTGCAAAATCCACAAGTTAATCAATTGTTTAAAATGCCTATGGAGTCCAAAATTGGGTGGCATTATATAGGGGCTTGACAAATTTTTTGGATAGTGTATAGTGTAATTGGTAATGTTGAGGAGATCCACAGAAGGGCAAAAATCCTGAAGTGGAAAACCCCAAACCGACCCTGCCCTCGTTATAACGGGGGCAGGATTTTTATATAAAATAAAATTCTACTTACCTTCCCGCACCACTTCCGCTTGCTGGGGTGGCGCGGGGGTTTATTTGACTTGTCGTATTTATTTAATTATGCTACGCTAAATAACGGTGGAGCAGGAGAAATACCTTAGCATTACCATTTGGTTAGGGGTTTATATTCTCTCTGCTCTACCATATTTAATTTGTGACCTGTTTTAGGTGGGTTATTATTTTTAAGGTCCAATGCCCGTACAAAAACTGCGCCACCACAAAAAAACCACACAAAACCACAAAAACCTTGACAAAAATTTTTAGATATGCTATAGTCAAGAAAATAAGGAAGCCGAAGCATTTATAGTTTATAGTTTATAGTTCTTTCACAATTAGAAGTTATTCCCCATAAAATCGTAAAATCGGCTAAAAATATTTTAAGGAGGTGAGAGAAGTTGGGAAGAAAGAATGAGGAGATTTCGATTACTCCTCTTGGAGGAGTAGATGGAGGAGGACATTGTTTTCTTTATGAAAGCAATGATTCGGCTCTCGTGGTAGATTGCGGCGGAGGGATTCAGACTTATAATAATCGGTCAGAATCAGCTTGTCGCCTTCATGTCCTGGATGATATATTGCAAAGAAGGAAAAGGGTTATCGGAGTTATAACCCATGGTCACCTTGACCACATCGGAGCCGTAGCCGAGCTTTTGAAACGAAAGATACCGGTATATCTATCTGAGTGGTCAAGACGGTTTTTGGAACGCTATGCCAGAAAGATCCCAAAGGGAGCAGAATTTACTATCGTTAGTGAAAATGAAAGTATAAGGTATGGCGATTTCCAAGTTTCTTTTATATCCCTACAGCACTCGATACCCGGTGCGCTTGGTATTCTAATTTCCTTAAAGAAAAAGAATATTTTACATTTGGGTGATTTTAAGTTTAATGGAATGGAGGATAGCATTGGTGAGTTCGAAAGAACTCTGAAAAGGATTCGTCAAAAAGTAGGAAGAATCGACTGCTTGGTTTTAGATGTTCTTAATGTAGAAATGGAGGGATATACACCCCCAGAATTTCAAGTTATCGATTCTCTTAAAAAGATCATAAAAAAGACCAGGGGTAGGGTGATAATTTCTTTTTTTTCCTCCAATCTCCGGAGGATGGAAAAAATTCTTAAGATCGGGAGATCTCAGAAAAAAACGGTTGGGATTTCAGGATACGGCATGAGGTCTTCCTATAACCTCATTGAAAGATATCTTGAAGGAAATTTTGAGATTCCACCTCAGGATGGACAGGTTATTCTTATTGGTGGCTCTCAGGGAGAAGAGAATTCCGGATTAGCAAAGATGATTTGGGGAGAACACAGACTTCTGAGTATTTCTTCCCGGGATACAGTTGTATTTTCCTCAAGGTGTATTCCCGGGAACGAAGAGAGGATGAGAGTTTCTCTGAAAGAGCTTCATAAAAGGGGAGTAAAGATTATTCTCCATCAGGGAGAAAAGGAGAAACTTAACTTGCCTTTTGATGAGATAAAGGAAGAGTTTGTCCACGTTTCCGGACATGGACAAAGAGATGATATTTTGAAAGCGATTGAGATACTTAAGCCGGAAATGATTATTCCATTCCATGCATCCCCAGAAAAATACAGTATATTTGAAAATCTAATCGGAAATGGGAGGAAAATTAAGCGTCTCTCCTATCTGAAGACGTTTAAAATTTGAAACAAAAGTTGCCTCGATACGCTTCTCTGTGAAACAGAAGTATCGGGGCACTCATTTTTTTGACAAAATTAAAATTTTGCAAAAAAAGGTAGGTGATGAAAAAATGAAGATACCTAAAGATCAGATTTCATCGGGTAACAGGGATAGTAAATGTTGGGCAAAGTTTTATGGCAAAACAGAGGAAGAGGTGGGAGAGAAAATACAAAGGTATTTTTGCCAATATCCTTCAGAAGGTTATGCAACTCGTATAGCTGTGGGACCTAAAAAGCATTTAAGTGGTTATTGGTACTGTCGCATGAAAAGATGGCATTCGTGTGATTAAGAAGAGATTCTTAAAAAGGGAGATGTAAAAATGTTAAAAGAAAAAGAAATTCGTGGTCTGAGAGTCAAAATTGACAAGAAAATAGTTTTTAAAAGGCCCAGAGAAAGGATCGTATATCAGGAAAAACAAAACCGAGGTTTTAAATGTAAAACCTCGGTCTTTTTTTATTCGTGTTTTAATTTGTGTGGTTTTTATTCGTGTTTTATTCGTGTGGTCTCCCTTATTTCATCCAATTTCTTTTTAATTTCATAAGGACTCTCTATATCGAGGAGAGTTACTTCTTTCCATTTAGTTCCAGCCGTATTCATTGTAAGAGAACCAGTGCTAAATAAAAATTTTTGGAAAAAATGTTCTCTTACTCTCACATCTGTTATTTTACCATAATCAATACTTATAAGGTGAGTAATAAGCCATCCTTGATGAACTAATACTCGTTTGTCAGTGAAAGCATAAAGGTAAGCGATGTTTAAATAAAGACTATAAAGGATGAAAGATAGTCCCACAAGTATTCCTATGCCTGTGTCAAAAAATAGGAGCAATAAAGGCCCCAAAAATATTCCGCAAAACATCAAAAAAATACGATAGTATTTTCCAATACCGAATTCAAATAAAATTTTTTCTTGGGGAGAGAGAACTTTCTCCCAAGTTTGTTTTTTGAAAGACATAGGGTAAAAAATTTTCAATTTTTCACGAAGTGATTCCTTCGGGACAAATTATCACCCTAACGGGTGATCACCCGTTAGGGGCGATAATTTCTAATGACAAATGTCTAAATTTAGACAAAATTGGCAAAGGACTGGACGGGAATTGCGCCCGTGTATAAGAGTTTTGCCTGGCTACGCCAGATTTTTTATATCTGGCTACGCCAGATTTTTTATATCTGGCTACGCTTGGCTATGCCAGATCTTGCGAAGCGAGACAAAAGGCGCCGAGGGGAATCGAACCCCTGTATAAGAGTTTTGCAGACTCCTGCCTTACCACTTGGCTACGGCGCCCTAAAATTACTTTAGTAGAGAATTTTTTAATCTTCTCTTTAATAGGTCTCTTAAGAGTAAATTCTAAATTCTAAGCACGAAATCCTAAACAAATTCTAATGTTTCAAATTTAAAATTCCAAACGAAATGTTTAGAACATTGGAAAATTGGAGTTTAGATATTGTTTAGAGTTTAGAAATTCGGGTTTCGGATTTTTTAAAACTTTGACGTTCGTCAAAGTTTAGTAGACGCATCCTTCCGTTATTATACCATTTGTTTTCTCGCTAATCAAAAGAATTTTTTGAATAGAAGAAAAACAATTGGCAAAAGATCCTCTTAATATATTGTTTTCAGTTAATATTTTGGGGTCAATAAAAAATGTTTCACCTTTAAGAGAAGAGCAACTTTTCTTAAGGTTATTTATGTCCAATATCTCTTTTTGTGGGATATCTTTTTGTATCTTTAAAATTTTTTGAAGAGCCTCTGGCGAATTGCTCATTATGATTTTATTTTGCCAGAGTGTATAAGCAAAACTTAAGTTTATTTGAGGAACGCTCGTATAGTGGATTTTTGTTTCCGGGTCTTTTATTTCTAAAGTTTTAAATTGGAAAAGTTCGGGGTCCGCTATAATTTCAGTAATAGTAGTCCCATCTGGCAATACCTTTTTTTTCTCTGTGGGAAAAAACCTAGCTAAAATCCCCTTGAATATTTCCTCTAATTTTTCTAATCTTTCTTGAATTTCAGGAGTAGATGGCTTGGTGGCTAAGATGTAATCATACTGATTTTTTTCTTTAGGTATAATGACTATTTCATTTTGTTCACCTAATAAAGATAGAATGTTTTCTGTTTTAAAACCATAAAATCTCTCGTAGATATTTTTGATTTTATTTACGGAAGTTGCTGAAAGAGATTCAGCTTCTTGAAAGGAATCTTCAAAATCTTTTAGAATTTTTTTAAAATTTATATTTTGAGCGACAAAAAGGGTAGAAGAAGGAACAATATTTATGAGGTTTTCTTGCTCCTCACTTTCTTCTGTGTCAGAGGTTCCTCTAATTTTAAAAGCTAAATAGTTCTTTTGGCTTTTAAGACCAAAATAAATAGCGCTATGCTTATCATCACTAAATTCGGAGATTATGAGATTTGTGAAGGGACTCGGAGATTTTTCTTTAAGATAAGTTATAATTTTCTCCGGCGCAAGATAGATTTTTAAGAGATAAGATTTGTCAAATACTTCAGAGACTTTTATAAGAGTAAAATTTTGAGCTAAAGAAGGAGCTTCTTCAACATAAGTTGTGATAATATATTCTATGGCCTCTTTGCTTTCTGATATAGCAACTATTTTCTTGCTTAAAAAAGCATAATTTAACTCAATATTTTGAGAGTTTCCCTTTAAGGAAAATTGAGTGGGGATATTTGTAATTTTAATATCTTTATAGTAGGAAGTAGTGAGATGAGCGGGACTTTTCAATTTATCTAAGATTTCTTCAAATTTTTTTTGATTTTTTATTTTAAAAATAAAAACTATCTCTATTTTAGATTTTGAGGAAGGCCTTAATGCTGCTAATGAGATTTCTTTGTCAATGATTGGCATAATGTCTTTTTTTAATTTAAGTTTAGCGGGTTCTAAAAATTTATCTATTTCTTCATAGACTGCTTTGAATTTGTCTTCGAAAATATTTTGACTAAGAACGCTTCCTAAAAGATGCTGGCGGTAAGTAAGGTGTCCATAAAAAAGAGCGTCTTTCGGGACTATCTTAATAAGCGTGTCCTTTGGAATGTAGTATTCTTCATAAATGAATACGTTGGCAGCAACAAATAAGGCCACTGTTAAAAGGCATATTGAAAAGATAAAAAGTATTTTTTTGAGAAGAATTTTTAGTTTAGGAGACATAATGGAATAAAATTTTTCCGACAACTACATTAATATAAAATTTTTTAAAGGTTGTCGGGATCCTGATTTCCTTATATTTAAATTTACAATATGAAAATCGGGACTAATTTCTAAATATTCTAAATCGAAAGTCCCTCTGGGCCTATTGGATCAAATGGCTGAAGGCAAAAATTAAAAAATATTGGTGTTGTAATTTCTTTTTCCCGTTTTATTAAAAAAGAGGATGAGGATTCCTCTTTTTTTGTAAGGCAGTTTGCAGTTTATAGTGACTATTAATAACGGTGTTGAGGAAAATTTTTCTGTCCTGGTTTTTTTGAGAATTCCCTAGAATACCCCTGGTAGTGAGTGGGAGCGGATTTCAAAGCCTTCATAGAAAGATTTACTCTCCCCTGTTCGTCAATTTTAATAACTTTAACAGGAACAATATCTCCTATTTGAACAACATCTTTTACATTGTTTATATGCCGATGATCTAGTTCGGAGATATGGACCAGTCCTTCTTGCCCGGGAAAAATTTCGACAAAAGCTCCGAAATCTAAAATACGAGTAACTTTGCCTTGGAAAGTTTCTCCCACCTTTGCTTCGCGTGTAAGATCTTTAATCCAGTCCACTGCTTTTTCTAGGGCTTTTTGAGAAGTGGAGGTAATAGCTACCATCCCGTCATTTTCAATATCAATAGCAACACCTGTTTTGCTAATAATTTCGTTAATAATCTTTCCTCCAGGACCAATAACATCTCGAATTTTTTCAGGGTCAATATGGAACACTGTTACCCTTGGAGCGTAAGGAGAGAGTTCTTTTCGGGGCGCAGAAATGGTTTTATTCATTGCTTCTATAATTTCCAGCCGCGCTTTAAGAGCTTTTTCAAAAGTATTTTTAATTATCTCTAGAGTTAGGCCATGGGTTTTAGTGTCCATTTGAATAGCGGTAATACCATCGTAGGTTCCGGCAGCCTTAAAATCCATTCCACCCGGACCGTCTTCTAAGTCTTGAATATCTGTTAAAATTTTATATTTTTGAATCTCTCCACTTTCATCTTCTTCTGAGGCAAGGCCCATAGCAATGCCAGCCACCGCTTTTTTAATAGGAACTCCTCCATCCATTAAAGCCAAAGAGGAACCGCTAACAGAGGCCATAGAACTTGATCCATTAGACTCTAAAACTTCAGAAACTACGCGAATAGTGTAGGGAAATTCTTCTTTCGGAGGTAGAACCGGGATTAAAGCTTTCTCAGCCAAAACGCCATGGCCAATTTCTCTTCGCCCTACTCCTCTTATTGGAGCAACCTCACCCACGGCAAAGGGAGGAAAATTGTAATGATGCATATAACTCTTTTTACTTTCTTCTTCCACAGTTTCTATGAGTTGTTCTTCTCCCGGTCCTCCTAAAGTAAGAACAGAAAGAATTTGGGTCTCTCCTCGAGAAAATAAAGCTGAACCATGGGTACAGGGAAGAAGCCCTACCTGAGAGGACAAGGGTCTAATCTCTTCAAGCTTTCTACCATCAACTCTCTTTTCTTTTTCTAAAATAATTTTACTTATTTTTTCTTTAATAAGCTTTTGAAACATTTCAAAAGCGCCTTTTTTCTTTTCTTTTCCTATCTCTTCTTTTTTAAGTTCTTCTTCTAAATTTTGTTCTAATTCTTTTATTTTATCTAAACGGTCAGCCTTAGTTTTAATTTCTTTTAAAAATAAAGTTTTCTCTAAATTTTTATCTAGAAACTTTTGTACTCTTTTTTTGATTTCTTCTTTCTTAGCGAGAGCTGTTTCTTTTTCATCCGCTTCCAATTTTTTACCTCCCTCTAATAATACTAAATTTTTAGGCTTCCCTACTTTTGCCTCCACTTCTTTAATAAAATTTATAATTTTACCGATGTGTTTCTGACCAAATTCGATAGCTTTTAAAAGAACTTCTTCTTTAATTTCATTTCCTGCCATTTCCAACATAATTACTCTGTCTCGGGTACCGGCCACAATTAAATCTATATCACTTTTTGCTCGAGCTTCATAAGTTGGGTTGAGAATCCATTCTCCATTTATTCTACCAATGCGCACGCCAGTGATAGGACCGGCCCAAGGGATGTCAGAGATAGTTAAAGCTACAGAAGCAGCAATAAGAGAAATAAGCGTTCCACTGTTTTTATGGTCAAAAGAAAGCGTGGTAAGGATTACCTGAATATCATTTCTTATTCTTTGATCAAAAAGAGGCCGAATTGCCCTATCTACCAAACGCGCGGTAATAATAGCCGTGTCTGAAGGACGGCCTTCGCGTTTAATAAATCTTGAACCTTTAATCTTGCCAGCCGCATAAAGTCTTTCCTCATACTCAACTGAAAGAGGGAAGTAATCAATATCTTCCCTAATATTTTCGCTAGCTACTACCGTCGCCAAAATAACGGTGTCACCATAACGAACAGTGCAGCTGCCATTAGTTTGTTTGGCTAATTGTCCTATTTCTATAATAAGTTTTTCCCCTCCAATTTCTTTCTCGAATTTTTGTATTTCAGGCATAAATAAAAATCCTTTCTCTGGTCTCCAGGCTATAGACTACGAGATAAATACTCATAGACTATTTGTCCGAAGGCCAGAACTAAATTATTAAAATAGCTACATTCCTAAATCATCTTTTTTGAGTTAGATAACCCAATAAGAATTTTTGTTTATTTTGACTTAAATTCGTAAAGTCATCGGCTCTTTCAATAAGTTTTGCACTCGTTGTTTCTTTAAAAGCTAATATTTCTACTAAACGACCATGATTTTGGATATATTCTACTACCGGAGTAAAGTCTCCATCGCCGCTTACTAAAATTAAAACATCTACATTTTCTGACATTTTAATCATATCAATAGCGATTCCCACATCCCAATCTCCCTTTTTAGCTCCTCCAGCAAAAATTTGTAAATCTTTTATTCTTATTTCAAAGCCTTGTTTGTCTAACGCTTCAAAAAAATTTTGTTCTTCCGAAGATTGTGATTTTATAACATAAGCAAGGGCTCGAATTAATTTTCTCCCAGCCACAGCTACTTTAAGCACTTCTTTAAAGTTAACCTTGGTTTTATATAAATTCTTGGCTGAGTGGTACATATTCTGCACATCCACAAAAACCCCGACTCGTTGTTCTTTATGTTTAATCATAGGATTGCGAATTTAGAGCAAACAAGAAACGAATTATTACAATTAGTAATACAATAGTAATAAATAGTAATACAGTGATAATAAGTAGTTATAAGCAACGATTCTGACAATTTTATTACAATCTAATTACTACGTAATTACTACCTTATTTCTATCCCCTATTACCACAATATTATAACTTTATTATCCCCTATAATCTAATCCACGGCTTAACTTTTAACTGCTTCATTCTTTTTGGTTTTATTCTCCTTTCCGATCCCTACTTCGTCTTCCTCTTCTAAAATCGAATGTTTGCGAGGGGCGGGTTCTTCGCGAGTTATTTTCTTAATCTTCAATTTCTTTGTCAATGTTTCATAATTTTTTGGATTCTCTCTTTCTAAATACTTCAAGAGTTTTCTTCTTTCCGCCACTTTTTTAAGCAGTCCTCTCCGAGAGGAAAAGTCATGCTTATGTGTTTTTAGATGTTTTATTAGTTCTTTTATTTCCTCAGTTAAAATAGCAATCTGTACTTCTGATGAGCCAGTATCATCTTTATGAGTTTGGAATTTTTTGATAATTTTATCCTTTATTTTTTTGTCTAACATATGTTCGCTTTGTTCACACATAGGAACATAGAAACTAAAGAACTTAAAAACCAAGAAACCCATAAACAATTTGTTCTTATGTTCTTCTGTTTCTCTATTTTTTTGTTTTTTAGTACAGCCATAGACTGATTGTTCTTTTGTTCTTTTGTTTCTATGTTTTTGGTTATTAAGAGTTATACTATTATACTACTAAAGATAAATAAAGATGTCAAATCCAAAGAAGTTGATTAAGTTGATTAAGTATACAAAGTGATTAAGTATACAAAGTGATTAAGTATACAAAGTGATTAAGTATACAAAGCCTCTGGCCCTATCGGGCCATAGGCCCGGAGAGAGATTAAGTTGATTAAGAGATTAAGTTGATTAAGAGATTATATAAAAATACTTGCGTGATACTTGTCTTACTAATCTTACTAATTTGTAATACATATACGACGGCCGCACTATTTATATTACAATCAGTGATTAGTGTATTTGTCTGTTTTTCACCAATCTTTTACTCCGGTGCGGAATATAAAACTTATTTCTAATAAGAAATTAAGAAATTGAAAGATTAAGCCTCTGTCCCTATCGGGCCATAGGCCCGGAGGGAGATTAAGTAACAGAACGTTGGCTCCATACTCCTGTGTGAAGCTACATTGTTTTCATTCAAAACTTTGTTTAGCACCTCCGCTCCACTCGGGAGAGATGGAGCGAACAAGGTGATAGACGAGCGTAACAAAAAATAAAAAAAGGGGAGAAGATTCGCTCTTCCCCCGTGGTAGGTAGCTATTCTGCCACCTTTATTTTATTTCTTTCTCTTTTTCTTACTTCCGGAATTTATACTTCCAAAAATGTCTTAAAGGCTTTGATTGTCTGATAGACGTCACTAATGTGCGTAATCTCTGTTTTGCTGTGCATACCGGAAAGCGGCACCCCTCCATCAGCAGTACGTATCCCTCTTGCAGAAAAGAACTTGGCAATAGTGCCTCCACCACCGTGACCGACCTTACTGGGGATACCTTCTGTTTGATAAACTACTCCAGCTTTATCAAATAAACCCATAAGTTCATCTGCATAGTTCGCAGAAACCTGATTTCCGTCATATTTATTCCCAGAGCCGTTATAAATACCTATGGTGAAACCGTAACCTGCTTTCGCTACATTATCTTCGTCAACGACTCCCGCTGTGATATTCCGAAAATTTGCGCTAAAAATAACATCAGCGGAAATCATTCGGGATTTACTCAAGATATTCCTTATATATGGGGTCGTTATTTGACTTAATGCTCTGCCGGTTTGAATAGCGATCACTTTATCTATTACTTGTTCCAGGAAAATCCCTTCGGCTCCAGTTTCACCAGTAGAGCCAATCTCTTCTTTATCAATACCTATGACAATGCTTGTATATTCTGGGTCTGCTTCCAATAAGCCTTGTGTTGCCGTATAAGCGCAGACTCTGTCATCTTGGCCATAGCCAACAATTAGTTCCCCTATTCTCCGTGTTTTTTCTATAGGAACAACATACAATTCAGCTCGACCGAAATCTTTTTCTTCAATCCCCAATTTTTTGAGCAATTCTCCTTTACTTCTGTAACCGGTAAGGATATCAAGGTCTTCTTTATCAAATGCGTCTTTTACTTTTTTATCCATTACATCTTTACCAACTAAATGAGGAGCCGGATCCATAATTGTCCCCTCAAAATCAATTACTATCTCCTTACCATTTTTTATGACTACACCTACTACTCTGACCAATCGATCAAACCACTCCCACGAGTTAATTCCCCCGTAGGGCTGGCTATCCAATCTTACGCCTAAAGGACATTCTTTAAGCGGATGTGGCTTAAGGTGCAGGCAAGGAGAATCTGTGTGGGCCCCTACTATCCTTATTCCTTCTTCTATAGATTTTTTGCCTAACTTCACTAAAGCGATACAAGAATGATTCTCATTTGTAAGATAAAAACCGGGCATATATTTAATTTCGGAGCTATACTCCACAAAACCTTTGCTAGTTACCATATTAATCATTTCATCTACCGTCATTCTTGGTGTTCTTGCTTTGTCTAAAAATAACATGTAATCCTTAACATACTTTTCGAGTTCTTTCTTCTTGCTTTCATTCAAATTATCCATTGCTGGGCATTTCTTTACTTCTTTCTTTTTCATTTTTTATCATCTCCTTTTTTCAAATTTGCCTTTCTTTGAGAACCCGTCACAATTTTTGCTACCCTCCTTCATTTTTTAGTTTTGTTTAGACAGTCAGAACACTTCCTTTCTGTTTTTTTTGTCAAAGAACTACAATTTAGTTAATTGGTTTTTTTCACTTAACCATTCGACTATTTAACCACTTAACTATTGTTAGCCTATCATAAGGATTTAGATTTGTCAAGTTTTTTAAATTTCTT
>Ga0210017_1003894_pt1 | contig 12403 bp, 5 predicted proteins | sample CryGeyCG2014_020_FD_183966 | JGI IMG/M metagenome (GOLD analysis project Ga0210017, IMG submission 183966) | Groundwater microbial communities from aquifer - Crystal Geyser CG08_land_8/20/14_0.20 (SPAdes) (version 2) | ecosystem: Environmental > Aquatic > Deep subsurface > Groundwater | place... | reverse complement strand
TTTTATAACAATGCTTCCATTATAAATTCCTCCGTCGATATTTTCAGGAACTTTAATTTTTAACCAAATTCTTTCTGATGTTCCTGCTTCAACATTAAGTATAGAAAAATCTTCAAGCCTATCTGGAAGTAGAGCATACGCCTTATTAAAGTAAGGACTGACTCTTTCCTCATCATAAACAACTTTCTGAATTAAAATATTTTCTTTAGGAATTTTTTTAGTGCCGTTAGTCAAGTCAGATACCTCAACATTTAAATTTTGTACTCCGTTTTTCGAATAAATTGCAAATGAAACTGGTTCAATTTCTCCCCAAGCAGAAAAACTTGAAATTCCTGAATTTGCTTTGCTAATTTCTTCTTGTTTAGGTTTTGTATGATTATAAACAGGCATCATTATATCTCTAACAAAAACTTCTATTTCTGGGTTATAAGAAGGAAGAAGAGAAGGCTCATCTGCAGGCAATTCAACTTCATAAAAATTATAAAGCCAGATTTTTTTGCTTGTTATTTCCTCATATTTTTCTTGGCTTATTGCTCTCAAATTTATGTAATCTATTGGAAGATACAAACTGCTGTCTGCAGTACATTTGTTAGGCATTAGTATTCTAAATGTAAAATTTCCATTTATAGCCCTAATTAATTGAAATTGAGATTTTTGAAAAGCATATTGCATATATTTCCATTTCCCATCCCCTTCTTCACCTAGATAAGCTACTTCATACTCAGATAGATTATAACTGCCGTCTATACGATTGTAATCTATTTTCGACCTAACAAATATTCTATGGTCTGTTTTGATAGACGACGAGTAACCATCATAATTACTACAAACGCTATCGCCATCATTATCATTAATTGTGTCTTTAAATTTTATTTCTAAAAGCATTGGTGTTTTTGGCAAGCCCAATCCACCAGTATTAAATTCTGGGATTTTTATTTCTGTAGTATTTTTTGGGTTGATAGCTCTATAACTTATATTCCCTTCAGTCTCTATTTCTGTAGTCATACTGTTAGTGTTGTATTTTATTGAAGCTGTTGTTTCATCCTCACCAAAATCAAAACACTTGCTTTCTGCATTATTCTCACATCCTAAAGGAGGCAGATAGTTCTCTAAAAATTCTTCTTTTGGAAGTAAAATTACATTGTCATAATAAATAGAATCATTATTGCCTGTCGGGTGATGCCCATAAAGATAAACACTCCAATTGTGAGTTACAACTAACTCGTTACATTCATCAAGATATGGAATACTTACTATATCCACCAATATATTCCAGTTATTATTTCCATAAGCGCTTACTGAAAAAGATTTTCCTGCTTTAACACAACTTTTACTTTTCCAATCATGATCATACAAGTTAATGTACGCAGTATGATAAGAAGTTGTATTGAACATAGCTGAAAGAACATATTCCTCGCCAACAGATAAATTGCCTATAGTCTGGCGCGTTGCTTGCCACGTAGAGGTTCCATGATTCATTTCAAGACATTTTCCAGAACAACAATTTTCTGTTGTTATTTCTTCTGTTGCACCCCTCCCCCCACTAGAACTATTAGTCCAGTTTAAAAGACCTTCTTCGAATCCTGGATTTTTAATTGGATTATTTAAACTTTCTGCATAACAACATCCGCAATCAATTTCTCCTCCGCAACCATCCTGTAGAATCCCACATTGTCCTATTCCTTGGCAGGTTTTTGGAGTGCAATCTCCATCATCATCTCCATTTCCTCCACCACCCCCTCCCCCGCCTCCGCCGCCAGAAGTATTTGTAGTTCTATTTGCTCCAGTCTGGTTTTGTGTTATATTAATTGGAGGGACAGAAGTTTCATATTCTAAATTAACTTTAATGTCTTTAATAGAAAAAAAATCTCCTAATCCAGCCTCATCTGAACTAATTGAATAATCATATCTTCCTTTGTATGCTGGATGTCCAAAAAACCACTGCCAAAAGCTCCTTTCAAAAGGCACCTCTATTTCTTGAATGCCTTCTGTTGTTTCATAATAATATTCTTTTCCTTCAGAGCTAAAAATAAACTTGATTTTTGTAACATTAACAAAACTTCCTCCTGCTAATTTTACATAAGCTGTCTTACCATCGTCGCTTATTGTAAAATTTTCAATCTCAGCTCCCAGCCCTATTTTTCTGTAAGGAGATGTGAAATACTTATAGAAAATAAATACAATTACTAATAAAATAACAATTAATACTAAAGCCAAAATTAATTTTAATCTACCTTTTTTTTGCATAAATTAAGAGAGAAAGGGCATTAATAAACATTTTTATAGCAAAAAATGGGCCTACCAAGAATTGAACTTGGGACTCCTCCATTTTGATTTTTTTCTTAGGTTTCTCTTTCCTAAGTTTCTCTTTCTAAAAGAGAAAGCTATCGTCAAAGAGGCGTTTTGCCACTGAACTATAAGCCCATAAAAAGCATACAGAAAAAGAGGTTATAAATTTTGTTGTTTCATTATTCCAATTATAAACTGTCCCTTAACTTAGTTACTAACTAATTAATTAAGTTAATAAGAAACCTTTAAATATCCATTTTTCTTTAAGAATTCATAAAAAAAAGAGCGCGAAAATGAAAAAATACCTGCTTTTAGTAGAAGATGAAAAAATGTGGGAGAAGTTTAAAGAATCAATAGAGAGCGACATCAATACCGAAATTCTCAACTTAATAAAAAAGAAAATCGAAGGGAAAAAGAAAAATGAAAAATAATAGAACAAACAGAAAAGCGAACTCGCGCCTTGACTTTGCTGTTTGGAATAATAATATGTCAAAGTCAAAACGCTCGCAGGTCACAATCTTCATAATTGTGGCAATTTTAATTGTTGCCTCGATTGTAGGATATTTTCTTTTAAGAGACAGATTAAAAGTAGGAATGTCAAAAGAACTTGCTCCTGCCTACGATTATTTCTTGTCTTGCATAGAAGATGAAACTAAACTCGCCGCCTCCTTGGCTGGAAGCCAGGCAGGTTATTTAGAACTGCCAGAATTTGAAGCAGGCTCTGAATATATGCCTTTTTCTTCCCAATTAAAATTTTTAGATAAAGGCGTGCCATATTGGTATTATGTTTCTGGGAACAATATCGTAAAAGAACAAATTCCAAGCAAAGAAAAAATCGAAGAACAAATGAAAGACTATTTAACCCAAAGAATAAAAGAATGCGATTTTAGAGATTTTGAAGCACGAGGTTTTAGTATAGCAATAGAAGAGCCAGAAGTTGATGTTGCAATTAAAGAATATGAAATAGAGGTTAATGTGGAAATGCCATTAACAATTTCTTTTGATAATGCAACAGCCAGACAGACAAATCATAAAGTAAATGTTAATTCGAGACTTGGCAAATTTTATGATATAGCCAAGAAAATTTATGACAAAGAAAACCAAGATCTATTTTTAGAAAATTATGGTATAGACATTTTAAGATTGTATGCTCCGGTTGATGGCACTGAATTAACTTGCTCACCTAAAATCTGGCAACCAAAAGATATAAGGGAAGACTTGATTACAGCATTAGAAGCAAATGTTCCTGCGATTAAAATCAAAGGAAACTATTATTCAGACAGCGACAAATATTTTGTCCAGGATATAGGAGAAAACGTCGATGCCAGTGTTAACTTGTTATATTCGAGAAACTGGCCTACAAAAATAGAAATTTATCCTGATGACGACCCTTTAATGGCAGAGCCTGTTGGCTTGCAAGAAGGGCTGGGTATTTTGGGATTTTGTTATGTGCCTTATCATTTTGTTTATGATGTAGCTTATCCTGTTTTGATTCAGATTTACGATTCTGAAGAAATGTTCCAGTTTCCAATAGCAGTTGTTATTGACAAAAACAAGCCAAGACAAGCCTTAGATACTGAATCACAAGTGCAAGTAGTTCCACAATTATGCCAGCACAAACTAACCGAAATGAATGTCTATACATATGATACTAAATTAGAGCCAGTAGAATCTCAGATTAAATTCAAATGTTTTGACACTAGTTGTTATATAGGCAGCACTAATATTTCTGGAAATGAAGCGGTTTTAACCGCCATGTTTCCGCAATGCGTCAATGGTTTTGTCATAGCGAGTGCAGAAGGCTACAAAACAAGAAAATATATAGCCTCTACTGTAAAGCCAGACAATATAGAAATCATTTTAGACAAAAAATATAAGTTAGAGCTAGAGGTTACAAAAGACTGGAAAAAGCTTGGAGGTGAATATGCTATTTTGAGTTTTATCAAAGACGATGAAACAATTAGCGCAGTTTATCCTGAACAAAAAGAAATAGAACTGACAGAAGGGGAGTATAACATAGAAGTTTATGTTTACAGCAACTCAACTATTACCTTAGAAGGAAGCTCAACTGAAAAATGTATCGATGTTCCTAAATCTGGATTGTTCGGATTGTTCGGATCAAGCGAAGAGAAATGCTTCACAATGCAAATCCCTGACCAGGTTGTCAGTTTTGCTGTTTCAGGGGGCGGAACCCAAGACTACTACATGACGGAATCTGAATTAGAAAATAAAAAATTAAAAATAAATGCAAAAAATTTTGGAATTCCAACTAAAGTCGAAGAGCTGCAAACTAATTATAATAATGTCAAAATAAACACTCTCGAGGTGGAATTTGAGTAAACCATTAAAAATGAAACAAATAAAACCAATCATTTTAATTTTTTGCACAGTTTTATTGAATATTGTAATTGTTAATTCCCAAGTAGGAGTCAGCAGCAATTACATGAGCATAGGAAGCCCCTCCCTTAACACCCAATATTACAACCCAAGCTTTACAAGTAGCTATGGCTACACCTCTCCAAGTATTTACTGGCCTGAATTTGACAAAGAAGTCTGCAAAGAAAGGCAGGACTTTATTATACAAGTAGCGCCTGCAGGATGCGAGCCAACTGTTGTCAGAAGTGACTTGCTTGAAGAAAGAAACGTCCCGGTTTTTTGCAAATTAATGCTAATCCAAGCAAATCCTCTGATAGATGTTTCAAGAGTAAGAAGCATAAGATTCCCAGGAAAAATGCCAGAAGGAGTAGCTGGAATGAGCTATTTCCCTTCTTATTATCGACTACAAGAAACGCGCAACTTGGCAGATACGCCAATAGACGACAACATGGGTTATTTTGTTGTCAGTTTAAAAAGCTACAAAACAGAAAAAGAAATGCCTGACTGGATTCAAGGAAATTTGACAGCAGTTGTTGATTATGAAATTGAAGATGCTTTAGGCATAGGAAAAACCTATTTTTATGTCTCTGAATTAGACAGCGAAGAATGGCTGAGAGACTATCAAAAATACAGCTTCTGGAACGGAAAAGGCTACATTAAAACAGAGTCTATTGAAGACGACAGAGTAACTGTCTCAATTTACAGGGACTTAGACACAAAACAATCCACAATAACTTTAAAGAAAGGGGAAACCTCCTCGCCGATTTATTTAGGAGGATTTTACTGCGCAGCTGGCTTGAAAATTAATGTAGAAAAAATAGAAACTCCAAAAAAAGTTGCACTGCTACAGATAGATGACAAACAAACCTGGGTTGCAAAAGACGACAGAATAATAGACAACCAATGTAAGATAGAAGGGATTGACATTTATCCTGGCGGAGGAAAAGTAAGTTTGAGCTGCCCGGTTAAAGACGGAAGATTTGATCTAAAATTGAGCCCTGGAAGAATAATGTTAAACATAAGTGAAAAAAACCAATCTTCTGCTGATTATTACAACTTAGGAAGTGAAATTAAAGATAATATTTATTTAGGATATGTTGGAAGCTGGCAGGAAACAAAAACTCTCGGGGAAGAGAAAACAAAATTTGCAGTTTTTGTCTACGACGAATATTCTGAAAACGAAGTTGAATTCCAAGATAAAAATGTTTATGCTGTTGTTGAAAAAATAATAAGCGAGAAAAAAAGTTCTTTTTCTGACTTGACAGCAAGAATAACACAAGAAATTGTTGCAGAGTACAAAAGAAAAATTAAAGATGTTAGATTTGAAGATAAAAAGGTAAAAATAGTAATACTCGAAGAAGGCAAAGAAGAGGAAATCGGTAATTATACTTTCCATCTGCCACAAATCACTTTAGTTGAAAATAAGAACTGGGAGCAAGAAGAAAATGCTTCTAAACTCCTGGCTTATAATTATTACAAAGAGGCAATCAAAAACTATGAAGATTTAGCAGATTTATATCCTTACGAAAAAAGAATAGAAGAAAAATATTTTGAGCCGTATTCTGCAGAAGGCTTGTATTACGCTTCAGTTTTAGCTAAAAATTTCAATATGACTGAAGACCAAGAAGAATTTTTATCCCGCCTTATAAGAGACTACCCCGACTCTGCCTGGACAAGAAAAGCCAAAGCTGAAAAAGAAAATCTGATTAAATACGATTCAGCAGAATCAAGAGCGCTTGTTAGTTTAAGAAGCGGAAGTTATTTTATTGAGCTTCTTGACTTTAAAACTCCAAGTAAAGAAGATTTAAGCGCTGACTTGCTAATAGAAGGAAAAAGTGTTAAGTTAGGGGAAGGTGAAGTATATAACCTTCCAATAGAAACAGCTACTAAAACAGACAAAGGTAGTGTAGGTAGTGTAGGTAGTGTTCAAGTGACTAAAATTGAAAATAACTATGTTGAAGTAAGTTACAACAAACCAGGATTAAAAACAGGCACAACTGGTTTTATAGCTGACAAATTAGATTTGGAAAATAAAAAGCAGAGAGTTTTTGAAGATGTAACTGTCAAGCTTGTGAATATAAATTTGAAAAAACAAGCCAAGCTTTATTTAGATTCAGAGGTTAAAGGCCCAAGAGCTTACACAAACTTTAGTTTTAGAATTGGAATAGAAAAAAGAGGAATAAAGCTTAGCCCAGAAAAAACAAAAGAAATGATGGAAAACATAGAAGAGAGCATAAAAAAATGGGAGAGCATCAATGAAAAACTGGGAAAAGTTGTTAAAGGATTAAAAACAGCGTGTTTTGCAACTGCTGCTATTTTGAATATTAAAAATTTAGTTACTGGATTTTCCGGAGATGCAATGGCGAGAAAAGAAGTCATGACAAAAACAAATGGTTGGAATGATTATTGCGAGGGGCTTGCTTCAACTGGGTTGCCAAGCAAGGTAAATGAAAAAACATATTCAAGTGTAGACAGCTGCTTAGTCGGGCACAACTCTTTCATAGAAAAAGACATTTCAGTTTACTCACAACAAATTCAAGCTACAAACAAAAGATTAGAAGCTGCGAAACAAGGGCTTGAAATTAAAAAAACAGATATTTTAGATATAGAAGGGGAGCTTAAAAATAGAAATGCAATGGAAGAAAACTTTAAACAACAAATTAGTTCTGAATGCACTAGTTGGAGTAATATCGAGCTGCCTGAAAAAGCAGGCACAGAAGCAGCTTATCTTGATAGGGAATTCTGCAATTGGGGCAGTTTTGACAATATGAAAGAAGTATCTACTTTATATAACACTTACAACGCTCCAGGAGGAAGCCAGGTTTTACAAGACTCAGTTAAAGCAGATTTATCAAGAGTTGCAAAAACTTCTCAGAATTACCATGATTACGAAGAAGAAAGAAGAAACGCACAAGCTGAGCTTGATAAAAACGGATTAGGCATAAAAACAACACTTTTATTTGGAGAAAATATAAATTATGCTAACATAAAAACTCTAAATAGCGCAGATATTTCCACAAAATTTGCTGGATTTGGAACTGATGCAGATACAAAACTTAACAAAAGCGATAAAATTATGAGTATTTTTATTCCAGCTTCTGAACCCTCTGGAACAGGCAAGCCTTTTACGGCTACCTCAGAAATAAAAAACCAGTATGCAATTGTAAGACTTAAAGAAAAAACAAAAGGAGTTTATGTTTTTGATGAAGCTTATACAAAAGAAGGTAGGACAAGTGATGCAATCAGCGCAGATGTTAATGAATATCTGATGTTTAACAAAGCTAACCAGTTTAAAGAGTCAGATGCAAAAGCTTATGAAAACAGAATGAAAGTAGAAAATCTCCAAGTTAAATATTTTGACCGCGCTCCTTATAAAGGCCTGCCTGCTGAAGTTCCATTTGATATTGAAAATGGCTGGTATGTGAGAATGGAGTATGTTTTATCAGGATTTGGAAAGCCATATGATGAATCAGGAAGAGCTGTTAATTATTACATCTGTAATGTAGGAAGCAACAGAATAATAGAATTCAAAAAAGCAGGCGATGATATTTGCAGATATTACAATGGTGTGAGCGAGGAATTGGGATTTCCAGGAATGTCTACTTCAGAGTCAAAGCAGTTGGTAGCAAGAGCGCAAAACGCAATTGCAGAAGCTGCAAAATATTACGGGAAAAAAGAAGCTATGATTAATGGAAGAAAACTCCCAACAGGGCTTTCTTTTGCAGGAGAAGGAGGAAGATGTTCAGATTTTATGTCTCCAAGCGACTGCAATTTAATGTTTAATGTCTGCGACCCTGTAATCTGCCCTTCTTCAAGATGCAACCTCGGCGGAGCATACACAGTCGATAATGTTATTCAAACCGGAATTATTGGAAGCATAGTCTTGTGCCTGCCCAATATAAAAGAAGGAATTTATATACCTGTCTGCTTGTCAGGAGTGCACGCAGGAATTGAAGGTTACTTGAGCATCTTAAAAGCAGAACAAGCTTGCTTAAATGAAAGCTTAACAACAGGAAGAAACATTGGAATTTGCGACGAGATAAAATCAATATATTTATGTGAATTTTTCTGGAAACAATTAGCTCCGTTCATGGATGTTTTAATCCCAAAACTTATAGAAAGTCTTTTCAGCCAGGGAACTCGTGGAGGAGGTGAGTATTTAACAGTGCAGGCTGCCTGGGACAATACCCAATCTTCAATTGACTATTTCAAAAATGATTATGCTGTAAACTCAATGAAAGCGTTTAATATGCGCTCAACAGAAGAAGCAGGAACAGAAGTTTGCAAATCATTTATATCTTCTCGCCTTCCTACTGATTTTGACTTGCTAACTGAGCCAGACTCTCCTGTTCAATACCATGCATGGTTTGATGAAAACATAATGACCACTGCCACTCCCTATCCTACATCTCACTACAAAGTTTATTATCACATTTATGCAGGAAAAGACCAAGGAGCATATTATATAGTTTATTTAAAAGATATTTCAGAAGAATTCACCTCTTACTACATACATACAGCTGGAAATTATGTTGTTGATAGAGGATATATAGCCACAGGAGGTTATGTTGATCAAGCAAAAGATTTTATAGCACCATCTGGCTACAAGCAACTCTGCGTTAATATTAACGGGCAAGATGAGTGTGATTTTGGAAAAGTTTCAACTTCTTATGCTATAAATTATTTAAGCGACCAATACGCAGCAGATCAAGCACAGCAGCAAATAACAACAAGCAAAGAGTGTGTAGCAGGAACCCCAAGTTTGTGGAGTATGGCACAGCCGAATTTGCAAGCAGGAGCAGAAGAAGTTGTTCAGCCTGAATTGTACAATCAAGGTATAACAAGAGTCTGCTCTACTTACAATCCTGGAAAGCAAGTTAGCACAAGCGGGCAGTATGACACAACAAATTCTACAAGTGATAGATGGAAAGATGTTGGTTATTGTGATGACAAAACACTAAGATGCTGGCTTGACACAGACTCTGTCAGAGATGTTATTAAAGACAGGAACATGGAAACAAGTGTTTTGAACGAAGTTGATACAAGTGTCATAGGGCAAAAAGGATATTTAACAGTTGAAAAAAGCATGGAAATTGCAAACAGCGCTGAGGAATCTATTAATAATTTGAAAATACAAAAAGGAGAAACAAATAAAAATAATGTTGAAAACTCAATTAGTAAAACCGCAACTGAACTAAATGATTTGGCTAATCTTGGATATAGCAATGCGCACAAAGCACGAGGAATTTTCTTATTAGGAAAATTATATGATAGAATTGTCAATTTAATTTTAGGCGTAGGCGAAGCTGGCACTCCAACAACAAACATAAAAAACGAAACAAAAGTGCAAGAGTTTGCTCCAGGCGAGGGTGTTAAACCTGCAACAATTTGCGATAAAGAAGAACTTACAACAGAACCTAGAGAAGTAGGAACTGAAGTTCAAGATGTAGCAGGAACAATCTGGACTAAATTAGGTGAAGAAGATGACCATCTTTGGGCTAGCGCAATTGGAAATTACGAATGGGAACAAATCCAAGGACCGATCATGCGATGTTCAACGATGGAAGGAGAAGTCGAGCCAGAAGAGCCAACAGAAAAATTTACACTGTCTGATAATAATGAAATCCTACAAAATGGAGAAGGCACAGGACTTTTTATAAAAGAAGCATCAGGAAAAACACTAATCCTATTGACTAAAGATGAACTTAGAAATATAAATGTTGGGAGTGTTGCATCTGGCAAACTCATATTTGAAGAGAATTATTATTTAAGCACCAAACCTTCTATTTTAGAATTAACAAAAAAACTCGAAGGAGCAACAATCTCTGGAGATAAGATAATCTTGACAGATTAAAAACCCTAATCTCCAGCTTCTTTTGTTTTTCCTTCAAATTATCTTGATTTATTAACTATCGCTCCAGCATCTTTCACAAGCTCTTGAAGTTGTTCTTGAAGAGAAGCATAATCACCAAAAGTGATTTGTTCCAATACTTCATTCATTCGACTAACAACTAAGTCTCTAGCATCTTCAGGAGTTCTCCATATACTATTAGGACCATAAACTGGTTTTCTTGGATCTACATCCGCAACATAAGCGTTCTGAGCTCTTAAAGCAGTACCAAAAGAAATATTAGATTTAGAAATTCTTGCTCCTCTTTCAATTAATTCATTTAAATTAAATAAGCTTTCTACATTTTTGGCCAAAACAGGATTTCTCTTAACAACCTCTGAAAAACCGCTATCATAAAGCTCCTTAGGAACAATACCATATCCTTGAATATGAACTAAACTTTTTCCAATAGGTTCAGAAGTTTCTCTTCTAGCCTCAAGTATCCCTAATAACCCCAATATGCCTAACAAACTTCTTGATTTTGCTATATTAATTAAATAAAAATCGCATTTATAAATCTTCCTATTTGTAACTACTTAAAAGTTATATTTATGCGAGAAAAATGCGGGGAAAAGGATTCGAACCTTTGTAGGCACTAAGCCATTAGGTCCTAGGCCTAACCCGTTTGACCGCTCCGGCATCCCCGCATAAATAAATAAAGAATTGAAGATATAAAAAAGTAACTATTCTTATTTTTATTAATAATTTTTATAGAATCAGTAGAAGAGTAATTTTAGTAATTCAAAGGGGAGATCTCAAGGGCGCGATTATATTGGCTGTTGGCTAATAAAGAAAAAGTTCACTTTTTCTTTCCTTTTGCCAATCTTGATTCAGCTTCTTTTATTTTTATTTTGTCTTCCAGCTCTAATTTTTCTAAAAGCTCTTTATAACGATTTCTTATTGTAACTTCTGTTATTCCTGCAACATCCGCCACCTCTCTCTGTGTTTTTTTCTCATTATTCAATAAAGCTGCAACATACAAAGCAGCAGCTGCAATTCCTGCAGGCCCTCTTCCGCTTGTCAGTTCAGAAATTTCAGCTTTTTTCAAGATTTTTAAAGCATCATTTTGTGTTTTTGGCGAAAGGTGCAAGATACTTCCAAACCTGCTTATATAATCTTTAGGTGAAGAAGGCGTAATTTTAATGCCTAACTTTCTTATAATAAATCTGTAAGTCCTGCCGATTTCTTTTCTTTCCACATCTGAAGCATTTGAGATTTCATCTAAAGTTCTAGGAATATTATAACTTTTGCAGGCAGAATAAATACAAGCTGCTATCACGCTTTCCATGCTCCTCCCTCTGACTAATCCTCTCTGCAAAACAAAATTATAAACTCTAGAAGCTTCATCTCTAACAACAGTCGGCAGATTCAAAAATGAAGCAACTCTCCTTAATTCTGCCATAGCCAATCTCAAATTTCTTTCAATTGAGGTAGAAACTCTCTCCTGCCATTTTTTCAACCTTAAAAATTTCCTAGTTGCTCCTGATTCTAATTTGTAAATATCAGAAATTTCCCCGACATTTGTTGTCAAACCTTTATCAAATTTCTGCATGCTTAATGGCGCCCCGCCTCTTCCTTTTTTCTCGCCAGAATCAGTTTTTCCATACATTTCTTGCCCGGTGTCAACCATCTTTTCTTCTACAACCAAACCGCAATCATTGCATATAACCTCCCCCCGCTGTTCGTCATAAGTCAAATTTATGCTTCCGCATTCTGGGCATCTTTTTATAAAAACCATTTTAATTATTTTGTTTTTTGCAGAAATTTAATAGTTAAGTTTATAAATCTTATGGTAGAGAAAGCTTTATAAAGCTTTCTATTGCCTCAGTTCGTGATGCAGATTGGTTT
>Ga0210017_1003890_pt1 | contig 12407 bp, 13 predicted proteins | sample CryGeyCG2014_020_FD_183966 | JGI IMG/M metagenome (GOLD analysis project Ga0210017, IMG submission 183966) | Groundwater microbial communities from aquifer - Crystal Geyser CG08_land_8/20/14_0.20 (SPAdes) (version 2) | ecosystem: Environmental > Aquatic > Deep subsurface > Groundwater | place... | reverse complement strand
TGATGAAATTCAGGAAATTCGTCTAAAAATAAAACGCCCCGATGGGCTAAGGTTATTTCGCCAGCTTTTGCCGGGGAGCCGCCTCCGATAATCGTGGGCTCGGAAGCGCTGTGGTGCGGCGCGCGGAAAGGCCGTTGATAAGACCACTGATTATCAGAAAGAAAGCCGCTGGCGCTGTAGATTTGCACTAACTCTAACAGTTCTTGGGGCTCCAAATCAGGCATAATAGATGTTATGGCCTTGGCTAAAAGGGTTTTACCGGTGCCGGGCGGACCTTGCAAAAATAAATTATGTCCGCCAGCCACGGCGATTTCCAAACCTCTTTTGCTGTGTTCCTGGCCTTTTATCCAGCCAAAGTCAATTTCTTTGTCAGTTGACTTCTTAATAAAGTCGTTTAAGGAGGTCCTTTGTTCGGCTATTTCTTTTTTACCCTCCAAAAAAAGAATTGTTTCTTTAAGATTGGCCGCTCCAATAACTTGCAGGTTATCATACTCGGTTAAGAGCTTAACAAGCCCGGCTTCTTTAACATTCTCTCGTGGCAGTATAATTTGCTTAAAGCCGTTTTTAGCCGCCAATAAAGCAAAAGATAGGGCGCCCTTGATGGGCTTGAGTTCATTATTGAGAGCCAGTTCTCCCAAAATAATTTTATTGCTTGGGTTAAAGCGGATCTGTTCTGAAGCCAATAAATAGGCCAGAGCAATCGGCAGGTCGTAATGGCTGCCTTCTTTTTTTAGGTCAGCTGGCGCTAAATTAACCACTACTCTGCGGATTTCTTGGTGCGGCGACTTCAAACCAAGACATTTTATGGCTGAACAAACCCTTTCTTTTGCCTCTTTAATGGCTGTGTCGGCCAAACCCACGATATTAAAACTGCGCAGACCGGAACTGGCCGAAACCTCAACTTCAATAATTTGCGCCTGAATGCCTTTCAAAGCGCTGGAAAATACTTTAGCGAGCATATTTTTATTCTGCGAATTACGAAATGCCTTTTTAAGGTCCGTCCTTAGCCGCCGGCTTTTCAATGTTTACAACCCGAGTTTAAACAGTAATGTTTAAACTCGGGTTGTAAACATTGCGACAGACCTTGTTTTTTGGCATTTCGTAATTCGCAGTTTTATTGTATTATAACTCAGTTTTATCATAAACAAAACAAAGTCCCCTTGGTTCAAGGGGACTTTGTTTTTTACTCTTCGGTTGTTTTTGTTTCCACTTCCTCGGTTTTGGTATTGGCTTTTTTGCCAACAGTTTTTCTTTTGATTTTTTTTGGTTTTTCATCTTCAGTCGCTTGCTCGGCGGTTGTTGAGGCATCGGCTGTTGGGATTGCATCTTCGGTTTTCATTTCTTGTTGAGGAGCCCTGTTCTTTTTTAATTCTTCTTCTACTTGGCTGATGCTTTTAATGTCAATTTTCCAGCCGGTTAGTTTGGCGGCTAAACGTACATTCTGCCCCTCTTTACCAATAGCCAAAGACAGTTGGTCGTCGGGAATAATCGCCAAGGATTTATTTTTTGGCATTAAGCGCACTTCTAAAACCTTGGCTGGCGAAAGCGCATTGGCTATAAATTTTTCCGGTTTTTCGTTCCATTCTATAACATCAATTTTTTCGCCGGCTAATTCATTGATAACCGCTAAAATTCTCGTGCCTCGCTGTCCCACCAAAGCGCCGATTGGGTCAATGCCTTCTTCAAGGCTGTAAGCCGCCACTTTAGAACGGGAGCCGGGCTCTCGGGAAATTGATTTGATTTCCAATTGTTTAGCGCTGATTTCCGGCACTTCCAATTCAAATAACTTGGAGATGAGTTTGGGATAAATGCGTGAAACCACCACTTGGGGGCCCCTGGCTGTTTGTTCGGTTTCTAAAACATAAAGCTTGAGCCGCTGGCCGGTGCGGTATTTTTCTCCGTATATTTGTTCTTTTTTAGGCAGAATAGCCGAAGTTCGGCCCACGTCTACAAAAACAGCGGTCGGCTCAATCCTTTGCACGATGCCGGAAACCACCTCGCCTTCTTTATCTTTGAATTCTTTAAATGCCTCTTCTTTTTCAACTTCTTTGATTTTTTGCAAAATAACCTGTTTGGCGGTTTGCGCGGCTATTCTTCCGAAATCCTCTTTGGTTTCCAGCGGCAAATTTATTTCTTCGCCTGCTTGAATTTCCGCCTTGATGGCCTTAGCTTCTTGTAAAAGAATATGACGTTCGTTGTTAAAGCGAATTTTACCGTCTTCTTCAGCCATTTCTTCGCCGCCGGTTCGTTTTTCTTTTAATGCTTCCAGTTCTTCTTCGCTCAGAAGCATTTCCGGGGTAACAACCTGCTTTACCTGCCAGAATTTTAGTTCGCCGGTTTTCGGGTCAAGGTGAGCCACGATTTTTTGCTTTTTTTTGCCGTATTCTTTTTTATAAGCCGAAGCAATGGCCTCTTCAATGACTTCAAAAATTTTTTGTTGCGGAATATCCCGTTCCTCGGCAACTTCGGCTACAGCGAACGATAGTGATTTTAGGTCCATATTAAAAGTCGTTAATGATTAAATTTTCGCGTCCTTTACTTTATTTTTATCACTTTTTATTTCTTTTATCAAGTCCCTGATTTCGGCCGCTCTTTCAAAATTCAGGTTAACGGCGGCTTGTTGCATTTCTTTTTCTAATATTTTTATATCATTGATAGCGCCAAATTCGGCGCTTAAACCTTTTGGCTGGCCGGCGAAAGGCCAGTCCCTAATTTTTTTAATAATGGCTTGGGGAGTAATGCTATGTTTTTTATTATAAGACAGTTGTATTTTGCGACGTCTGGCCACTTCACAAATGGCTGACTTCATTGAGCCGGTAATTTTATCTCCGTATAAAATTACCCGGCCGTTAATGTGCCGGGCCGCCCGGCCCATTGTTTGGATTAAGGTGGTTTCGTTTCTTAAAAAGCCCTCTTTGTCAGCGTCCAAAATAACTACTAAGGCAACCTCGGGCAAATCAAGCCCCTCTCTTAGAAGATTGATGCCGATAATTGCTTCATATTCCCCTTGCCTTAGTTTATTTAGTATTTTGGGTCGCTCCAGTGTTTTTATTTCCGAGTGCAGATACTGGGCATTGATTGCTTGTTCTTTAAGATAACTTGTCAACTCCTCAGCCATTCTTTTGGTCAAAGTAATAGCCAGCACTCTTTCATTTTTTGCTTTGGCTTTTTTAATTTCTTTAACGAGGTTTTGGATTTGATTTTTAGTAGGCCTTATTTCTACTGATGGTTCTAATAGCCCTGTTGGTCTAACCAACTGCTCTACCAGCAAGGAATTGGAAGTTGAGGAAGTTGCTCGGCAACTTCCTTGAAGGTTGTGGAAGTTGCTCGGCAACTTCCATATTTTTTTAATTCTATCTATCTCATACGGCCCTGGTGTGGCTGATACATAAATTGCTTGTTGGATTTTGTTTTTAAACTCTTCAAACTTGAGCGGTCGGTTGTCTAAGCACGAAGGCAAGCGAAAGCCGTAGTCAATAAGGATATTTTTGCGAGCTTTATCAGTATTGTACATTGCGTGCAACTGGGGAATTGTTATATGCGACTCATCAATAATTGTGAGATACGAATGACGTGAATTTTCACACGAATTATGCGGATATGCGAATGGGAAATAATCTAAAAGGGTGAAGGGTGGGGCGCTAGGTTTTCTGAATTCAAAATAGCGCGAATAGTTTTCAATGCCCGAGCAATAGCCGGCTGTTTGAATCATTTCTAAATCATAGTTTGTCCGCTGTTCTAATCGCTGGGCCTCCAAGGACTTGCCTTGTTTTTTTAATTCCGCTAAACGGGCTTGCAAGTCATTTTGGATGTTAGTTATGGCGATTTTTATTTTTTCTTCTTCGGAAACCCAAAATTTCGCCGGTAAAATGCGATAGTTGGTGGTTAGTAGTTTGTAGTTAGTAGATAAAGAGGGCTCAGATAAAAATATTTTTTCAATTCGGTCGCCAAAAAATTCCAGACGAACAATTTTTTCTCCCGTAACCAAATAAATTTCAACCACCTCTCCTCTTGCCCTAAAAGCCCCGGGCCTGAATTCGTAGTCGTTTCTTTGATATTGCAAAGCAACTAAATGTCGCAAGAACTCCTGCCGTTTTATTTTTTGCCCCTGTTTTATTTCCAAAGAAACATTTTGATACTCTTGAGGCGAGCCAATATTGTAAATGCACGACACCGAAGCCACCACAATCACATCTTTTCTTTGAATTAAATCCTGCACGGCCGCGTGGCGCAAGCGGTCAATCTCTTCGTTGATTTTGGCGTCTTTTTCAATATAGGTGTCGCTTGCGGGCAAGTACGCCTCGGGCTGATAATAGTCGTAATATGAAACAAAATAATGCACGGCATTATTTGGGAAGAATTCTTTTAGTTCTTGGTAGGTTTGCGCAGCAAGGGTCTTGTTGTGTGAAACCCAGAGCGTCGGCAGCTGCGTTTTTTCAATTATATTAGAAATTGAAAAAGTTTTGCCTGAGCCGGTCACACCCAAAAATACCTGGTTTCTCTCGCCAGCCAAGATGTTTCTCGTCAGTTGTTTTATCGCCTGCGGCTGGCCGCCAGCGGGCTTGAATTTTGAAACTAACTTAAATCGGAGCATATCTTAATGTTTGTTGATACCTTTGTTTTTTGCAATGAATTTTTTGATGAAAAAAGCAAAGATTGTACCGGTGATTATAAGGGTCGCTATCCAGAAAAATAGAGTTGCGGCGGATTGCAGGTTTGCATTTTTGAATACAAATCCAAAAATCGTTGCTGGTATGGCAGAAAAAATCGCGGTGATGAGAAAATATTTCCTGAAATTCATTGCAGTCAAGCCAGCGGCATAAGAAATAATCTCAAACAAAGTAAAGCCGAATACTCGGCTTAAAATTAAAATTTTTGTTCCGGATATCCCCACGAATTTATCAGTTTCTGCCATTGTTGAGAGCGTAGAAAAACCCCTAAAAATGTCATTCCGAGCGTTAGCGAGGAATCTCCGGCAAAGTAAAAACCGCGTCAGAACGAGATTCTTCACGGAGTTTACACTGAACGAAGTGAATGTGTTCAGAATGACAAAAATAAGTTTTTCTACACTCTCAAATTAAATTTATAGAGCGCGATAGTAATTATTTGTAGAGGATTTTTTCAAAGTGTTTGTTTTTACGGGGAATGAAAATTGTGTTTTGCTTTTTATGGTCAAAAATTATAAAGAAATGAGAAAACAACGGATTACGGCCTAAAATCCGCGGGGTATTGTTTTGTTCAGAAAATGCCGCTTCTATTTTTATTTTCTCGTTTCCAATTTTGATTATAACTGGATGGATGAAAGCAGAAAATTTGTCGCCAGTTACACCTCCGATGTTAACTTTTTCGCCTTGTTGAATATTAATTCCCAAAAGTTCGGCATCGCTTTTTGTAAAAAGAGAAAATTCAGCGCCAGAATCCACTAAAACTAAAAAAGAAAACTCGTTTTTTGCATTTTCTTTTTGTAATGTTATATTTACCGCTGGAAAAGCAAATACCCTTTTATTTTCTAATAACTCAAAACCATAAGGAAAAAGATATTTTTCCATAGAGATTACTTTATCAAGATATAAATTGCCACTTTTTCCCTGGGCACTGAAAGTAGAGTGATATCTTTTGTTTCTAATTGAGGAAATTGTTTTTTTGCCATGGCAAAAACCGCTTTGGACGAATTGCCAGAAGCCACAATCTTGCCTTGAACGATGGCGATTTCTTTGCCTTTAAATTTTGTGAAATTTATTTTAAGAATATCTTTACGCATATTTTTACGCTTTAATTATAGTATAATTTGAAAATAAAGCAAAATCGGGTTATGATAGCTGTATGATTTCTTATTTATCAGGCAAAATAATTGTCAAAAAAGATAATTTTGTCATTTTGGAGGTGAATGGCGTTGGCTGGGAGGTTTTGGTTGCGCAAAAAATATTTGAAGGTTTGCCCCAAACAGGCGGGGCTTTATCTTTATTTTGCCAGATGGAAGCGAACGAACGGGGCGTTAAACTTTTTGGGTTTTTAAGTTTTGAACAATTAGACCTGTTCAAGATTATAAGAAGCATTCAAGGGGTAGGGCCCAGGGCGGCCTTGGAGATTTCCGCTTTTGGTTCGCTTGAAAAACTTAAAAATAGCATTGAAAAAGGCGATGTTAAAATTTTTGAGGATTTGCCCAACATCGGCAAGAAAAAAGCCCAGAAAATTCTTTTAGAGCTATCAGGAAAAATAAGAGTTTTAGAACCAAAACTAAAAAAAGAAAAAGATTTTTTTGAGCAAGACGAAGCATTTTTGGCTTTATTGAATCTCGGTTTTTCCAAAGACCGAGCCATGAATGCTTTATTAGAACTTCCAAAAGAAATTAAAGACCCCCAAGAGAAAATAAAACAGGCCTTGAAAATTGTGGGCCGGCGATAAAGTTTTCCACAGACTATTAAAAAGTTATTGACAAGTTATTGATAATATTGAAATAAAAAAATAAGATAAAAAAATCCGAAAAAGAATTTTGGAGAAAATTGAGTGGCTTTGCATGAATTTTGACAAGACAAACCTTTTAGCTCTAACGAATGAGTGGCGAGTGTTTTTTAAATTGAGAGTTGGCGATTGGCAGATTATTTATAAAGTTGACTGGGAGGAGCATAATATTATTGTTTGGATTATTGATAAACGGGACAAAGTTTACAAAAAATCAAGATAATTTGATTTTCTAATTTTATTTATTGAATCGGGCAACATTATGTCGCCTTCTTTTTTTGTTTTAAATATGCTAAAAATAACTAATGCTCAAAGAACTCGTTAAAAGAAGCATGCCGCATTTTTTAATAAGCTGGTATCACTACGGCGTAGCTTTTTTTGGCGCTTTATTAAATGATTTCCCCGGCAGGAAAATAAAAGTTATCGGCATTACCGGCACTAACGGCAAAACAACCACGGCAAATTTAACAGCCGCTATTTTAGAAAAGGCCGGTTATAAGGTGGCGGTTGCTTCATCAATAAAATTTAAGATTGACAAAGAGGAAAAAGAAAACAAATTAAAAATGACAATGCCCGGCCGAGCTGTTTTGCAAAAGTTTTTGGCTGATGCGGTCAAAGCCAAGTGCGACTATGCGATTATTGAAGCAACTTCTGAAGGAGTTTTGCAGCATCGCCACCGCTTTATTAAATGGCAGACAATGGTTTTTACCAATTTATCTCCCGAGCACATTGAACGGCACCGCGGTTTTGAGAATTACAAAAAAGCCAAAGGAGAGTATTTTAAGGCGTGTAAAAATGTTCATATTATAAATATTGACGATGAGAATGCTGAATATTTTTCGCAATTTTTCAGTCAGAAAAAGTATTTTTTTTCTTTGAATAAAGACAAATTAAATAAAGACAAACTAAATAACGATAAATTATTAGATGAAAATAAAAAAATCTCTAATGTCCATATCAGTTCACTGCTACATAGCAGTGAACTGATAACCCCACGAGTTGTTTTTGGGGAAAATGTAAAAGAAGAAAAAGACGGGTATTGTTTTTCTGTTCGCAATGTAAATTTTTATTTACCTTTATTGGGAAAATTCAATGTTTATAACGCTCTGGCGGCGATTGGTGTTGGGCTGTCGCAGGGAGTTTCATTGGAGGTTTGTCAAAAAGCATTGACTAATGTTGGCGGCGTGCCCGGCAGAATGGAAGAGGTTATAAAAAAGCCGTTTAGGGTTGTTGTTGACTATGCTTTTACCCCTAATGCATTAGAGCAAGTTTATAGGTGTTTACAACCCGAGTTTAAACAGGGCTGTTTAAACTCGGGTTGTAAACAAAGGACGATTTGTGTTCTTGGTGCTTGCGGCGGCGGCAGAGACAAATGGAAACGCCCGGTTTTGGGGCAGATTGCCGCTAAATATTGCGATGAAATTATAATAACCAATGAAGACCCGTATGACGAAGATCCAATGGATATCATCAATCAGGTAGCCGAAGGAGCTAAGGAAGTTGCTCGGCAACTTCCTTATTATAGGAAGTTGCCGAGCAACTTTTTAATTCTAGACCGGAGGGAGGCGATTAGAAAAGCGATTGAGTTAGCCCGGCCCGGTGATACGGTTGTTATTACCGGTAAGGGCTGTGAACCATGGATTTGCGTGGAAAATGGTCGGAAAATTCCCTGGGACGACCGCCAAGTTGTCCGCGAAGAATTTCAAATTTAAACTTATGGTCAACCAACAACTATCTAAAATCTTTTCCGAGATTGCTTTGTATCTTGAAATGGACAGTGTGCCGTTTAAGCCGCAGGCATACGAGAAAGCCGCTTTGGTTTTGCAAGCCCTTGATGAAGATGTCAGCGATGTTTATAAAAAAGACGGTTTGGCGGGCTTGGAGGCGATTGAAGGCGTGGGAGTAGGTCTGGCTGAAAAAATTGAGGAATATCTTAAAACAGGCAACATCAAGTATTACGAACAGCTTAAAAAGAAAATGCCTGTTAATCTTGAGGAATTAACCGCGGTGGAGGGCTTAGGCCCCAAGATGGTTAAAATTCTTTACCAAAAGCTAAAGATAAAAAATTTGGCGGATTTGGAAAAGGCGGCTAAAGCCGGCAAAATCCGCGGATTAGCGCATTTTGGCTTAAAAAGCGAGCAAAATATCTTACAAGGCATTGAATTTTTAAAAAGGAGTAAGGGCAGGTTTGTATTAGGTAAGATTTACCCTGTTGTTGAAGAAATTTACAAGAAATTGGAAGGCCTTAAAGAAGTGGAAAAGATTTCTTTGGCCGGCTCTTTGCGCCGAATGAAAGAGACCATTGGCGATGTTGATTTTTTAGTTGTTTCTAAGAAACCCGGAAAAATTATGGATTTTTTTGTGGGTTTGCCGGGTGTGGTCAAGGTTTGGGACAAGGGCTTGACGAAATCATCGGTGCGCATGGAAGACGGTTTTGATATGGATGTGCGCGTTGTGCCTACCAAAAGCTATGGCGCGGCTTTGCAGTATTTCACTGGTTCAAAAGAGCACAACATTGTCTTGCGCAAGATTGCCATTGACAAGGGCCTAAAGCTCAATGAGTACGGGCTTTTTAAGGGCGCTAAAATGATTGCTGGTAAAACCGAGGAGGACATTTATCGCGGCTTGGGACTGGCTTTGATGCCTCCGGAAATTAGGGAAAATCAAGGCGAAATAGAGGCGGCTCAAAAAAATGGACTCCCAAAATTGATTGGCTACAACGACATTAGGGGTGATTTACATTGCCATTCTAATTGGGACGGCGGAGCTAATGGTCTTGAAGAAATGGCTAAAGCCGGCCAGGATATGGGCTATGATTATCTGGGCATCGCTGACCATACTAAATTTCTGCGGATTGAAAACGGGCTTGATGAAAAACAACTTGCCGAACAACGAAAAGAAGTAGATAGAATTAATTCAAAATTCAAAATTCAAAATTCAAAATTTAAAATTTTACAAGGGTGCGAGGCCAACATTATGCCCGAGGGTTCAATTGACATTAATAATGAGGCGCTTGCTAATCTTGATTATGTAATTGCTGGCGTTCATTCACAGATGAAAATGTCTAAGGCCCAAATGACCGAACGAATTATTAAAGCGATGAAAAACCCCAATGTTGATATTATTTCCCACCCCACTGGCCGTTTACTTGGCAAAAGAGATGAATATCAGATTGATTTTGATAAAATCTTGCGAGCCGCTAAAGAGTTTAATGTTGCTCTGGAGATAAACGGCTCGCCTTGGCGGATGGATTTAAAAGACAGCAATGTGCGGCGAGCCAAAGAGGCCGGGATAAAAACGGTTGTCAACACTGACAGCCATCAAAAAGACCAACTGACTTTTATGAAATACGGCATTGCTCAGGCCCGTCGCGGCTGGGTAGAGAAAAATGATATTATTAACACTCAGCCCTTGGACAAATTACTGAAATTTTTTAGGTAAGATCTTGACGGTTTTCGCCCATTTGCTACAATAACCTTGTAGTAATTTTTGTTACAAACTATATGAATAGTCAAACAATAACAAAACAAAGAAAAATTCTTAATATTTCTCTGCCCGCTAAAATGTATTTTGAGATTGAAAGGTCTGCTGTTAGAGAAGCAAGCACTAAAGCCGAATTAGCTCGGGAAGCAATCAGGCAATACCTTGCCGACAAAAGGGATTGGCAAAGGATTTTTAAGTTGGGCCGCGCCACGGCTAAAAAATTTGGCATAAAAGACGAAGACGATATTGAGAGAATCATTGATGAAATAAGATAAAGAATTTCGTGGCATAAAAATAGTCAGTCCCACTCAATTTTTAGAGATTTTTTAAAAGGCAATATAATATTTTTGCACGATGGACTCTTGACATTTTTTTGTTTATGGATATTATTATCCAGTGCGAAGGTGAGAATTTTTTAAAAATTTATAGGAGGTTTTTCGTGAAACCATTTAAAAGGAAAATTTTGCAGGAGCAAGAAAAAGCTCGGAAGAAAGCCGAAACCGAATTAAATCAGTACCTGCTTGAACGAAGGAAAGAAGAAAGGAAGCGGCGAGAGCTTCAAAGAGAGCTTATGGAGAAGTGACAATCCGCTTCCCTTCCGCAACAAGCCGCAAAGCATCTTCGCTTTGCGGCTTGAATTATTTTATATTAACATTATTGTTTTACTCATTTGTCGCTTGCGGTTTTTTAAAAAATTTGTTAAGCTGATAATACTAAGAACTGGTAGCGAGTAACGTGTGTTTGTCATTCTGAACACATTCACTTCGTTCAGTGTAAACTCCGTGAAGAATCTCATTGGAATTGACAAAAGAGATTCTTCGGTGCTTGAGGCGACCTCAGAATGACAGTGGGAGTGATAACAATTTTTATTGTATTTACGCCCATATAAGGAATTACTCGTTATGAGTTATAACAGTTATGAATAAAAAAACATTAAACAAGAGCCAAAGAAAATTTGTGGCAAGAGAGAAAGCCCGCATACGTAGGCAATTTTTTGATTTGGAAAAACAAAAAGAGGAGATTGAAAAGATTGCTCAGAGATTTTTTGGTAAGATAGAAAACAGTCAAGCAGAAACAATAAAAAACCAAGCAAAAAATAAGGACAAAATTCAGATTAACAAACGCGAATTAAAAAAAGTGCGAATTACGAAAAAAAACACAAAGCACAGAGCACAAAACACAAACAAAACACAATCTCCAAAACATAAAGCACAAATGGATTTAAAGATTTAGTTTGTGCTTTGTAGTTTGTGCTCTATTCTTAACTTTCCATTTTTAACTTTTAGCTTATTCTATGACTATTCAAGAAATTTTTGATTTAGCAATTAAAATGGGCAGAGAAGCGGACTTCAGAAGCCAAAAAGAAATTGATGGTTTTTTGGCAAGAAAGAAAAAAAGATATGAAAAACTGGATGAAAAAGCCAAAGAGGATTTTGACCAAAAGGCGCTATCTAATCCTTATTTGGATTCGTGTATTCTTAATGTGGCTGATGACCGGGAGATTAAAAAAATTTTGGTTGGCATTGATATGGAAACCGAAGAAATTCTCTTGGCTAAGGACTTAGGCGATATTGATTTGATTATTTCTCATCATCCCCGAGGCAAGGGCTTGGCTCATTTAGCTGATGTGATGGCTTTGCAATGCGATGTTTTGAGTTTGTATGGAGTGCCAATAAATGTTGCTGAGGGCCTGATGAAAGAAAGAATTTCTGAGGTGGCTCGGGGCGTTAATGTGGTTAATCACCAAAGAACTGTGGATGCGGCCCGGTTGCTTGGCTTTAATTTAATGTGCATACATACGCCCTGCGACAATTTGGCGGCGAAATTTTTAAAGGATGAAATTGAAAATAATAAAAATATAGAACTTATCAGTGATTTAATAGAGGAGTTAAAACAAATTCCTGAGTATAAAATGGCTTTGAATATTGGCGCTGGGCCAAAGATATTTGTCGGCGCTGAGGAAAATCGCTGCGGCCGAATCGCCATAACCGAGATTACCGGCGGCACCGAGGGCTCGCCAAAATTATATGAAAAAATGGCCCAAGTAGGCATTGGCACGGTGGTGGGAATGCATTTGTCGGAAGAACATCACAAAGAGGCGCAAGCAGCCAATATAAACATTGTTATTGCCGGGCATATGTCTTCTGATTCTTTGGGAGTGAATTTATTTTTAGACCAATTAGAAAAAAGAGGAATTGAAATAATTCCTTGCTCCGGATTAACTCGCGTTTCACGCGTTTAATAATCTGGCGGGCTGATGGATAAGACATTTTTATCTTAAAGGTCGAAAAACTGTGTGTTTATTTACTAAAGTTTTAATATGAGAAACCTTGAACAATATAAAGTTATAGGAGAAAGAAAAAAGTAAGAGGGGCAAGAAAGAAGAGAAAAGAAAGAATCGGAAAAAGTACTCAAAAGGGAGGCCATGGCGGCTAAACGGAAAGAACGAATGGAAAAAATTT
>Ga0210017_1003887_pt1 | contig 12410 bp, 10 predicted proteins | sample CryGeyCG2014_020_FD_183966 | JGI IMG/M metagenome (GOLD analysis project Ga0210017, IMG submission 183966) | Groundwater microbial communities from aquifer - Crystal Geyser CG08_land_8/20/14_0.20 (SPAdes) (version 2) | ecosystem: Environmental > Aquatic > Deep subsurface > Groundwater | place... | reverse complement strand
TGGAGTTCATTTATCCGGGAATGCTGCCGTTCCGACGGGAATGTGTTCCATTCCGCAGGAATATTCATAATTCCCGCGAGAATGAGTAACGTTCATACAGGAATATGACATTCTCAAACCGTCATCGTCGGAAAATACAGGGTAATCCCTGAAAAAAACGGGGGAATATTGACGGGACACAATTTCTTCAGGCAAAACGGTGTCAAAAACGGTGTCAGAAAAACGGTGTCAGGTTTGACATTTCACATTATTGAACCGCGGAGACGCAGAGATAAAAAGAGAGGAAGTCAAGGAATAATTTTTAAGGTTTTCTCTGCGTTCTCTGTGCTCTCTGCGGTGAATAAGAATATGAAAAAAGATTGAACCGCAGTAACAAAAACGGTGTCAGGTTTGACATTTCACATTATTAGTTTTGTGACAGGATATTAATTGATTGGTTCTGTAAAGTAAAAAATGGTAGCCACAGAATGGCACAGAAAAACACAGAATTTTTATACAAAGAGTGAATTAAAGAGATTAATTCTTTAACTTTCAGTGAAGTTCTGTGAAATTCTGTGGCTGAATTACAGAACCAATTGATTTATGGAGGTTTTAGCCATGACAAGTTTGTTCGGTGCTACGATGTTTGAAGTGGTAGCGATATGGAGCGTTCTCGGTATCGCGATTCTGGGATTGGGATATGCCCTGATGCTTCGCAGTCAGATTATGAAGAAGGACAAGGGCACGGAGAAGATGATGGAGGTCTGGAATGCCATTCGTCTCGGCGCCGATGCTTATTTGGGCCGCCAGTTGAAAACGATTCTTCCTCTGATTCTTGTTTTGACCGGCGTTTTGTTTTTATCGGTCTATGTCGTCCCGCCAAGTTCCGAAGCGCTGGAACGATTCGCCGGTTCTTCTGCGGCTCAGGTGAAATTAATCGTCGGAATTGGCCGCGCCATCGCTTTCATAATGGGCGCCTTCTTCTCGCTTATGGTCGGACAGTTCGGAATGCGTATGGCCGTTCAGGGCAATGTCCGCGTCGCCTCCGCCTCCCGTACAAGTTTTTCCGAATCGCTGAAAATCGCTTACCGTTCCGGCACCATCACAGGAATGCTTACCGACGGGCTCGGGCTTTTCGGCGGTACAATTATATTTATGTATTTCGGCAAAGCCGCACCGGATGCACTTCTGGGATTCGGGTTCGGCGGAACGCTTCTTGCCCTTTTTATGAGGGTGGGCGGCGGAATTTTCACTAAAGCGGCAGATGTCGGTGCAGACCTCGTCGGAAAAGTTGAAGCGGGAATTCCCGAAGATGACCCGAGAAATGCCGCAGTTATTGCAGACCTCGTGGGTGATAATGTCGGCGACTGCGCGGGTATGGCAGCGGATATTTTTGAAAGTTATGAAGTAACAATCGTTTCCGGTTTGATACTCGGACTGGCGCTGGTCTCTCTCACGGGTCAGTTGAAATGGATTATTTTTCCTCTGCTTGTGCGCGGCATCGGCGTTCTGTCGTCCATCATCGGCACCTATCTCGTCAAAGGAAAAAAAGATGAAAAACGCGGCAACGCTATGGCTTCCATCAACAAGGGTTTTTATTCTTCAGCCGCAATTTCTATGGTCTCTTTTGCCTTCTTGGCGCATTATTATATGAACGAATGGCGGGCTTTTCTATCGGTGGGCGTCGGAATAATTTTAGCCATCGTCATTGATGAAGTTACAAAATATTTCACGGATACCCATTATAAACCGGTTCAGGATATCGCAGTCGCCAGCAAAACAGGTTCCGCAACTTTGATTTTAAGAGGTCTGGCAGTCGGATTTGAAGCATCTGTCTGGCAGATTATCGTCATCGCTCTTACTATTCTCGCGGCGGTAATTATTTACTGGGGCTGGCCGGTCGTGTATGTTTTATACGGAGTGGCGATGACCGGTATCGGGATGTTGACATTGACCGGCAACAATGTGGCGATGGATTCTTTCGGACCGATTGCGGATAATGCAAACGGTATCGGTGAAATGGCAGGTCTTGATAAGAATGCGAGGCAGATAATGGCCGATTTGGATGCTGTCGGAAATACGACGAAAGCCATAACGAAAGGCGTTGCAATCGGTTCCGCGGTTATCGCGGCCGTCTCGCTGTTCGGTTCATTTATTACGGATGTCACAAAAGTTCAGCAGAGCCAGTTGGTTGATATTGCAAAGCAGTTGGGGACAACCGGTATCCGTATTTCCGTGCCGCCCGTTTTTATCGGAATGCTGCTCGGCGGAGCAGTCCCATGGCTTTTTTCCTCGCTTACAATAAGTTCCGTCGCCCGTGCCGCTTCTTTAATTGTGGATGAGGTCCGCAGGCAATTCCACATACCGGGTTTGATGGAAGGAAAAGTTCAGCCGGATTATAAAAATGCTGTCGGTATCTGCACCGTGGCTGCCCAGAGGGAACTTGTTCCTCTTGCGTTGATTGCAGTTCTTACTCCGCTTATCATAGGAATGCTTTTGGGAGTTGAAGCGCTCGGCGGATTTTTGGGCGGCGTGATACTTTCAGGACAACTACTTGCTGTTTTTATGTCAACTTCCGGCGGCGCCTGGGACAATGCAAAAAAGTTGATTGAGGACGGTCTCTTCGGAGGGAAGGGCTCGGAGTGCCACAAGGCAGCAGTTGTCGGCGACACAGTAGGCGACCCGCTGAAAGACACCGGCGGCCCTGCGTTAAATCCGATGATTAAAGTTATCAATCTGGTTTCTCTTCTGGCAGCGCCCGTGCTGATAATGAGCGAAATTAAAAATGCCGGCACTATCAGCATTACAGTTGTTTCCGTCGCCGTTATCTGCACAGTTATAGTTGTCGGGGCGATTATATACTCCAAGCGCGGCGGTTTCGGAAAAACGGCCGGAAGCGGCTGGTAAATGGAAATTGGGGACGGTCCTTAATTAAAAATATAAACCGCAAAGATGCGGAGATAAAAAGAGAGAAAGGCAAAGAATAATTTTTAAGGTTTTCTCTGCGTCCTCTGTGCTCTCTGCGGTGATGGGAAATTGGGGACGGTCCTTAATTAAATGAACTTTATTGATTTAATAATTTTTTTGTCAATACTTTTTTTTGCCTGGGTCGGATCCAGAATAGGAATAGTAACCACAATTTCAAGTGTTTTATCCGGTATTTTCGGTTCCGTTGCCGCTAATTTATTCTATGCAAAATTTGCCGTTTTCCTGCCGCCAAAACCTTCCAGTTTATTGGTAAGTTATTTCATAATATTTTTTTCCGTGTCAGTTCTGATATTTTATACGGGGCATGCAATTTCCAAATTGATGCATCTGATGTTTTTTGGTTTAATGGACAGATTTTTGGGCGCCTTAACGGGTATTTTGCTCGGTGCCGTTATCTGCGGAGTATTGTTAATGGTCGCGGTTGTGATTCCGTCGGAAAAAACAAGATATTATGTGAAAAATTCAACGCTGGCGCCGGTTGTTATAAATAAAATAATGTCACCTGTCCTTAAACCGTTTTCAAGGGAAAAATATGAAGCGTTGACCAAAGATATTACGGTGGATGTTATTAAAAAAATTAAATCGCTCCCTCCGCCGTTGAGATGATAACTTTGTTTAAATTTTTTAATTTTTATTGATTTTCACAGATTTATTTGATAAAATAAGGCCGTTGACGCTTCGCTAAAAGTCATCAACGGTTTTGATGACAGCGATATTACTACTCAGAGCGGAATATACTTTACATTGGTGAAGCACTTCGTCTGTCACCCTGAGTGGAACGAAGGGTCTCGCATTTTAACATCGAGATTCTTCGCCTTCGGCTCAGAATGACATCCTTTTCATGTAAAGTATTTTATGCTCCCCTTAGTAACTGCCGATTACAGCGATAAAAAACCGATTACAATGATGACGCTATGCTAAAATGTTGTCGCTGACATCGTTGACTTTATCGCCTAAAAATAAAGAGAATTACAGGTTGAATTTTTTTCAGTGCTTCAGTGCTTCAGTGCTTAAATTTGACATTACGGTCGTTTATCTGGTTCTATAAAGTAAAAAATGGTAGCCACAGAATGGCACAGAAAAACACAGAATTTTTATACAAAGAGTGAATTAAAGAGATTAATTTTTTAACTTTCAGTGAAGTTCTGTGAAATTCTGTGGCTGAATTACAGAACCGTTTATCTTAGGAGGGTTTAACAAATGAAAGTTTTAATAACGGGTATTACAGGTTTTGCGGGAAGTCATCTGGCGGAGTTTTTGCTCTCAAAAAAGTATGAAGTTCATGGAATTGACAGATGGAGAAGCAAGACGGAAAACATAGATGGTTTTAAGGATAAAATTGTTCTTCACGAATGCGATATCAAAGATTATCACTCGGTAAAAAAGGCAATTGAAAGCGTAATGCCTGAAAAAATTTTCCATCTTGCCGCCCAATCGTTTGTTCCGACATCTTGGAATGCCCCTTCGGAAACAATTACAACAAATGTTATCGGCGAATTAAACATTTTTGAAGCGGTAAAAGAATTAAAAATAAATCCTTGGATCCAGATTGCCTGCTCGTCGGAAGAATACGGAATGGTTTATGAAAATGAGGTGCCGATAAAAGAAACGAATCCCCTACGCCCGTTATCGCCTTACGGAGTTTCAAAAGTTGCTCAGGATTTGTTGGGGTATCAGTATCACCAGAGTCACAACTTAAATATAGTAAGAACTCGCGCATTTAATCATGAGGGTCCTCGCCGCGGCGATGTTTTTGTAACAAGTAATTTTGCAAAGCAGATAGCGGAGATAGAAAAAAAGAAAAAACCGCCGGTGTTATATGTAGGCAATCTTGATGCCCGTCGCGATTATACGGATGTACGGGATATTGTCCGCGCATACTGGCTTGCGACGGAAAAATGTGCTGCCGGCGAGGTTTATAATATCTGCTCCGGCCGTAACTGGAAAATAAAAGATATGCTAAATTATCTTCTGTCGCTTTCAAAAATAAAGGTTGAGGTTAAACAGGAACCCGGTAGAATGAGACCCTCTGATGTCCAGATTCTATTGGGTGACGGTACAAAGTTTATGAAAAAAACCGGCTGGAAACCTGAAATTCCGTTTGAAAAAACATTGGAAGATACATTAAACTATTGGAGAGAAAGGATATAAGGGGCAATTAAAAATGTAAAATGTAAAATGTAAAATTGTGGTCAAAAGCATTTTTAATTTTTAACTTTTAATTTTTAATTGGTGTTATTATGAAAGCACTTGTATTATCAGGCGGCAAGGGAACTCGCTTAAGACCTATAACGCATACTTCGGCGAAACAACTTGTGCCTGTTGCGAATAAACCGATACTTTTTTATGGACTTGAAGCGATTGCGGCTAGCGGCATAAAAGATGTCGGAATTATCGTCGGTGACACCAAAAACGAGATAAAAAATGCTGTGGGTGACGGAAGTAAGTTTGGAATAAAGGTAACCTATATTGAACAAGAATCGCCGCTGGGGTTAGCCCACGCCGTGAAAATAGCGCAAAGATATCTTTCAGATGATGATTTTGTGATGTATCTCGGCGACAATTTAATCAGGGACGGCATCAAATCCTTCGTTGACGAATTCAGAAAAAAAAAACCGAACGCGCAGATTCTTCTAGCAAAAGTTCCAAACCCGCAGCAATTCGGCGTGGCGGAACTCAAAGACAGAAAAATCGTAAAATTGGTTGAAAAACCCAAACAGCCGAAAAGTGATTTGGCGCTGGTCGGCGTTTATATGTTTGACAAAAATATCTTTGAAGCGGTAAATAATATAAAACCGTCATGGCGCGGGGAACTTGAAATTACGGACGCGATACAATATCTTGTTGAAAAAAAATTCACAGTCATTCCGCACATCATCAACGGTTGGTGGAAGGATACGGGAAAATTAGATGATATGCTTGAGGCGAACAGAATTATCTTGGATACGCTTAAACCCGAAAATTTAGGTATAATAGAAAATTCAAAAATTGAGGGAAAAGTTGTGATTCAAAAAAATGCCGAAATAAAAAATTCCACGCTCAGAGGGCCTGTTATCATCGGTGAAAATTGCAAAATTATCAATTCCTATATTGGACCATTCACATCAGTTTATTTTAATACCGTCATAGAAAACAGCGAAATAGAACATTCCATAATTTTAGAAAACTCAAAAGTAAAAGATGTCAAAAGAATTGCGGATTCCTTAATCGGGCAAAATGTTGAAATAGTAAAATCCGAAAAAAAACCGCAGGCATACAGAATTATGGTCGGTGATTCATCACGGGTGGAGGTTATATGATAGACGGTGTAAAAATAAAAAAACTTGTCAAACATGCTGATGATAGAGGATTTTTTATGGAAGTTCTGCGGGATGATGATAATATCCTGAAAAAATTCGGACAGTATTCCATATCTTTATCGTATCCGGGCGTAATAAAGGCGTTTCATTATCATAAAATACAGGATGATATATGGTTTTTCCCCGTCGGTAATGCGCAGGTTGTGCTTTATGATTTAAGAAATGGTTCAAAAACGGAAGGCGAAACGGATGTTTTTTATATGGGTGAAAATAATCTGATTTATCTTTATATACCTGCTGGCGTCGCGCACGGTTACAGAGTGCTTGGCAATTCCCCGGCAGTAATAACATACATTACAACTGAGTCGTATAAACCCGCTCATCTTGATGAGTATCGCATATCTTGGGACGATCCGAAAATAGGTTTTAATTGGCATACGGCGAACGAATAAATTGAACTTAAAAAATTATTTATGAGAATACTTGTTACGGGAGGGGCTGGGTTTATAGGAAGTAATTTCATACTTTACATTCTAAAAAAATATCCGGACTATAAAATTGTAAATTTAGATAAATTGACTTACGCAGGAAACAAAGAAAATCTTTCATCGGTTGAAAATAGTCCGAGATACAAATTTGTCAAAGGTGATATCTGCGATAAGAAACTTGTCAATTCTCTGATGAAAAAGGTTGATGCCGTTGTTCATTTTGCGGCGGAAAGTCATGTTGACAGAAGTATTATTCATGCAGAAGATTTTGTGAGGACAAATGTTGTCGGCACTCAGATTTTGTTGGATGCTGCTTTAAGGTGCGGTAAAAAAAGATTCCATCATATTTCAACCGACGAAGTATTCGGCGAACTTGGTCCCAAAGGTAAATTTTCTGAAAAAACACCATACAATCCGCGCTCGCCTTACTCTGCATCAAAGGCCTCTTCTGACCATCTTGTAAGAGCGTATTTTCATACTTATAATTTGCCTGTGACAATATCAAATTGTTCAAATAATTACGGACCATATCAATTTCCGGAAAAACTTATCCCGCTGTTTATTACAAATCTTATAGAAGGCAAAAAAGTTCCCGTTTATGGAAAGGGACAAAACATCCGCGACTGGATTCATGTTGACGACCACAACGAAGGTGTTGATTTAATTCTTCACAAAGGAAAAATCGGAGAAACATATTGCCTCGGCGGGAATACGGAAATAAAAAATCTGGATATAACAAAAATGATATTAAAAGAATTCGGTTGCGGTTCCGAGATGATGGAGTTTGTAGCGGACAGAAAAGGCCACGATTTCAGGTATGCGATTGATTTTTCAAAAATAAAAAAAGAACTCGGCTGGCATCCGTTACACACATTTGAACAGGGCTTAAAAGAAACAATCATCTGGTATAAAAATAATGAAAAGTGGTGGAAGCCGCTAAAGGGAAAAATTATAAAAGATATTACGAAGAAACAGTGAAACCACGAGATTACATAAGATTAACACAGATGACACCCCGAAATACATCGGGGTAAACTCCGTGTCACCCCGAACTTGTTTCGGGGTCTATAGATGCTGAAATAAATTCAGCATGACATTTCTTGTGAAAATCTGCGAAATCTGTGGTTAAAAAATAAAACAATGAAAATTTTAATTACTGGTTGCGGGATGCTTGGATACGATTTATGCAGAGTTTTAGAAAACGAAGAACTTTTTTGTTTGGACATAAACGAGCCGACATTTCAAGTGCCAAATTTTCAAATTTGCGATATTACGAATTTCGAAAAAACATACAAGACAATAACAAAAATCAATCCGGAAATCGTAATTCATACTGCCGCTTGGACCAATGTTGACGGTGCGGAAAAAAATCCGGGGGACGCATATAGGTTAAATATTATAGGCACAAGAAATGTTGCGCTTGCCTGTCAGCGATTTGATGCTGCGATGATTTATATTTCCACCGACTATGTTTTTGACGGCGAGAAAAAAGAACCGTATATCGAATTTGATAAAGCCAATCCACTTTCCGTCTACGGAAAATCAAAATATTACGGCGAACTTATTGTTCAGCAATTACTGAACAAATTTTTTATTGTGCGTTCTTCGTGGCTTTTCGGGAAAAACGGTAAAAATTTTGTGAAAACAATTTTGAATTTAACAAAAGAACAAAAAGAAATAAAAATAGTAAATGACCAGGTAGGTTCACCGACATACACAAGAGATTTAGCCGAAGCCATCAAATTACTTCTCACTTCTCACTTCTCACTTCTCACCGGTCTTTATGGAACATATCATATTACAAATTCTGGAAGTTGCAGTTGGTATGAGTTTGCAAAAGAAATAGTTAAATTAGTCCAAAGTCCGAAGTCCGAAGTCAAAATTACACCAATAATAACAGAAAAATTGAACAGACCAGCAAAAAGACCGAAAAATTCACAACTTAAAAATTTTTTTTGGGAATTGAATGGATTTGAGCCATTGAGAAACTGGCAAGAAGCATTGTCGGATTATCTGGAAGACGCAGATGACCGCAGATGACACGAAGTGTCACCCTGAACTTGTTTCAGGGTCTAAAGAGATGCTGAAATAAATTCAGCATGACATTATCAGCGGCAATCAGCGTTTCGGAGGAATAATGAAAATATCGGTCATCGGAACAGGTTATGTCGGGCTTACAACGGGCGTGTGTTTTGCCGAAATAGGGCATAGCGTTATTTGCGTTGATAACGACAAGGCAAAAATTGCTCTTTTGAAAAAAAATCGTAAAATTCCGATTTATGAGCCGGGCCTTGAAGAAATTCTGAAAAAAAATGTTCAAAATAAACGCCTGTCATTCTCAACAGACATAAAAGAAGCCGTTAAAAAATCAGATGTAATTTTTATCAGCGTCGGAACCCCGCCCCGCGAGGATGGTTCAGCCGATTTATCATATATTGAAAATGTGGCGTCGGAAATCGCGAAAAGTATGGACGGATACAAACTTATTGTCGACAAATCAACCGTTCCTGTTGAAACCGGTGAAAAGGTTGAGATGACAATCAAAAGGAATCTGAAAAAAAATATTCCCTTTGATGTAGCGTCAAATCCGGAATTTTTAAGAGAGGGTTCCGCTGTTTATGATACATTTAATCCCGACAGGGTGGTTATTGGTGTTTCGTCAAAAAAAGCGGAAAATATTTTAAGAGAGATTTACAAACCGCTTAATACAAAAATTCTTGTTACCGATATAAAAAGCGCAGAAATTATCAAGCATGCCTCCAATTCTTTTCTTGCTGCAAAAATTTCTTTCATAAATGCAGTTGCAAATATATGCGAACGCTGCGGCGCAGATGTGGAAAAAGTTGCCGAGGGTATGGGATTGGACAAAAGAATCGGCAGTGCTTTTCTTCATTCCGGCATCGGCTTCGGCGGTTTTTGTTTTCCCAAGGATCTGGAAGCATTCCTGTGGATTTCAGAAAAATTGGGCTACCAGTTTGATTTGTTGAAAAATGTCCGGGAAATAAACGAATATCAAAAACGGATTTTTATTAAAAAAATTGAAGATGCTCTGTGGGTTATTAAAGGCAAAACCATCGGTATATTGGGTTTGGCATTCAAGCCGAACACCGACGATATGAGATTCGCACCGTCTATAGATATAATAAAAACGCTTCAAAACGAAGGTGCAAAAATAAAGGCGTTTGACCCGGAAGCAACGGAAAAAGCGAAAGATGTTCTGAAAAATATCGTATATTGTAAAAATCCATATGAAGTTGCAAAAGATGCCGATTGCCTTGCAATTTTGACGGAGTGGGATGAGATAAAAAAAGTTGATTTGAAAAAAATAAAAAAACTTCTAAGACATCCGATAATTATTGACGGCAGAAATATTTTTGAGCCAAAACAAATGGAAAAACTCGGATTTATCTATAAAGGAATTGGCAGATGAAAATTTTGATAACCGGTGGTGCCGGATTCATCGGCAGTCATTTGTGCGACAGGTTTATTGCCGACGGGCATTATGTTGTCTGTATGGACAATCTTCTTACCGGCTCATTAAAAAATATAGCGCATCTTATCAAAGAAAAAAAATTCAAATTTATAAATCATGATGTCACAAAACATATAAAAATTACAGGTTCTGTTGATGCAATTTTACATTTCGCATCGCCGGCATCGCCTATTGATTACATCAAATTACCGATACAAACATTAAAAGTGGGTTCGCTCGGCACCCACAATGCCCTCGGTCTTGCGAGAGAAAAAAAAGCGAAGTTTCTTATTGCATCAACATCGGAGGTCTACGGCGACCCGCTTGTTCATCCTCAAAAAGAAAATTATTGGGGCAATGTCAACCCGATTGGTCCCCGCGGTGTTTACGACGAAGCGAAAAGATTTGCGGAAGCGCTCACTATGGCGTATCACAGGGTTCACAAAATTGACACGAAAATCATAAGAATATTCAATACTTTCGGCGAGAGGATGCGGCTTAACGACGGAAGGGTAGTTCCTAATTTTATATATCAGGCATTAAAAGGAGTGCCGCTAACTGTTTATGGAACTGGCTTGCAAACCAGAAGTTTTTGTTATGTACTGGATATGGTGAACGGTATAATAAAACTTTTAAAATCTACGGTTAATGAGCCAGTGAATATCGGGAATCCCGATGAATATTCAATTCTGGAATTTGCAAAAATAATATTGAAATTAACCGGTTCAAAAAGTAAAATAATTTTTGAAAAACTTCCCGTAGATGACCCCAAAGTTCGGCAGCCGGATATTTCAAGAGCGAAAAAATTGTTAAAGTGGTATCCGCTAATATCCGCTGAAGAAGGACTTGAAAGGACTATAAAATGGTTTCAAAAAAAGATTTAGTTTTGGTTACAGGCGGTGCGGGGTTTATCGGCTCAAATATCGTTGACGAACTTTTGAAAAGAAATTACAGAGTTCGCATAATTGATAATTTCTGCACGGGCAGGATAGAAAATATAAAACATATCCTGGGTAAAATTGAACTTGTCAAAGGCGACATCAGAGATAAAAAACTGGTTGAAAAAACAATGAAAGGCGTCAGTTTTGTTTTTCACGAAGCGGCTTTGCGTTCTGTTCCGCGTTCCATAGACGACCCCGTTTCAACAAATGATGTAAATATAACAGGAACGCTCAATCTTTTGATTGCGGCAAAAAACGCGAAAGTCAAAAGATTTATTTATGCCTCATCTTCGTCGGCATATGGCGATACGAAAGAACTTCCGAAAGAAGAATCGCAAAAACCCCAGCCGATTTCCCCATATGCCGTCTCAAAATTGACGGGCGAGTATTACTGCTATACATTTTCAAAAACATTCCAACTTGAAACTGTTTCGTTGCGGTATTTCAATGTTTTCGGGCCCCGCCAGGACCCCGAGTCAAAATATGCGGTTGTGGTTCCGCTCTTTATTTATGCTGGTTTAAAAAATAAACCGTTTGAAGTTCACAGCGACGGCAAACAATCCCGTGATTTCACATATATTGACAATGTGGTAAGTGCAAACATTTTGGCGCTGACCGCAAAAAATATATCCGGAAAAGTTTTTAATGTTGCCTGTAATGACAATCATTCTATTCTGGAGATTGCACATACCGTCTCAAAAATCTTAAAAATCAAGCCGAGATTTATTTATAAACCAAAGCGCGCGGGAGATGTAAGGCACACACTCGCAGATGTAACTCTCGCAAAAAAGTTTCTGGGCTATAAACCGTTAATTAATTTTGAAGACGGAATGAAAAAAACGGTTGAATATTTTAGAAAAGAATATAAAAAAAGTACTTGACAGAATGCGCATTTTGTGTTATGCTAAAATTGAAATGAGCAGAAAAAATTTTATTGATGTTATTGCGAGAGCCGGCTTATCGGCTCGTGGCAATCCCCTTGTTGTCATTCCGTGCTTGACACGGAATCTCTCTGTGAATAACTCAAAAATTTTGGTTCTGTAAAGTAAAAAATGGTAGCCACAGAATGGCACAAAACATCACAGAAAAATTCAGTGCAATTCTGTGACTATCTGTGGCTAAGAAACTAAAATGGAAAAAGAATTTTTATACAAAGAGTGAATTAAAGAGATTAATTCTTTAACTTTCAGTGAAGTTCTGTGAAATTCTGTGGCTGAATTACAGAACCAAAATTGAACAGGAG
>Ga0210017_1003883_pt1 | contig 12418 bp, 6 predicted proteins | sample CryGeyCG2014_020_FD_183966 | JGI IMG/M metagenome (GOLD analysis project Ga0210017, IMG submission 183966) | Groundwater microbial communities from aquifer - Crystal Geyser CG08_land_8/20/14_0.20 (SPAdes) (version 2) | ecosystem: Environmental > Aquatic > Deep subsurface > Groundwater | place... | reverse complement strand
ATTATGTTTCTTGCTGAGTATGATTCTTTTATTATGTTTCTTATATCCAAATCTTCTGCCGCTATAAAGTCATAGTTATTCACATAGTATCTTGATATTTTATGCAGAAAATCATTCCTTTGGTTGAAAATACATTCATGTATTCTTGCTACATTTATTTTTTGTTTTATTCTATTTTTTGAACCTTTTTTCTTCTTTGAAAGTTTTCTCTGTTCTCCCGCTAACTTCTTCAATGATTTACTGAGAAATTTTGGAGCATCAATATGATTCCCATCAGAGTCATAAATGAAGTTTATTGTTCCCAGATCAATGCCTATTGATTTGTTTGTTCTTTCTTTTGGTTTTTCTTCTCCTTTATGGACGCACAATAAAGCAAACCATTTTCCTGAACATTCTTTCTTTATCTGCACTTGTTTTATTGAACCATTTATTATTCTATGAGTTCTTATCTGCAATATTCCTATCTTTGAAAGATGTAGTTTGTTATATCTTTTGTTCTTTATCCCGAGCACAAAGCCTGATTGGTTGTAGGTAAAGGTCTTGAACCAGTCTTTTCCCTTGTATCTTAATTTTCCTATCCTTTTACCATTCTTCTTCAGCCTTGATAATGCCCTTAGGTTTGAGAATAATCTATAACATTCATATTGCAGTGTTTTGGAATATATTTCATTCAAATCAGAATATTCTTGTTTTAGTTTTGGTATTTTTGCCTGTATCTCTGATTGATTTATCTTTTCCTGTTTATTTAATATTTCAAGCAGTTTGTTGTATGTGAAACGGCATTTATCTAAAGTAAAAAGTAACTTTTGTTCTTGTTGCTTTGATGGACATATCCTAAATTTGTATGTGAGCAGCATAACTTAAAAAGCATTTTGTACTTTATAAAGGATTTGGAAGAGTGGATTTCCTGTGAACTGTTCACTCTCATCTACATCTTGAGAGATGTAGATTTCTCGCTCACATGGTTAAATAATATTAATGGCAAAAGCGCAAATGCTTTTGCTCTTGCTATATTTTTGAAATACTTAATAAAAAAGAAATACTCTATTTCTCAATTGAGAAATAGAATGACCGTTCCAAGAGCTTTTCTAATTGCCCTTGCTTAATTTCTATCTTTGAATTTGTCCCATTTTCAATACCTGTTTTAAATTTAATTAAGAATTTAGGATCATCACAGCTTATCATGAGCTTTACTTCATCATTTGGGTTAAGATTTAAATCTGCTCTTTTATCTTGTATTTTCCTGATTAATTCACGCAATTCCCATTCATCCTTCAAAGCAGAATCAACATCTTTGTCCAAATAAATCTTTGCTTCTGGCATTTCTTTAACAACAAAATTGCCTTTTGGTTCAGATTTTAATTCATAAACTTTTTTGACATTTATCATGCTGGCCAAAACATCTTTCAGGTTTGGAACTAGAGAATCATTGCTTTCAATTGCCAATGATTTCAAAGCCCAGCGCAATCTGAAATTATTCTCATTTCTCATGCTTAAAACAGCTTGGGAAATTTCCTTGACAAAATTCATTTCTTTCTCAAGCTTTTCATCAATTAAAGAGTTGTCTACTTTTGGCAGATCGTACAGATGAATGCTCTCCTTATGATCTTTTGTTTTCTTTCCATACCCCTGATAAACATATTCGGTAATGTGCGGGGCAATTGGCGCAAGCAATCTTAATAATGAAGAGGCAATATGGTTGAACATAAGGCTGACATTTTCTTTATCAATATTTGTCCTGTCCCTTGTTAGTTTAATGTAAGTTCTGCTGAAATCCTCAAGGACAAAATCTTCAATTTCTGAAATTATCTGATAATAAGAATAATTATTGTAATTCCTTTCTGCTTCCAAGATTAATGAATTTAACCTGCTGAGAATCCATCGGTCTTCTGCCCGTAATTTCTTTGGCAGTTTTTCTGTAAATTCCAAATCAAGGTAAATCGAGGCAAAATTTATGCTATTCCAGAGTATGTTAAAGAATCTTTTTATATCCTTGAAAATATTCCAGTCAAAAGTAAGATCTTCTCCTTTCGAATATTTAATTAAATAATATCTGAGATAATCACGGTTATATTTTTCAATTACTTCGCTTGGCTGGATTATATTTCCCAAGCTTTTTGACATCTTTTTCTTACTGACATCTAAAACCATTCCGTGAACAGCAATTGCCTTGAATGGTTTTTTATCAAAGCATATCATTGAGGTAATTATCTGTGAATTCCACCATCCCCTTACCTGGTCTGTCCCTTCAATGTTCAAATCAGCTGGCCAGAACTTTTCAAACAAATCTTTTCTTTTAGGATAATCCAATGCTCCCCAGGAACTAACGCCGGAATCGAACCATACGTCCATTACATGCGAAATTCTTTTCATTTTTGCCCCGCATTTGCATTTCAATAAAACAGAATCAATAAATGGCTTATGCAAATCCTTTATTTCTTTCAATCCGGATTCTTTCTTTAATTCTTCAACAGATCCTAAAACCTTTCTTGATTTGCATTTTTCATTCTCGCAAATCCAAATAGGCAAAGGAGTTCCCCAATATCTTTCCCTTGAAATTGGCCAGTTACCTAATGATTCAAGCCAATTATGCATCCTGTCTTTCATCCAAGCAGGAACCCATATAACTGTTTTATTTTCATCAATCAATTTGTTTCTTATATCTTCAATCTTGAAGAACCATTGTTCAGATGAAATCATCAGCAAAGGTGTTTTACATCTCCAGCATACTGGATAATCATGTGTATAATGGTGCTTGTAAATAAGCAGATTTTCATCTTCCAAATCTTTTACAATTTCTTTATCAATTACGCGGGCAACTCCATTTGCATACTTTCCTGTTGTTTCATCTAATCTACCATCTAATGAAACAGGGCATATAACTGGCAGCTTTGCTTTTATTCCTGCATCATAATCCTCTTTACCATGTCCAGGCGCAGTATGTACTAAGCCTGTTCCTTCTTCCAAATTAACATATCTTTCTGATAAAATTACGCGATAAGCATTTTCATATTTTGGCATTTTCATGTGCTTGAGCAGAGGATTTTCATATTTCCAGCCTTCCAAATCCTTGCCTAAATAAATCTTTTCAATTGTGTATCCTGCTTCCAATATCTTCATTAATTCCTGAACTTTTTCCTTTGCAATTATCCAATGTTCAGAATTGCTTAATTTTATATCAGCATATTCAAATTTAGGATGAACCATTACTCCGGCATTAGCAGGCAATGTCCAGGGAGTAGTAGTCCAAATTAATAAATAAGTATTTTCTTTTCCCTTTACTGGAAATTTAACATAAACCGCAGTATCAGTTTGCTTCACATACTCAATTTCATTATAAGCAACAGCAGTAGCGCATCTAGGGCATGCATGGATAGGGTATTTTCCCAAAAATAAAAGGCCTTTTTCCTCTGCTTTTTTGAATGTCCACCAGATTGCTTCAATATATTCATTTGAAAGTGTCAGATAAGGATTTGAGAAATCTAACCAAGCACCTAAATTTAAAAATTCAGCATTCATTGTGTCAATATGCTCTGTTGCGAATTTCCTGCAGGCATCAACAAATTTCTGAACCCCGAATTCTTCAATTTCTTGTTTATTTTTTATGCCTAATTCTTTCTCAACCTTGTGTTCAATAGGCAATCCATGTGTGTCATATCCTGCCCTGCAAAAAACATTATGCCCTTGCATTCTTTTTGAGCGTATTGCAATATCCTTAAGGATTTTGTTTAATGCTGTGCCCATATGAATATGGCCTGTTGCATATGGTGGGCCATCCATAAAATAGTAATTTTTTTTATTTTTTGAAGATAATTCTTTTACCTTTTCCGGAATTTTATTCTTTTTCCAGAATTCAAGTATCTCCTTTTCTTTCTCAAGATTATATTCTTGCAATGTTTCAGCCATAAAATCACAAAATAAAAATCAATTACCACAAATCAAAAATTTAATCATTAATTTTAAAATTATTTTTTATCTAAACCCAGCCTGCGCCTTCTTGAGGCCCTTGCTTCACCTAACCACCCCTTGCCGGCTCTTCCTTTTCCTGATGCAAAAAAACCAGTGGCAACATCCCTGCAAAGTTGTTCAAATACTAATGTGCCAAACCTTGGCGGGCCTTTTGTCTTAGAAGGTCTTACTACTGCTGCTTTTCTTGCAGGGAATATTCTACTGCTTTTGCGTCTTGAAGATGCTCTTGGGGTTCTTCCTTGTAGTTTTCTAACAAATGCAGACATATAAATCATTTATCCCTTGTCTCTTCTCCTTCTTGAAGCATCAGCTAATTCCTGCCAGTACCTTGCCTCTTCAGTATCACTCTGCATTGCTGCCCCTCTTGCCCTCTCAGCACACCTGGTTTCATATTCACGGGTGCCAAATTCAGGTTCTATAGGGGGAGCTCGAGGTAAAGGCCGCATAAATGAAGATTTTCTCCCTGCTGACCTTCTTATCCTGCTTGGTCCTCTTGCCATAAAAATCATCTTTTTTTAGTTTCTTTCTTAATTTTTTCTTTTCTTTCACAAACGTTTCTTTTCTTGAGTTTTTTCTTTCCATTTCAAGCGGAGCTTGAAAGGACCTGTAAAACTAATAGTTTTACAAGGTCTGTTCATAAACGTTTCTTTTCTTAGTTAATTTCTTTCTTTTTCGACCCTAGGGCATTTTTCTTTCTTTGTAAAAGAAAGAAAAAGGCGCTATTGGGCATGAGCGGATTTGAACCGCTGACCGATGGCGTTCTTCAAACATTCCTTTTTAGTTTTTCAGTTTTTCTCTTCCCATTTCAAACCATTGGTTTGAAAGGGCCATGCAAAGTCTTTGACTTTGCCGGGTAAACCATAAAAGGCTTTTCTCTTTTTAGAAAAAAGAGAAAAGGGTTTTTATAAGACCATTGCTCTGCCAGACTGAGCTACACGCCCAAAAGCCTTTTCTTTTGCTAAAAGAAAAGTCTTTTAGAGTCCAAAAGAAAACTTTGGATAAATAACTCAACTATGTAATAATATTTAAATAGATTAAGTATAATAAAAAAAGAAAAAATAAAGGGAAAATCCCTTTATTTAGCCTTTTTCTTGATTTCTGAGATCAGATCTTTAGCATCATCCTTGAATGCAAATCCAAGGGTTATACCAACAATTATTGCAATTGTTAAAGTAAATGCTAATAATGCAATTCTGAATGCATCCAATAATATTGTTACATCTATTCCTTGAATTGTATCTAAACCCATGACAATTGCAACATAGATGATTATTACCTCAGCAATAATCCCTATTGTTCTCTTGTGCAGATAGGTTGTTGATTCAACAATATTGCGCACATATCTTCCAATCAAAAGACCTACAAGCAAAACAAGCAAAGCCACAATTAATTGTGGAATGAAGTATGCAAATATTGTCAAGAATTCTTGCAATACTGTAAGCTGGAAGGTATTTACTGCTTGGATTAAGAATATTGCAATAATATACCATTTGAGGAAGCTTCCAATAATATTTGAAATCTTATGCCCTCCAATAGCTGCGGTTAGATTCTGCTCTTCAACCCATTCATCAATCTTAGTCTGCTGGATTAACGTTACAAGAATCTTTTTTATGATCTTACCTATAATCCAACCAATAAGGACAATAATTATTGCTCCTACCAAATTAGGAACTAATTCAACAAATGATTTGCCAAGCTTTTCTAATGCAAGCCAAAGGGTATTACCCAGGCCCTGCAATAAATCAATCAATAAAACCACCTCAGTATTAAAAGGTATTCCTTATTTTTAAATCTTTCACATAGCAGATTTTCAAAAAAATAAGAAAATATTAAAAAATAAAATAGAAGGTTGCAAAATGCAACCTTTACTTAAAAAGCTTTTAGAGTTTTCTTTTAGGGTTCTAAAAGCCGTTTTCTTTTAAAAAAAGACCACTTAAAATCTTTTTGATTTTAAGGGTCCTTTAAATTCCATTTGGAATTTAAATGGAAAAAGGCTTTTACTCCATTCCTTCCATGCCACCCATGCCGCCCATCCCTGGAGGCATTCCTTGGGGCATATGGCCTTTGCTTGACCCTGCGATTATATCATCAATTCTCAGAATCATTTCCGCTACCTCTGCTGCTGAATTAATTGCCTGGTATTTTACCCTCAAAGGCTCTATTACCTGCTCTTTTTTCATATCAGTAATCTTTGATTTGAAAACATTCACTCCAAGGTATTTATTGTCTCCTTTTCCCTCAGAATGCCTTGCCCTTAATTCAACAAGAGAATCGATTGGATCCATTCCTGCGGTTTCTGCCAAAGTTCTTGGGATTATTTCCAGAGCATCAGCAAATGCTTCTATTGCCAATTGTTCTCTGCCCCCAATATTCTTGGCATAATCCCTTAATTGCACCGAAAGTTCCATTTCTGTGCTTCCGCCGCCTGCAACAACTCTCTTATATTTTATTGCAGCAGCAACTGTTCCTAAGGCATCATTTACTGCTCTTTCAATCTCATCTATTATATGTTCTGATCCTCCTCTAATGAAAAGAGTGACTGCTTTTGGATTTTTGCATCCTTCAACAAACACCATTGCTTCATTAGCAACTTTCTTTTCCTGCACTATTTTTGCATAACCTAAATCCTCTTTAGATAAATCATCTAATCTTGTGATTATGCTGGCGCCTGTTGCCCTTGCTAATTGATCCATATCGGATTTCTTAACCCTGCGAACAGATAATACTCCTGCTTTTGCCAAGAAATGCTGAGCCAAATCATCAATGCCTTTTTGTGTGAATAAAACATTTGCCCCGCTTTTCTTTACCTTGTCAGCCATATCTTTCAACATACTTTCTTCTTTCTCAATGAAAGCCTGTAATTGTGAGGGATCATTTATTGAAATTTCCGCATCTGTTTCTGTTTCTTTTATTTCCAAAGCAACATCAACCAAGGCTATTTTAGCATTTTCAATTTTTTTAGGCATGCCTGAATGCACTACTTCCTTGTCAATTACCACTCCCTTAATTAATTCACTGTCTCCAACTAATCCGCCTTCCTTCTTTTCTACTTTTATGTGGTCTTTATCAATTGTTAAAGTAGTTCCGTCTTCCACTACAACTTGCAAAACTGCATCAACACATAAATCAGCTAAATTTTCTTCTGTCTCTGCACTTTTACCGGTCATTGTAGTTAATGCTATTTGGACTAATTCCTTGCGGTCATTCCTGTCAATCTTATCCCCAATCTTATCAAGTATTTCATTGCATTTTGTTGCTGCCATCTTGTATCCTTTTACAACAACAGTAGGATGTATGCTATCTTCAAGCAATTTTCCTGCTTTATCAAGCAATTCACCAGCTAAAACAACTGCAGTTGTTGTGCCATCCCCTACTTCTAAATCCTGTGTTTTTGCTAATTCAACCATCATCTTTCCAACAGGATGCTCAATGCTCATTTCCTGCAATATGGTTGCACCATCATTGCTGATGGTTATATCTCCTAATTCATCCACAATCATCTTGTCCATTCCTTTCGGACCTAAAGTAGATTTTATTGCATCGGCCACTGCCTTTGCAATCATTATATTTACCTGCTGTGCATCTCTTCCTCTGGTTCTTTTTGTACCTTCGGTAAGAAAGATTACAGGTTGTTGTCTTTGATCTGCCATTATATCTACCTCCCATAAACAGAATTTTCAATCATAATATTTATTTTTAAAACAAGTAATTATACTATATAAGCTAAAATTAAATTTAAAAAGGAATTGGTGCAATTCCGAAAATTGCACCAAAAAAGCCAAAAGTCACTATTTTTTCTTCTTTCTTGTGAAATAATAAGCAATTCCTAAAATAATCGCTAGCCCAATAATGCCATAAACTAAAGTATAATCTGGCTGAGTTTTTGTGCCTTCTTCAGCTGTTGTTGCCCCTGTTACTTGCCCTGCTTCTTCTTTTGCAACACATTTTCCTGCTTTACATAGTTTATTCTCACCGCAAGATATGCCATCTGTCAAATTATCATAATCGCACTTTCCGGTTAATTCATTGCAGCCAAGATTTTCTTTACAGGAAAGATTTTTACAGGAAACACCTGCACACAAACTCTGCTCCTGAAATTCCAAAATAAATGGAGAAGAAGTCCATGAAGCAAGATTCTCTTTTTTTAATTCATTATTTGTTGTGTAAGTAATTATTTCAGAATAATCTGAAGGCAATTCATCTAAAGTAAATTGAATAACCGGATCTTCTTTCAAAACATCAAATTCATAATCAGAATTAATTAATGATGCTGAGCCTATTACTTCTTTTGGAATATTTTCTATTATCTTAATATTTTGTAAAAATTTTCCTGATGCATTGGTGATTACTAAACTAATTGTGCTGAGATATTCTATTTTTCCATTTTTATCAATCTTATCAACAGATATTTCTCTAGTAAATTCTAAATCTTTATTCAATGCAAGAATTTGTTCTGCATCATAATCCAAATCAACATCTCCTAAAATCTGCGCAATATCTTCAAGGGTAAGAGTTCCTGAGATAGATTCTTCCAAAACTGTTGTCAGTTTTTCTTCTGCCGCTGTTGTAACTTCCCCTCCTAATTTTCCGAGTATTGAGGGACCAGATGTTGCTCCTTCAGGTGTTGTAGAAGGGCATCCGCTTATTGTGTAAGTGCATGACTGATCTTCAGGATCATTATTTAAGGTAGATATTGCAATTGTTATTGTTTTTGATGCACATGCAATAGCTTTAAGCTTCCATGTTGCGCTTGTACTTGCACCGGCATTTAAATCAAAAGATGAAGGATCTGAACCCTGCACTAAGGTAAAATAAGATGAATCATAGGACAAATCATTTGTTATTGTTGTTGAGGTTCCTCCGCTATTTTGGAGTTGATATGAAATAGTAACATTATTATCTTTAGTAACAGAAGAACTGCCACAGCTCAGATTTGAGACGCTTACAAAAGGTGCGGCTGTTACTGCTAATGTTGCATTTGAAGTTACAGTACTTACACTGTCCCCGGTTGCAGTTACAGTTAAAGTATATGTTCCTGCGGTATTTGCAGTAATACCCCAAGTCTTGGCAGATGAACCTCCTGCACTTAATGTACCAACATTTTGCAGCAAACTATCGCTTGTACTAAGGCCTGAAGGCAATGTACCTAGCTGCATATCTGTGTTGCTTACTGAACCGCCAATTGCCTGCACAGTAGCACTAAGCGTAACAGATTGCCCTTCATATACTGAAGATAATGACCCTAAGGTCAGGGACAGAGAAGCCCCAAAAACATTAGGTATTACCAACCCAAAAAATAAAACTGCTAAGATAACTCTATTCATCCTATTTCACCACACCAATTTTATTATCTCGACCAAAACTCCATAAACACATTCTGCTGATTCGCCCCTAATGTTAGAGTAAGCTCTGCACTATATTTTGTGTTAGCATCAAGGCTGCTTAATGTGCCAAGATTAATCCTTGCAATACCATTAGTAATACTTGCCGTCTGAACTGAACCAACAGGCCTGAAATCTTCAAAGCCTTGCGGCATCATAACTCTTTTTATAAGCTGCGCTGTCGCAGTACCATTAATTAATACTAATTGCTGATTCTCATTCCTTACTTTAACAAGAGCATATGCATTTGTATCAGTGCTTGCATTAAATCCCTGATTTTTGTCAATCCATACTGCCCAGCTATTTTGTGCATCTAATCCAAATACATCATACCTATAATCTATGAGCTTATAGAGCTGCGTATTATTATCCACAACATTAGTATCGTTTTCATGGAAGTCCCATAAAGCTTCATAGGTTATGCAATCATTTTCATAATTTAAATAAGGATCATTTGCTGTTACTAATGTATTGTAATCACCTATGCATCCGCCTGATCCTGGCGAGGCAAAGATTGCTTCATTTGAATGACCTAATTCAGTAGTCCATAAACCGCCATTAATTGGATTTTCATTATAATCCAAAAGTTTTCCTTGATTACCCAAGGCTAACCAGAAATTAAGGTCATCATCAACTATTAGATTAATGTCAAATGATGAGAACTGCCTAAATTCTGGCTTTACCCTCAGGAAATACCAGTTTTCATCAAGCGATCCATCATCATCCAAATCATAGCCTCTATTTGTTTCATTGAATACCCCAATATTATCATCAAAATAATAATTTTTATCAGTGCTAGGCCCAGGACCGTCTGGATCAATAGTTAAACTTGTATTAAGGTCATGACTGTATATGCCTCTTAAAGATGCGATTGAAATATTATTGTCAATAGTCACTGTGGTATTTGTAGTCAGCCATGATTTTGCATCGTATTTATTTACCGCAAACATTGGCCCATCCCAAGGCATAAAGTATTGCTCGCTGCTTCCTGATTTGACATAAACCTGTATCATATAATTACCTGTCTTTCCAATAACAAGCTGCGGGAAAGCCAATCCATTAGCATCACTTGTACTTCCAGTTGTATTCCAATCAGTTCCTTCAGTTATTTCCTGAGGCATTCCCATCCCTGGAACCATTCTAAATACTTTTAGAATATTAACATCTGCCCCGCTTACTGCCACATCTGCCATTGTTTTTATCAGAACAGGCACATAGAAATTTGTATCAGCATCATAAGTCCCTGCCCATCTATCATTGTTTGAATTCACATCACTTTTAGGCAAAGCAATATATCTTAATTGTGAATTGCTTGTCCTAGTTGCAATGTCAAACACTATTGGGATATTGCCATCAGACAAAGCCGGCAGATATGTTGCTTTTGAATATGGCCCATAATCATTTAGGAAATTTCCATCAGCATACACATCATCAGCTGCATTCCAGTCAATCCACATTGTATCATTTAAAGTATTTACTAAAACAAATCTATTCCAATCATTTATTGTTGAGCCACCGTTAAGCTGAATATTAGTAGCAATCCATCGGGTATAAGTTATTTCTGAATTATAATCAAATGCCGGATACCATTGTGGCTGATCGCCATTCTCCATATTTATATCATTCCAAGCATTAGTATCATAAGCAGTCCTTGTGCTGTTCTGCCTGAATTCCAGATTGTAAATCGTCGGAATTAATAATTTGAAATTTTTAACCTGCAGGAATAATTCACTTTCTGAACTGTCACCAGAAGCATTAGTTGCGGTTACTATCAGTAAATAATTATCTGTTTGAGTACCTGCTGGAATCTTAACCTTCAAGGTAGTCATTGTGTCTGCATTGACATCATTATCAGTATTACAAGTAACCTCCGCGCATTGAACAGTTCCTGCTAATGGATTAATGCCATGATTAACATCAAGATTAGTTGCTCCGCTCAGTTCCATAAAGTCATCTTCTTTAGCTAGAGCTACTTGAATAGTAACATCTGCCCCGCTGAAAACATTGAAATCAAACCAAGAACCAGGGCTTACTGCTTCCCCTGCTTGCTCATCAAGGCCTCTCTGCTTGTTGCTTATGCCTACTGGCAAAACCTTGAATGAAAACTTTGAAACCATGTAAAAACCAACACCAGAATCTATTCCATAGCTTGCGCTGTTTGTAGTAATGCCTACCCTATAATATCCTGGTTCCCAATTAAAGTCAACAGGCTTATGAACAGTAATTATATTAAGATTGAAGTCTAAGGCACCTGGGGGAAAATTTAAATTTGCACAGGCTGAAGGTGCTGTTCCAAATGTCCAATTATCAGCACTAATATCTACAAAAGTAGGTTCCTTGAATTCCTCCAAACCGCCTTCCTTTATAAGCCTAAAATCACTGTTTGATACAGTATAATCTGCTATCTGTGTCATGCCCATCTGTGCTTCCTGTGGATCTGGCACAAATACCATCAATAGCAGATTGAAATCACTTGTTGTTCCGATTTGGGAAAATTCCTGACAAGAATCATCTGTTGCATTATAAAGAATAGGCATGCCAAATACCATATACTTTTTAACTACAAAGAATGTCTGGCCTTTTCCAATGCTGCTCCCTTTGATTACACTTAATTCACCAAAATAACCCCCGCTGGATAATGGCCCGAGATTAAGGTTAAAAACACCAGAATTATTTGTTATCCCTGAAATTGTATTCAAACCGCTTAAGGTTACTGCCTGGAATGTTTCCATATTTGTAAGTTTTGTAAGAGTGACTGTTGCATATTTTATGGCTTGGTCACTTCCATCCTTGGCAGTTACCCTTAACCACACTTCTTCTTCATTTGCCCTATAAGCACCTGGACCCATATCCTGTGTTTTTACTGCCATAGCACCTGCTTTTTTAGTGTACAAAACAACTGAAATAGACATTGACTTATATTTAATGCCTCCAAAAGCAGTAACCCCATTCACATCAAACACAGTTCCGTTAGAATCAACATTTACTGTGAATTCAATAGGCAAAAATCCATCTGAGATATTAGCATCGCTAAATGCATTTCCATCCATATTAAGCAAATTCGTATC
>Ga0210017_1003881_pt1 | contig 12422 bp, 10 predicted proteins | sample CryGeyCG2014_020_FD_183966 | JGI IMG/M metagenome (GOLD analysis project Ga0210017, IMG submission 183966) | Groundwater microbial communities from aquifer - Crystal Geyser CG08_land_8/20/14_0.20 (SPAdes) (version 2) | ecosystem: Environmental > Aquatic > Deep subsurface > Groundwater | place... | reverse complement strand
AGTATAAGTATGGACAATGGTGAATTTTTCTTTCTTAAAATATAAAAATAATTTCAATAAAGATATCAGGTCTTTTAGGGGGGTAATTTTCCTGGTCATCTTAACGCCATAAAAAGAAAAACCTTCTTTTTTAAAAAAGGGCGATTGCTTCCCCGGAGAACAAACTACAGAAACCTTATAATTTTTTTCTCGTAAAAATCTTAAAAAATTCAATATTATAAACCGAACAGTAATATCCACGGTAGTCACATGGCAAATTTTTATTTGATTAGAAAGAATGTTTTTCATACCAATCAATAGTCTTTTTAAGGCCTTGTACTAAAGATATTTTTGGTTTCCAATCCAACTCTTTTTTTGCTTTAGACCAATCCAAAGCGCTTCTCTGGACTTCTATTCCACGGGCAAAACGATATTTCGGCCTTATTTTTTTATTTAAAATTTTAGCGATCTTTTTAGATAATTCGTTAAGAGAAGTTTCCTTTCCAGAACCGACATTAAAAATCCCGGTTTTTTTGCTTTCTCCTCCAATTAACAACGCCGAAACTGCGTCGTCAACGTAAATAAAATCGCGCGTCTGCGTTCCGTCGCCCCTGATTACTGGAAATTTATTCTCGGAAATATTTTTTATAAAAGACGGGACCACTCCGTTCTCCCATTGTCTCGGTCCATAAACATTGCTTAACCGTAAAATAATAAAACTTAATTTATATTTTTTATAATACTCGTCTAAAAGTTTTTCCAGAATAAGATTGGCTAAACCATAAAGCGAGCTGGGTCGGCTTGAATCTTTCTCCGAAGTAGGGATAATTTTCGCCTTAGAACAAATCGCTCCTCCGGAAGAAAGGAAAACAACTTTTTTTATTTTTAACTCATGACAATAATCTAAGATTTTTTTAAAACCATCTAATACATCCAAACCCTTGTTGAAAAGAGGATCATTAATCTCTCTTCTTAAATTAATGGGTCCGGCAAGATAATAAACAATGTCTGGTTTTTCTTTTTTAAAAACATTTAAAACTTCTGGGTTGCAAACATCCAATTTGAAAAATTCAACTTTTGGATTTAGATATTTATCGCTAAAATCAACCACTATAACTCTATTCCCTTTTTTCACCAAAGCATCTGTGAGATGAGAACCGATAAAACCATTCCCTCCGACAATTAAATATTTTCTCATATATTTTTGCGCCATATTCGTCTATATTTTTTAAGTATTTATTGTTTAAATTAAAATCATTAAAACTAAGAGATATCAGACATAAAAGAGCAATAAAGCTGGGGATTCTAATCCGAACGATAATCCCGAAATTAGTTATAAAAAGAGAGAGAGCCGCCAAGCTCATTATGGCAAAAACCAATAAAGGAACGGCGAATTGATAGTTTTTTATAGCTTCTAAAGTCCCTTTTCTTCTGATGGATTTTATTAGGCCAAAAACAATAATAAAAAATAAAAAATACCAAGGAATGGTTTCAAGCAAGGCAAAAATCTGCCGTTGGTATCTTATCTGCCAAGGAAAAGGCCCTAATAAGCTGTAAATAAAAGTTTGTGAATAACCTTTGAAGCTTGTTTCTGCTGTAAAAGAGGAGCTCAATCCCGATAAAGAATTTGGTGAAGTTTCTGGAGGAGAAGTTTCTGGAGGAGAAGTTTCTGGAGGAGAAGTTTCTGGAGGAGAAGTTTCTGGAGGAGAAGTTTCTGGAGGAGCATAAATTACTTCCCGATAAACAGTAATTATTTCTGGATTAAAATAATGTTTAATAGCGTTTGTACCGTAATAACCGTTCCCCAAAATCTGAGGTGAAAATCCTAAAAGAAAAACAATAACTATTCCATAAACAACTCTTTTTTTAAAATTCAGGGCTGAAACTAAAAACCAGCAAAAAATAAAGGAAAAAATAAGAGCATAGCCGATATAAAAACGAAGATGGATTGTTCCTGTTAAAATAACAAAAAAAATTAAAAACTTTTGCCAGGAGAAATTTTTTATCATCTTTACAGATAATAACAATCCGCTCAAAACAAGAGGAATAACCAAGGTATCTTTAAGTAATAAACTGCCGAAATAAAGATAACTGGGATAAAAACAAACAATCAATCCAATTAAAAAAGCCCATTTTTTTGAGCCACTGATTTCCTTAACTATTAAATAAACGAAAAGGACAGATAGAGCTGCCAGCCAAACCGTAAATAATTGGCCGACAATCATTTCGGGCAAAGTGAAGATATATATAATTCCTATCAGCAAGGGGAAATAATGGCCTAAACGTATTCCTGCTAAAGAAAAATTTCCCTGTTTAAACCGCTGGGCTATTTCTATAGCGGTCTGATTATATCCTTCATAATCTGCGCCGCCGCCAAAGGGTTTAAACTCCGCGTAATAAATAAATAATACAACAGCTAAGTGGATTAAAAAAACAACTAACAAAAGTAAATATAGTTCTTTGTCTTTTATGCCTATTTTCAAAAGAATTAAAAAAGTAATTACAAAAAGAAAAAAAATAAGCAAAAGCCCTACCGCTAATGCTTTATCTAAAAAACCTATTAATACTAATCCCAATAGAGTAAATGTTAATAAAATTATTTTCTTTTTATAATTCATCAAAAATTTCTTCATATTTTTTAACGCTTTCTTCAATTGAAAAATGGGCTGCTCGCTTTTTGCCCTGTTCAGAAAGTTTACGGGCTAAAACACGGTCATTTAAAACCCTAATAATCGCTTCTGCCAAGGCCCGGGGGTCGGCAACAGGAACTAAAATACCGCTTTTCCCATTTTCAATAATCTCGCCGGGGCCAAAGGCGCAATTTGTAGAAATTACCGGTGTCCCGCAAGCCATTGCCTCAACGAGCACATTTCCGAAACCTTCCTGCAAAGAAGAAAGGATAAAAACTGAGGCCCTTTTCATATATTTATAGGGATTTTTCTTAAAGCCCATAAAGATAACATCTTTTGACAAACTTAAATCATCAACAAACTGTCTTAATTTATCTCCCTCAGGCCCCTTACCCAAAACAACCAGACGAACAGCTTGTTTTTCCAAAACTAAACTAAACGCCTTAAATAAGATAGAATAATCCTTGCATTTTACCAAACGTCCGACAGCCAAAATAATCGGGATTTCTGAATTAAGAAAAGGCAAATCATCAACTGGTTCTTCTGCTAATTCATAAATTTTATCATTTATAATGGGGTTATAAATTACCTTAATTTTTTCCCTGCAACAGACAATTTTTAAAAGGTCTTCTGCTATGCCCCTGGAAACGCAGATTATTGCGTCGGCTTTAGGATAAATAATCTTGCTGATATACGGTAGAAAAAAACGGGCGAAAAATCTACGTCCAGCTGTTTTAGCAATAATTGGCAGAAAAGAAAAAACAGCGTGTTCGGTGGCAACAATTTTTATATTTGCTCTGGAAAAAATTTTTGCCGCTAGGCAAATAATATTAATGCGGGAAAATGCTGAAACAAAAATACCAAACCTCTCTTTTTTAAAGTACTTTATTAACCTTAAAAACAACCCAAAACTGTTAGAAGTATCCAAGTCAACGATTAATATGTCTTTTTTTATTTCATTTATAAAATCTCCTTCTTTTTTTCCTAAAACAAGGATTATCTTATACTTTTCTCTGTTAATGTTATTTATAATATTCACTACGTTCCTCTCGGCTCCTCCCGCTTCAAGATTAGGAAGAAAAAAGGCAATTTTGATTTTTCTATTGTCCATTTAAAAATCCTTGAAATTAAACTTGATTTATTCTAATATAATAATATAAATTATGGAAAATGTAAATCCAAAAATTAAAACTTATGAAAGTTCTATTGGTCAGTCATTCATTTGAAGATAATTCAAGAACACATTATAATCCCAACACTGCTTATTCTCTTGGTTTGGCCTACTTAGCCTCTTTTTTAGAAATGAAAGGACACCAGGTAGATGTTTTATGGTTGGATTGTTTTGATTTTGTTTATGCTCACAAAAGGATCCTCTCTAAAATTGAAGAAATTAAACCGGATGTTTTGGGCATCCAGATGTTTACTATGAATAGGGTTTCCTCTTATCGTTTGATAGAGGATTGTTCTCGAAAGTATCCGAAAATAAAAATTGTGGCTGGCGGCATTCACGCCTCAGCTATGCCAGAACAAATAATTGAAAAATACAAAAACGTTATTATTGTTATTGGAGAAGGAGAAATTACTTTTTCTGAATTAATGTCTGCTTTTAGGAGCGGGAGGAAATTAGAAAAGATAAAGGGTCTTGTTTTTTGGAAAGATGGACGGCTTGTCAAAACAGAAGAAAGAGAATTGATTTATGATTTAGATTCCCTGCCTTTTCCTAAACACGAAATCTATTTTGATTCTGAGCCCCAAAGAACCGGAGCCCATATTATAACCTCACGAGGATGCCCCTTTAACTGCTCATTTTGTTGTTTATTTCTCATCTCTAAACGTAAACATCGTAAAAGAAGCATTAATAATATAATTAAAGAGATAGTAGGGTTAAAGAGAAAATATCCTCGATTGAAAACAATACAATTTCATGATGATACTTTTACTTTAGATAATAATCGAGTAATAGAATTTTGCAAGAAGATTATTCCTTATAAGTTAGATATAAAATTTTCAGCATCAGGAAGAATAAAGCCCGTATCAGAAGAAATGTTATATTATATGGAAAAAGCAGGCTTTGAAAAAGTTATGTTTGGGCTTGAGACCGGAGCAGAAAAACTGATGAAAAATATCCACAAAGCTATAAATAAAAAAGATGTGGAGCAATTATTTCATATGCTTAAAAAACGAAATTTCTTAATTGTTATTTTCTTGATGGTAGGCTTCCCGGGAGAAAATGAAAATACGGTCCAAGAAACAATTGATTTTGTTAAGAAATTACAAAAAATCAAATATACTTATATTGCCGGAGTTGCTAAATTATGGGTCTATCCGAGGACAGAGGTTTATCAAATTATGAAAAATAACGGCTGTATTTCAAATGATTACTGGTTAAGCGATAAAAATGTCCCCTATTTTACAGTTGAACACAGTCTTAAAAATTTAAAAATATTTGAAAACAGGTTGGCAAACAACCTTTGCATCGCCAGAATCTTTACTTTGGGAGGATTTTTTCACCATTTCTTAAGTATGCCATTAATTATATTAAGATTTCTTATTCGTCATAAATATTTCCTTTTAGTAATAATTGGAGAATCAATAAAGGTTTATTCTCCCTATTTGTATATTAAATTATATAAATTATACCAAAAAAATAAATAGAGCTTAGCTTTTTTCAAGAAAAGAAAAAAATATGATAAAAGGAACATTTTTTGCTTATCCGCCTTTTTTAAAAAATAACTTGTTTGATATTTCGGGTAAAATTTTTAATGAGGACAATCATCTTTACTGTTTTTATTTATTAAAAAAGGTTTTCAGGGAAAAAGGGGTTGATTTAGCAACTCAAGATATTAACAATCCAGCTCAATCAAAGTTTGTAATTTTTCTTGAGATGCCGAAAATTAAAAACATTCTCTCAGAAAAAAATAATTATTTATTAATTTACGAATCACCACTTATAAAACCGAGTAACTGGGTTTTAGAAAATCATAAACATTTTAAAAAAATTTTTACTTGGGATGATAAACTAATAGATAATAAAAAATATTTCAAAATAAATTATGTTCATGGAATACCCAAAGATTTAAATTTTTATTTAGATAAAAAGAAAAAACTTTGTACCATGATAGCCGGGCACAAACTCAAGTCCCATCCCTTAGAACTATATACTGAAAGAATTAAAGCAATTCGCTGGTTCGAAAAAAATCATCCAGAGGATTTTGATCTATACGGCACCGGCTGGGATAAATATTATTTCCATGGTAATTTTTTAGGAATAAATTTGCTAAGATTAAATAGATTAAAATTTCTAACCAAACTTTTAAAACCAAATTATTCTTCATATAAAGGTGTTGTTAAATCAAAAAAAGAAACCTACAAAAACTACAAATTTGCCATTTGTTACGAGAATACGAGTTCCCTTGGTTATATTACAGAAAAAATTTTTGACTGCTTTCTTGGAGGATGTGTCCCTATCTACCTAGGTGCTAAAAATATAGCCCAGTACGTTCCGAGAGATACCTTTGTTGACAAAAGAAATTTCAAAACATACGATGAACTCTATCAATATATTAAAAATATGCCGGACACAGAGTATAAAAAGTACTTAGATGCTTTAAAAAATAGTGCTGCCAATGGTAAGCTCTACCCATTTTCAGCCGAATGTTTTGCCAAAACAATATGTAATGGGATTTTGGAAGATTTAGTTAAAGTTTAAAAGATTTGTAAGCAGGTTTTCCGAAAATTATTCTTTTTATTTTAGAGAAAACTGGCAGTAATTTTTCTCTTAATGGTAAAAATGAATAAAGATAATAAGCCCATTGAAGAAAAAGGGCTTTTCGATAACCGGGATAATCATTTCGGTATTTTTTAATTAACCCGATATTATATTTCAAATTGGGCCGTCTGTTAAAATTAGATCTGTTTTGTTCTCCTTGTAAATAATAAAGAAAATATTCTTGAAAATTATAAAATTTGCCCAATCTTCCAAATTTCAACCATAAATCCCAATCTTCTGATAAATCAGAACAATTTTCGTCAAAACCGCCAACTAATTCCCAAGCCCTTCTTGGAAAAACAGCAGCGCTCGGAGATATAAGACAACTAGAAAGCATTCCTTTTCTAATTTTCTTATCGGTTTCGGGATTAAAAAATTTAGAAATTTCCTTACCTGTTTTATTTATTCTTATCATTCCTCCACTTGTTAAAACATAGTCAGAATGTTCTTCTAAAAATTTGGTTTGTTTTTCTAATTTTTTAGGATTTTGCCAAAAATCGTCAGAATCAAGAAGAGCGATGTATTTACCTTTTGAAATTTTTATTGCCTTGTTTCTGGCTTTGCTCACTCCCTGATTTTCTTGATAAAGATAATAAATTCTCTTATCTTTTAAATAAGGACTAAGCGCTTCCTTTGTATTGTCGGTTGAACCATCATCAATAATAATTATCTCTATATTTTGATAGGTCTGTCTTAAAGCGCTCTCAATTGCTCTTTTGATATATTTTGCTCTATTATAGGTAGGAGTAATAATTGAAACCAAGGGCGATTCTTGTTTCATTTTATTAGACCGATAATTTTAAATATTTCATTAAACCTTTTTTCATAAGTATGGTCACGTAAAGTTCGTTCATAACCAGCCCTGGCGATAGCTTCTCTTTCTTTCTCATTCTCTAAATAATATCTTATTTTATCAATAAGGTCATTGCTGTTTTTCCAGCAGATAATTTCTTTTCCAATTTCATAATAGTCTTCTAAATTATCGGCATGGTCAGTCAAAAAGAAACCAGCGCATCCTGGAATTTCAAAATTCCTTCCTTTAATTTGGTTTTTCTGTTTTTCTAAGAATGATTTTAAATTATTAATCCATTTTTTAGGGTTATTTATTCTTATTGTTTTTATTGATTTATTTTTTCCTCGGTTCAAAAATATACCAGCAATCGATTTTAAACTTATTTTACTTGAACATCTTGCGAAATTAAGATTAATTTTACTCTGAGAAAATATTTGGATCATTTTTTCTTGAGAAATACGTCCATTGGGCCAACCTCGGCCCCAACATTCTACATTTATACCTGCTTTTTTTATTTTTTTGATAATATTTTTTCGGTTTCCATGGGGTTGACCCACAAAAGTAACATCATAAATTTTAGGTAAACTCAGAGGTTTATATAAAAAATGATTGCAACCAAATTGAGTCTTGATAATATTTTTATAGCCAAGTTTGCGATATTTATTAAGAGCGCTCTTTTCGGTGGTTGATATCCAACGGAAACAAGGCGCCCAATATTTTGAAAAATTATCAACCCTCCATCTATCATCAGTAAACCAGTTAAAAGTTATCGCCCCTTTTTGAGTAATTTCTTTAATGATTTCTTTTTTATATTCATCTTCAAAAATAGAAAAGAAACACAGGTCTGGCTTTTCTTTGTCTACAATCTCTAAAAGTCGTTTATTCGTTTGATCGCGGCCAATCCTTTGGCTTATCTCGTCAAAGGGAAAATAAATAACTTTATTGCTGGCATTATTCATGTTTATCAATGTATTATAAAAATTATAATGTTCAAAGCTAAAACCCAGTTCTCGTATTCCATAATCATATTTTTGAACTATATAAAGAATTTTAGGCATAGTTAGGTTTATTTTTCTCATACCAATCAATTGTCTTTTTAAGTCCCTCTCTAAAGTCTGTTTTTGCTCTAAACCCAAACTCTTTTTTGGCTCTGGAAACGTCCAGACATCTTCTCGGCTGCCCATCGGGCTTGGAAGTATCCCAACGTATTTCGCCTCTAAAATCCATTAGTTCGCATATCAATTTTACTAAATCCCTAATAGAAATTTCCATTCCTGAGCCCAAATTTACAGGTTCGGGTTTATTATATTTTTCGGCAGCTAAAATCAATCCTTCGGCCGCGTCTTCTACATAAAAAAATTCTCTTGTTGCTTTTCCGGTTCCCCATATTTCAATATAGTCCTTGCCTTCCTTTTTAGCATCAGAAACCTTTTTAATTAAGGCTGGAATAACATGAGATGATTTTGGATCGAAATTATCACCCGGGCCATAAAGATTTACCGGGAAAATACAGATAGCATTAAAATTATATTGTTGTCGATAAGCCTGAGCTTGGACTAAAAGCATTTTTTTAGCTAATCCATAAGGAGCATTGGTTTCTTCGGGGTAACCTAACCATAAATTATCTTCTTTAAAGGGTAGCGGGGTAAATTTGGGGTAAGCACAAACTGTAGCAACGCCAATAAATTTTTCTACATTAGCCTGTCGTGCTGCTTCCATGAGCTGAACATTCATTACAATATTGTCATAAAAAATCTCTCCTGGCTTTTCTCTGTTTAGCCCGATACCACCTACCTTACTTGCTAAATGAATAACAATATCTTGGTTCTCTACTGCTCCTTGGCAGTTTTCCCACTTTCTCAAATCTAATTCTTCAATTGTTGGTAAAAATAAATTCCCTTCTGAAACTTTTCTTTTCTCTAATAAATTTTTTACCAAATGCTTTCCCCAAAAACCTGCTGCACCCGTAATTAAAATTTTTTTACCTTGCCAAAAATTATTCATTTTTGATAATTTTCTTTATCTTTAGAGTATTAAAAATTTTTATAATATCTTTCTCGCTTAAATTCTGGTGACAAGGAACATACAAACCTCTTCGTCCAATATCTTCGGCAATTAAATAAGTTCCTTCTTTTTCTTCAAGAAATTTATAGGCCTCACTTTGAGTAGGGATAGAATAAAATATCTGTCGAACCTCAATCCCAAATTTCTCGGGAAGTAATTTAAGGAGTTTATCACGAATTTCCTTTGATTCAAGCATAATTGGGTAGGCATGGGGCACAGCATATCTTTTTCCTTTTTCGGAAAAGCAATTTTTACCCAAAAGAGTATTTAGTTTAATCATATTTTGATAACGTCTTTCAATATATTGAGGAAGTTCATCAATAATTCCTAATCCAATAATTGCTTCCAAAACATTCATTTTAGCTGAAAAACCAATAGAGGGAAAAATGAACTTATCCTCTAACCTTTCGCTCTTTCTGCCATGATTTCTAATAAGACGTAATAAATTGGCTAATTTATCATTATTGGTAACCACAGCTCCTCCCTCACCAGTGCTTATGGTATGAGAAGTAAAAAAAGAAAAACATCCCATATCACCGATTGTCCCGCACAATTGATTTTGATATCGCGATCCTAAAGCTTCACAGCTATCTTCAATAACATAAAGATTATATTTTTTAGCCAAAGAAAGAATCTTTCCCATTTCAGCTGACCAACCAAGAAGATGAGTCGGCATAATCGCTAAAGTATTCTCATTAATTTTTTCCTCTATCTTTTCGGTATTAATTTGATAATCATAATTAACATCAATAAAAACGGGTTTTAAGTGGTTATAATAAATTGCATTAATCTGAGAAATAAAAGTTAGGGCCGGTACAATTACCTCCTTCCTTTGACAACTATCTTCATATTTAGCTGCTGCCAAAGCACAAGCATCAGCTAGTGTCCCATTAGCTACTGCTACAGCATGTTTTACTTTAAAAAAACCGGCAAGGAGCTCTTCAAATTTTTTAATATAATCTCCCTCCTGCCCTATTATTCCTTTATTCAGGGCTTCTTGCATCAATTTTTTAGTTTTTTCTGAAATGTTTACTGTACCTAAAGTAATCATAGATTATTTTTCACTTTTTAATCAATTTTCCACCATTTGTTAGGGAATTTTTCTTTTAAAATTCTATCTCCCTCACCTGGTATTTTTAAATTTAATTTTCTTAAATCTGCATCAATCATAATTTTTACTAAATCATTAAATTTCACTTTTGGCTGCCAACCCAATTTTTCTTTGGCTTTTGAGGCGTCTCCGACTAAAACCTCAACTTCAGCTGGCCGAAAATATCGGGGATCAATTTCTACATACGATTTCCAATCGCCTAAACCCGAATATTTAAATGCTTCCTCCAAAAACTCTCTAACTGAATGGGTTTCACCGGTGGCAATCACATAATCATCGGGCTTTGACCGCTGAAGCATTAAATACATTACTTCCACATAACAAGGCGCAAAGCCCCAATCCCTTTTTGCCTTAAGATTGCCTAAATATATTTTTTTATCTAAACCGGCTTTTACTCTGGCAATCCCTCTGGTTATTTTTCTAGTAACAAAGGTCTCACCCCTCCTGTTTGATTCATGATTGAACAATATCCCATTATAAGCATAAACTCCATAGGCCTCTCGGTAAAACCGAGTAATATGATATGAAAAAACCTTAGCGCAAGCATAGGGACTCCTGGGATGAAAAGGAGTATTTTCGTTTTGAGGAGGAGAAGAAGAACCGAACATCTCGCTGCTCGCTGCGTTGTAAAACTTTATTGGCAAGCCAGAATTTTTTATTGCTTCTAAAACCCTTAAAGTTCCCAAAGCATCAGTGTTAACAGTATATTCTGGCATCTCAAAACTAACTTTAACATGAGACATAGCTCCTAAATGATAAATTTCATCAGGTTTAATCTGATTAACCAACCTCTCAATATTACCAGTATCAGTCAAATCGCCATAATGTAAAAAAACTCTCGCTTCCTTAAGATGCGGGTCTTGAAAGATATGATTGATTCGGCCAGTATTAAAAGTACTGGTCCGGCGTATTACCCCGTGAACCTCATAATCTTTTGATAAAAGAAATTCGGTTAAATAAGAACCGTCCTGCCCCGTAACTCCAAAAATTAAAGCTTTTTTAGTCATAATATTTCAATAACTCTTTATTATTTTTTAGTTCATAAAATTCGGCTAGAGGTGTTAAAGAAAGAATTAATGCTTTTTTTTGGCCGGTGTTATTTGTATAAAAATAAACATTTTCCCAAGCAAAATCCGGCATTTTGGAAATTTTTTTAATATCTTCAATAAAGTTATGGCGAGTCCAGTTTTCCATTAAAACAACAAATCTCTTAGAATTATTAAAAATGTTTTTAAGGGCGGATAAATAATGCTTATGCCTTTGAATATGCATCAAAACTGCTTGGGTAAAAACTAAATCAACCTTAACTCTTTCTAAGCTTGAAATAGTTATATCTTTAATAGATAAGTGGGCTTGATTTTTTAATTCCGGGTGCCTCTGAAAAAGAAATTCTAATTGTTCTTGAAGCAAATCCGATCCGTATAATTCTGTTTCTGGTAAGAGCTTTTTAATATTGGCTAAATGATCCCCGCAGCCACAACCAACTTCTAATATTGAATGGGGTTTTAAAGCATAAATTGTTTCGTATAAAACTTTATGATTTTCATGTAAGGGTAGAAGAGAAGGGTTTAAAATTATTTTACCATTACTAATAGAATATTTTCCTTCGGGTAAAATAAAAGTATATTCTTTTTCTAAATCATAAATTTGTTTTGAATATTCTTCATCATAATACTCAAACCAATTAAAATCATCCACAAGTCCGATTCTTCTTCCAACTCCCCTGATTTTTTTCCTAATCTTTTTTATCATTTTTTTAAATATAGTTATTATTTCTTTTTTAGTTTTCATACTATGTAAATCTATCATTCTCTGGATTGTTTCTGTAGTTGAATAACCGTGTTCTAAGGGAAAAGTTTTTAACTGACCCCCTAATTCCCTCATAAGTTTATCTTCTTCTTTTAATCTCTCTGGTAAAAAAGCACCTCCTTTAACCAAAAGATGGGGCCCTAAAAACTCAATTAAATTAAGGGGTTTATCTTCATTAAAGATAATTAGATAATCAACCCAGGGCAGACAGGAAAGCGTTTCTGCTCTTTGCTTTTGGGGATTAATCGGTCTTCTTTTTCCTTTTAA
>Ga0210017_1003880_pt1 | contig 12424 bp, 13 predicted proteins | sample CryGeyCG2014_020_FD_183966 | JGI IMG/M metagenome (GOLD analysis project Ga0210017, IMG submission 183966) | Groundwater microbial communities from aquifer - Crystal Geyser CG08_land_8/20/14_0.20 (SPAdes) (version 2) | ecosystem: Environmental > Aquatic > Deep subsurface > Groundwater | place... | reverse complement strand
GCGGCGCTATTGAGCCATCGACACAAAGTGTCGAGCTATCGCAAACAACAGTTTGCGAGATTTTCGCGCTAGCGAAAACTGATCGACCAACAGGTCGATTCAAACTGGCTCAATTTGCGTACCCTGCGCAGTGCGCAGGGTCATCGCATCAGCGTGACACTTCGGAGCGAGGTTTGCCATACGGTAATGCTGAGTGGCAAACCCGACGCCCGGGCGCCCATGAAATCGCACATGGCCCGGGTCGCTCCAAAGTGTCATGGGCTCTTCGGAAAATCTGATTTTCAATAGTTCCAATCATCAAATATATAGAAAATAGTATGCTAAGAGAAGGCTCACACTAGAATAGATATTATCGACACAGTTTTAAAAAGGTTGTGCAGCTAAAAACTACATAGAGCATTATCTTGTTAATAGTGGGTGCAACTGTTGCGTTAGCTTAACATTGACAATGTATCCCGCCAGCCAGATAGGCTGGTGGGATACATAGCTTGAACACTTTGGAGCGACCGCAGCCAAGAAGTGATGCGGTGTTGGCTGCGGCGTTGGTGTCGCCAACAAGTGGCGATACGTGCGACACTCGCTCCGAAGTGTTTATCAACATGCTCGTCGGTGAGCATGTTGACATAAGCTAAGTTGGCAATGGTTGGTGATACACATGCACGGCGATGAACGCGCGGCTAAAGAAAAAAGTGAAAAAGTGATTAAATCTGTTTCTGAACTGGTAGTGCTGGAATCCGAAGGCAGCAGCGCGCTTATTGATGCGCGCAAGGAAGGCGCAGAAATCGAGCAGGATGCCCGCGCAAAATCGGTCGAGCTCGAGAAGCAGTGGTACGAATTGTCGCCGAACTACCGGCATGAACTCCTGAGCGTCGGCCAGGAAAAGCTTCGCATCGAGTCTGAGGCAATTCTGACTGATGGCGAAAAGGGGGTTGCAAAATACAAGAGCCAGAAATTATCGGAAAACGATCTGGGCGAGCTCCTCAATTCATTGATTGAGAAATACATGAATGAACATTCCGAGGGCTAAAGCCCCTCTGAGCATGCCATCAGGCTTTAGGCGGGAGCATTCCAGCTGGGTGCGCTCTGCCAACTAAAGCCGGCGACCGCGCACCCTCGGAGTGTTTATGGGGTATGCGGGGCAGACATCCTGTGAAATTCTTAATTATCGGGAGGTCAAGAGAATTGAATGCACCAGTTGGCGCATAGCTCGAAAAGTCCTGCGGGACTTTCCGATACCACCTGCTTCACAGGCGGTTGAATCGACCTGCGGGTCGATAGAATGCTGCTGTTGCAGCATAGCTCGCCGACTGTTGTCGCCGATAGAATGCTGCTGTTGCAGCATAGCTCGCCGACTGTTGTCGCCGATAGAATGCTGCTGTTGCAGCATAGCTCGCCGACTGTTGTCGCCGATAGCTCTCGCATGCTGATACATGCTCTATGGCTCTTCGCAAAATCTGATACAAATAGTTATATTTAAAGGTTTTGGTGGTAGTTTATCCCAATCTTCTTCCGGCAGCTCTGTCAACATGTGCCCTTCTCATCGAAACTCCTGCCTGGAAAGCTCTCTCTGGGTGGTGCCTTGCAACTTGGCGTCCATGAACTGCGAGCGAGTATAGTTGCAAACCCCACATTTTAATGCGGGGTTATTGACTAATAAAGCTTATTATATCCTATTCCCAATAACATGTTTATGAAAAAAGGCTATTTCGGCAAATACGGCGGCGCATTCATGCCCGAGGTGCTAGTTCCTGCCATAGGCGAGGTGGAGCGCACATTTCTTAAATTTTCCAATGACCCAAGGTTTCTCAAGGAGATGAACGATTACCTGAAGGATTTCGTGGGCAGGCCCTCCCCGCTTTATTTTGCCGAAAAGCTGAGCAAAAAGCTCGGAGTGAACGTCTACCTGAAGCGCGAGGACCTCTGCCACACCGGCTCCCACAAGCTGAACAACTGCCTCGGCCAGTGCCTCCTTGCAAAATACATGGGCAAGAAACGCGTCATAGCCGAAACCGGCGCCGGTCAGCACGGGGTTGCCACCGCAGCCGCCTGTGCGTTGCTCGGGATGGAATGCGCGGTTTACATGGGCTCGGTGGATGTTGAGCGGCAGAGTGTCAATGTCTTCCGCATGCAGCTGCTCGGCACCAAAGTCATGCCGGTCGAATCCGGCTCCAGGACATTGAAGGATGCAATCAATGAGGCGCTCCGTGACTGGATCACCAATGTGGAAACCACATTCTATTGCATAGGCTCGGTCATAGGCCCCCATCCCTACCCGGCAATGGTCAAGCAGTTCCAAAGAATCATTGGCAAGGAGACAAAAGAGCAGGCAAAGGAAATGAATTTCAAAATAGATGCTATGGTCGCCTGCGTCGGAGGCGGCAGCAACTCCATGGGCCTGTTCGCGGATTTCGTAAACGACAGGGATGTTGAAATGTATGGGGTTGAGGCAGGCGGCACCGGCGAAAAGCACGCGGCCACCCTCTCCAAAGGCAGGCCCGGCGTATTGCACGGCACCCTCAGCTATCTTTTGCAGGATGAGAATGGGCAGGTGAGCGAGGACGTGCACAGCATCTCCGCAGGCCTTGACTACCCGGGCGTTGGGCCAGAGCACTCCCATTTCAAGGACAGCAGCCGTGTCACCTATGACAACGTATTGGATTCCCAGGCAGTGGAGGCATTCCTTCTGCTTTCCGGGCTGGAGGGCATCATGCCAGCCCTTGAGAGCGCCCATGCGATTGCCTATGTGATTGCAAAAAAAGAAAAATTCAAGGGAAAGAATGTGGTAATCTGCCTCTCAGGGCGTGGCGACAAGGACATTGGCATAGTAACGGATTATCTGAAAGGTCATACGCGGTCTAAGGTTTAAGGTTCAATGTTCAAAGTTTAAGGTTTAAGGTAATTTTATGAAACTGAACAAGTCATTGATTGGCTTCCTGCCCGCAGGCTATCCCACTATGAAAGCCAGCAGGGAACTGCTCATCGCTTTGGGCAATGAGGTTGACGTGCTTGAGGTGGGCATCCCATTCTCAGACCCAGTTGCAGACGGCAAGGTTATACAGGACGCTGGCTATATTGCCATAAAGAACGGCGCAACGCCCAAGGGCTGCCTTTCACTTATCTCTGAAGTGAAACAGACAATCAACAAGCCCATTGCCATTCTTACCTATTACAACATCCCCTATTCCTATGGTCTGAAACAATTCCTGGCAGATGCCTCTTCCAACGGAGTGGATGCCATGCTTATCGCGGATTTGAACATCAATGAATCAGATGAATTCGAGGCTGCCTGCAAGGAGAGCGGCGTTGAAACAATATTCATCGCAGCGCCCAACACCCAAAAGGAGCGCGCCATTGAAATCGACAGCCATACCACAGGGTTTGTCTACCTGCTCTCGCATTTCGCAGTTACCGGCACAAAGTCCGAGCTCAGCACGCTCACCACCGACACTATCAAGAGGGTAAAGCCACTGGTGAAAAATCCGCTGGCAGTCGGGTTCGGCATAAGCACCAGCGAGCACGTCAGGGCGGTGCTTGGCGCAGGCGCAGACGGCGCAATCGTGGGCAGCGCGTTCATCAAATCCATTGTCCCAGGCGACATTGAAAAAAGCAAGCTGGCGCTTAAGAGGTTGGCGAAGGAATTAAAAGGTAGTTCAATCAAATAATCTGTGGGTGTGTTTTATGAAAGAAATTGTTGTAGTGGCAGAGGACAAGGTTGGCCTGCTGGCAGACATTTCATATCTGCTCGCCAAATCAAAGATTAACATCGACTCCATAAGCGTTGACGTGCTCGGCAAGAACGGCATCATCCACCTTACCGTGAAGGATGAGGCGCGCGTCAAGGAAATCCTTGAGAACAATGGCTACAAGGTCATAACCTCCGACAGGATAGTGGTGAAAATCAAGGATGCACCTGGCGAAGTTGCGAAAATCTCCAAGATGCTTGCTGTCAACAAGGTGAGCATCGAGAACTTCTATATGATAACCCGGAGCGGGGATTTCGCGCTGTTTTCGCTGAAGGCAGACAAAATCAAGAAGGCCACCACGCTGCTCAAGGAGTACATCTACCACGAATAATGTGGCTGGATATGCTGGCGTTCATGCGAGTTCAACTTCCAATTCGCCAGCCTTCAGGCTTATTTTCGCTTTTTTGCCATCTCTCGCCAGCGCTGCGTTGATTTCTTCCCCATTCATGCCTTTATTTTTCAAATTCCCAATCTCGTTCAGCAGTTTCTCCAATTCGGCATAATTTGCATAAACCGCATTTCCCGCATCTGCGAATTCCTTTTGCTGCTGCTCCAGCGTGCGCAGGTGCGCCAACTGGTATTCCAATTTCTTTTTTGCTTTCTCGCCGGCAATGGCTTTCGGTTTACAATTCCCCGCATTCAGCCTATCCGCATTTTCATAATCATCAATAACTTCACTCAATGATTCAGCATCCCTCCATCCATCGTTACCATCCAATTTGCATAATCCCCAATCAGCAATTTTCCCCCCTGCCTTAAGCGCATAAGGTTTCATGTGCTTGATGAGCGACGCATTTTCCCTTGCAATTGCCTCAATGTCCTGCCACTCCAGCCCGCCCGCCTGTGCTTTCGGCTCGAGGTTGCACCGCCCAAGGATATGACGCGCATAGGTCACACCAAGGTGTGTTTTTGCAAGCAATGAGATGATATACCGGGGCTCGCTGCCAAGATATTTCTTCAATTCAACTGCAGTAAACTCCAACGCCAGCCCTGTGCTTTTTGGCGGAAGGTATTGCACCCCGGTCTTCAGCACCCTGTCTTTGAACTCATCCGGGTTCAGCACCCCGATAATCTTCCCATTCTCTTCGATGAGCATGTTGCCTTTCTGAAAAAGCTCAGCAATCACCCTTACCGTTTCCTTTCCATCCCCACTCACAAACCCCAGTCCAAGCAGCCTGTCAGTGCCAATCTGCGAAACAGAAACAAGCTTCTTGCCTGATACGTGCTTCTTCATTTTCTGGAGGAACCCGCTGTCAGCCAACCCTTTCAAAGGCTTCTCAGATGCATAGGCATAATCCGGCAGCCTTGCTACAATCGAGCCCCTCCTGAACTTGAACCTGAATGACTGTCCATCCCCTGACTGCTGCACCTTGTCCAGCCAAGCGCCCTCAAACTGCTTCAGCTCGCGCCCGATAAGGTAATGGTATTCAAGGCCGGTCAATTGGCGGTTTCGAGTTTCGGGTTCCGAGTTTCGGGTTTCTGGCATTGGGTTCTCTGTTTTCATAAGAAGAATTTTGCCATTTATTCTTATTTACCTTCCTTTTTCAAAAACCTCTCAATCCCCTCCCTCTCAGGTATGTTTTGCGCGCCTCTTCTCATCACTTTCTGTGCCGAGACCGCGCAGGCAAACCTCAGGCTTTCCTTAACCTCTTTTCCCTCAATGTTTGCAGTGAGGAATCCGGCGGCAAAGCAGTCGCCTGCCCCAATGGTATCTACCGCCTTCACCTTGAATGCCTTTACCGCGTGGCTCTTTTTCGTATCCCAATACTGGACTGGCCTGCTGCCTGCCTTGATTATAATTATCAGGTTAAACTTCCTGCAGAACGCCCTCGGGTTGTATTCATTTGCCAGCTGCCGGAATTCCTTCCGGTTCAAAATCAGGTATTTAGCCCTTATGAGAAGGATTTTCATCTTCTCAAAGCCCAATCTTGAAATGCTCCTGCCCGGGTCAAACGAAATTATCATTTTCTTTTTCTTTGCGATTGCGCTCGCCCTCTTCAGCACATTGAGGTCAGTGCCTGTCATGTGCAGGTGGGTTCCGATAATATCACTCTCCCCCAGGTGAAAATAGTCATTGCTCATCCCGAGCCATTCAATCACTTCCACCTGCCCGCTATTGTCAATAAGTATGATTGAGGTGCCGCTCTCGCCCCTATGCTTTCGTATCTTAGACGCATCCACCCTGCTTTTTCTCAGGCTATTTAGAATGAACCTGCCATGCTCGTCATCGCCCACCGTGCCGATATACCTGCATTTTACCCCTAATTTGCTCGCAACTGCCGCAACATTCGCAGCGCTCCCGCCGCAGCTTGACCTGATTGGCGCAGTAATGAACACAGTTTTGTCTGGAATGGGAAGCGCCTCCACATAGCACCTGATGTCAAAAATCGCATGCCCGACTGTTGTCAACTGGATTGCCATAAAACTACCTCCGCGCGGGGACACTGCATTCTATAAAATCTATAGTCAATAATCAGAGCAGGTTTTTAACTTTAAATGTACATGGATGGGGTTTATGGATATTCCTGTCCAAAAAAATTAAATATTGGGTGGACTGAAATAAATATATGGATGAATCGATTTTTGGGTGGGAGCATGATGCATCGGGTTAGAACACAAAACCAGTTAGGCATGAGTGCAGCTAAGCTGGCAGCGAGAGGTGCAATTCTTGTTGGTGCCGCAGGTCTGGCTGCAGGTTCATGGCTTTTCGGAAAGAATATTCTAGGCCCGATATTTATAGACCGCCCGCCAACAACATCCCAAACTCAGCCAATAAAACTCCTGCGTACATCAACCAAGCCGCTCGCCGAAGCTCCAATGGGAACAGATTCGGCCAGTGCATGGGTTGAATCGGCAACAGCAACAGAAATACCAAACAGACATGTTGAGCGTTTGATAAAACAATTGGATGATGAAGCGCCTGACCTTAAGGGCTATAGGATACGGCGTTTTGTGTTTTGGCTTGCAGTGGCAGACCATGCGGGCAGGGAACGCATCAAGCTTGGCGGATTAGACGGTTCAGACTATGCCACTCATGATATCTATGTCTCGGGCAGTCTTTTCTGGGAGGCGCAGAGACGAATGAACGCAATCCTTTACATGGGCTACAAAGAAGGCAGGGCAAACCGTGCGCCATTGTCAGACCCGTTTATATCTGTAGGCACAGTGACCGTCAAAACATTAAGCGTTTCATTCACGCCAAAGTTTAGTCCTGTGGATGAGGCGATACTCGTTCTTGACAGGCTGTCAAAACAGGGCCTTCACGTTGACACGTCCCTTGTTGACATTTTGGGCGGCGCCGGTGGGGCATCCATCCTTGAAGCCACGTGGGCCGGGAAGATAATGGCGCGGCTTTTCTGCGTCGGCAGCGACGACGGGCTGGCAGGCAGATATTTTGCCAACCTCGCGCAAAACGAAATGCGCATGGAATCCCCTCATTATGTAATTGAAGTTGCCGATGCGCTTGAGTCAGGTGCACGCGCTCTGAAAACCGGCTGGCGCAGTAAAGAGGCGCTTGCCATGGCGCGAACGCTCCACGACTCAGTAAGCGGAGCAGAATGATTGTGGGGAATGCCCGCGCTAGCAAGCCACCCGCCCAACTCAGCCAAAACCGTATCCGGGGTTAGGTTTTTATTTCAATCGGGCGTCAATTGAACAATGAAATCCAAGGATGACGGGAACATCTGGACAATGCGCGTTTTGGACAGGAACCTTGAATATCTCTCTTTTCCGGTTGTCGTTGCCATGGAAAATGCAGGCAGGAGCATGGCAGGGTTTTTCACAAAAAAGCACGGCTCCGGCAGGCGCATTGCCATTTTCTGCGGCCCTGGAAACAACGGCGGCGACGGCTATGTCATGGCGCGCTACATTGAGCGGAAAAATGCCGTGGATGTCTACGTTGTCGCCCCCCCAAAGACCGAGGCTTCCTCAGCCAACCTGTCAATCTTGCGCAAACTCATTGATGTCAGGGTTGCCCTGGGCAAAAGCTCAAACCTTGCAATTCTTGCGATGGATGGCAATATAGATGCAACCAAAAAATACGATTTCATTATTGATGCAATTTTCGGTGCTGGCGCAAGGGTGCCTCTTTCCGAACCTTTCAAATCAGCTGTTGATGCGATGAACAAATTAAATGCAAAAAAGATTGCAGTTGATTTGCCAACCCCTAGCTTCAAAGCACGGGAGGTTTATTCGGCGAACGTGGCAAAGGCGAAGGGCGCCCTTGTGGCAGACATCGGCATTCCCCCTGAATTGATGCGCATCATCGGGCCTGGCGATGTTTTCATCCTCTCGCACACGCGTAGCGATTCCCACAAAGGTGAGAACGGCAAACTGCTGATTGTGGCAGGCGGAAGGAAATACCACGGCGCTGCCCAGCTTGCCATCAAGGCCTCCATGCCATTTGTTGACCTTGTTTATTTCCACTCAACCTCCGAGAACATGGAGCTTTTAAAATCCATCAAAAAAATAAGCGAAGTGATTTGCTTAAATGAAAAAGAAACCATTGGGATAATTGGCGAAATTGACGCAGTTCTTATCGGCCCCGGCATGGATATTGATGCAAGAACTAAACAAAAAGCAAAAAAAATAATCGCGTTGGCGAAAAAGCAAAACAAAAAAATCATCCTGGATGCCAGCGCATTCAAATTATTCTCAAAAAAAGATGCCGGTGGCTGCCTTCTCACCCCACATGCAGGCGAGTTCAAATCCTTCTTTGGCATTGAGGGAAGCGCAAAAAACGTGGCAAAAATGGCAGCCCAACACAACTGCATCATTTTGCGCAAGGGCGTGGTGGATGTGATAAGCGACAGCTCACGCACAAAGTTGAATTTCACCGGAAACGCCGGCCTCACCAAGGGCGGCACCGGTGATATCCTTGCGGGCTTATGCGCCTCATTTGCATGCAAAAACAATTTGTTTGAATCAGCCTGCGCTGCCATCTATCTTAATTGCTCGGCAGGCGGCGAGCTCCTCAAAACCTATGACACTGCCTATTCCTGCGAGCATCTCCTTGAGCAGATTCCGAAAACATACTTAAAACTGGTTGTTTGACCTAGTCTAACAAAAAAGTTTTAAATAACCAAATGCATAATATATGCATATGCAATGCATTTGGGGTGTATTCTATGGTTGATGCACGGGTGACATTAAGCGACTATTCCAATCGTGTATTGGCAGTTGTCAAAGCGAAATATGCACTTAAGGATAAAAGTGAGGCATTGAACAAATTCGTCGAATCTTATGGGCGAAACGAGCTTGAATGCGAAGCCACAGAGGCGTATGTTAAGCATTTTCTTGATGTTGAAAACGAACATTTCAGGAAGTATGGCTACAAAAAAATGAGCGGCAAAGAACTGGACGCATTGTTCGGTAAGTGATTATGTGCTCTATAGCTACGCATTTTCCGACAAGCTCAAGGGTATAATCCATAAACTGCGCGATAAAGACCAGCGCAGAACTGAGCTAATTTTCAAAAAAATCAGTCAAATAATTAATTCAGACGATATCTCAACCGAGCATTTCAAAAATCTGCGCCATGGCTTAAGCGGCAGGAAACGAGTGCACATTGACAAAAGTTTTGTTTTGACATTTACCGTAGACAGGAATAAAAAATTTATTTTGTTTGTTGACTTTGACCATCACGATAATATCTACAAAAGATAATCATCTCTCCACGCTTGTATACGCCAGCATCGTCCTGGTTTCGGCAATGCTCTTATTCGTCCTGAGGAATCGCAGCACAATCGCATCCAGCCCCTGGATATCCTTCACGCTTATCTTGAGAAGCATGTCAAACTCGCCCGTAATCACCGAGCCCTCCTCAATGCTCTGGTGCATGGTGATTTCCCTGAACAGCTTTGCATGGTCAACCCCTGGCATTGCCTTGATGAGCACATACCCTACCATTGGCCTGCCCATGTATTCCCTGTCTGCATTCACGGTGAACTTCAGCACCTTCCGCTGCATCATCCTCGCAAACCTGTAGTGCACGGTTGTGGCAGGCAGCTTCAGCTTTTTTGCGAGCTTTATGACCGATTGCCGGCTGTCTTTTTTCAGCTCTTCAATGATTTCGTTGTCAATCTCGTCAATGATTTCTCCCATAGTTGTATATTCATTCAACTAGTTTATAAAGGTTATTGAAAATTTTGGTATACATTGACAACTTTTTCCGCATAATCTTTATATTCCGGCCAACCGCTACATTCTCTGCATTTGTTTTGCCCGGCTAGCGGCTGTGCTTTGCAATTTAATGGTGATATTATGGCAGATGATGTTGTTCAAGCGCTTAGGCAGCCAGTCCGGAGGGGTGCCCCAGTTTCTAGCCAAGCAGGAAAGCCGCGCACACAATGGCTAGGTTATGTTGATGATACAAAGCGCTACCCACCAAATGGCGGTAATCCCCATGGAACAGCGCCACTTGAGATACGGTTAATCAGGCCTCAGGCAGAGCATTTGGTTTATGATGATGATACCAAACCCCCAACAGAAGCTGATTACCTGCGCGCCCAACGCTCGTTTGGGGTTGCCGCATGCAGCACGGGAATTTCGACTGCAGCTGCAAGGGCGCAGCGCAGCGAGTATATTGTATTGGTGCTTGACAGTGCAAAATCGGTTTTCTCAAAGCTTGCCGGACTGGGCTACACAGTTATCGATAATCTGGCCGACCCACGTGCCAAGCAGGCCTCGGTGCTCGTGGTGCGCAGCAAGACAAAAGTTGACCCTGCGTTTTTTGCAGCCAACAACTTACCACGTCTTATTGCTGCCATAAGGGGTGGCGTCGGCACAGACAACCTAGACATACCGCACTGCAAAGAGCTCGGCATCCAGGTTTTTAATACGCCAGAGGCGAGCACAGTTGCAGTGGCAGAACTTGCCGTCTGCCTGACGCTTGGCGCCATAGAAAAGCAAAGGAGGCTCGCCAATGGCAAAGGGAATATTGGCGCTACGGAGATAACAATTTCAGGTGCCGTTGAAGCACCCGGCTGCAACGGTGCGCCTACGATTTCTGTTACTCATCATTTGAATCAACCGGATGCGGCGGTCTTTGCCCTGCTTGACGCGTTCAGGGGCGTGACAAGGGGCGATGGGGGCATGAGAAAAGGAGCCGATAAACCTGAACAAGGGGAATGGCTGAAACCGAAACTTCGCGGCCAGGAGCTCCGTGCAACCGAACTTTCGCTGAACGGCGCAAGCCCTGTCACCTATGGCACGTTCACGGCATTGGAGGCGATTCCAGTCAATCAGGCCAAGGATTGTGTGCAATTGGATTTCAGGTTAGTGGGGCTGGAACCCGGCCCTGCCATTGGGGGCAAAACTATAGGCATAATCGGGCTTGGCCGCATAGGCCGCTTGGTCGCGCAAAAGCTTCTTGCGCTCGGGGCAGTGGAAGTGCTTGCGTTTGACCCGGGATTACGGCAAGACAGCATTCCTTCAGCAATGCCCATACAGCTGGTTGATGGCGAAGAGGGGCTGAACGAATTGCTTTTAAAATCAGACGTAACCTTGTTGCATGCCCTGCTCACCAAGGAAACTGATGGTATGATAGGTTCAAAGGCATTCGGATTGATGAAACCCGGGGCAGTGCTGGTGAATGCCTCCCGTGGCAAATTGGTTGACTTATCGGCACTCCGTGTGGCGCTAAGCACGGGCAATCTCTTCTTTGCGACTGATGTCTACCACGCGGAGCCGAAGAACGGCGGCATAACAGAAACCCAGGCAATCTTGGCATCGTTTGAAAATACGCTTCTAACTCCCCATATAGGTGCCGAGACCCACCCAGCCCAGGAGAGGATAGCTGAAGAGGCTGCGGCGAAATGTGATGAAGTTCTTGGCATAGTTACATAGTTATGTACCCAATAAAACCGCAATTGTCTCCTAACCTCTTGTTTTGTGAATCCCCAAGGTAAAGCTATATAAACATTTTTTGTAAGGTAATGCAAGTGTAGCATATATTATCAGAACTATAATCTCATGTTCAAATTTTGTGTGGAGGTGCAGTCCATGACTAAAAAAGAGAATGAGCAAAATGTTGCGCCCGGTAAAGAATTTGTTTTCAAGTTGCCGTCTGGCATAGTAGTCGGCAAGGCGAAGAACCTGCGCGAGTTCAAGGAAATTGTGAAAGTCGCACCCCTTGACAGCGTCGTCTATCATGCCAAGGGCAAACACTTCGGTGCTTGGCTGAAGATGCTGGGCCAGCCGCAGTTGGCATCCGAGCTGGGCAGGCTCCAGATAAACGACGATGCAATCGCGCGCACGCTGGTGCTCAGGGCAGTAAGTAAATAGTCTAGGGTTTGAGTCTTGGGGCTTTGCGTCAAAAATAGCTCTTGTCAAATTGCCTGACTTCAATACGGCGTTCAAAGTATGCTGTGGTGAGCATCACCACATTAGTGGCAATAACCCGAACGAACGCCTCTACACCTCGCAATTCCTTTATTTTTTTGAGAAGAGGTCTTGCGAAACGACGTTTATGTGATGAAAAGTAGCATTCATTTTGAGAACGTTCATGATATTCTCCTAATCAGTATTGCGGATCTTTGATGAGTTGTCTGAGCATTTATCGTGAAGTTGGCAGAATACCCCGCCCTTCGGGCGGGGATGAATGCCAAGCGCCAACTTCACGAGAATTCAAGGACAACAGCCCTTGAGATTTTCGGAAAGTCCAGCAGGACTTTACGAGCTAT
>Ga0210017_1003878_pt1 | contig 12427 bp, 16 predicted proteins | sample CryGeyCG2014_020_FD_183966 | JGI IMG/M metagenome (GOLD analysis project Ga0210017, IMG submission 183966) | Groundwater microbial communities from aquifer - Crystal Geyser CG08_land_8/20/14_0.20 (SPAdes) (version 2) | ecosystem: Environmental > Aquatic > Deep subsurface > Groundwater | place... | reverse complement strand
GAAATTTCAGGAGGCTTCTTATTCTTTGTTATTGCTTCCAATTCAATTAAGAAAAAAATACGGACAATTGACATCAAATTGACATCAATTCCTGAAATGATATACTTGAAATATATTAAATACCATTTCTATCTATGAATCACTATACTTACCGGGCTATTATTGAGCCGGATGAAAACAACACTTATCATGGTTATGTGCCGGCTTTGAATGGGTGCCATACTTGGGGCGACTCTATTGACGAAGCCAGAGCTAATTTAAGAGATGCCATATCCGTTTATTTGGCCTCGCTTGAAGAAGACAACGAAGCCATTCCGCTTGATCGCGGTTTGGAATTTTTGGAAACAATTACCATGCCCGCAACCGAAAAATCCACACCAGTCTATGCCTAAACTGCCGATTATCACAGATCGCGACCCAATCCAAGCTTTAAAGAAGCTTGGTTTTTTTGAACATCGGCAACACGGGACATCTCATCTAATAATGAAGCATAATGACGGCCGGCGAACTGTTGTGCCTATTCATCCGGGCCGCGATATTCCTAAAGGCACATTGCGCGCTATTTTACGGGATATTAATATATCAAACGAAGAACTGATAAAATTTTTATAATTTTCTTCTTCTTAACTCAACTGGAAGCAATAATTCCAGCACCAACTTTTGTTAGTTATAACAGAGTGTTATAATTAAACTATGCACTATGTTTACTTAATACAAAACGAACAAGATGAAATTTACTATGGCGTCACCAATGATTTGCGCCGCAGGTTTAATGAACACCAGACTGGCAAATCTTTTTTTACTAAAAATCATCAGTGGAAATTGATTTACTACGAAGCTTACGGTGATCAACGCGACGCCTTGACGCGGGAGAAACGATTGAAATATCATGGCCAAGCTTTGGCGCAATTAAAACGTCGTTTATTGCATAGTTTATCCAGCGCTAAATTTTAGCGTTGGATCAAATTCAAACAAAAGTTGGTGCTGGACTTTAAATCAACCTTATCTTGGTCTCAATAAAGTTTGTTAAATCTATTTAATTTTCAACGAACTAGCTATTTATTTTTCCTCCCATATCTATTTCCGGTCAAGCGGGAAGAGATATGGAAAGACAAATTTGGAAGTCTGTTTTTGTTTGACGAATTTATATGAGTAGGCTATTATTAAAATAACAATTTAAAGCATACTTTATGAGTAATCCAACCACCCTTCAGATTCCGCTTAGCGCGATTAAGCCGGTATGGCGCGATGACGCCGCCGGCACCATACTCGTTGAACTGCCGATCGCGGCATTGCGCGAAGATAATGAACCGCAAACGATTGACGATATTATCGCGCAAGCGCGGATTGATTACGCGCGCGGCGACTTTAAAAGATTCACCAGTGTTGACGATCTTATCCACGACTTGCGCACATAAAATATGATCATCAACCAATCAACGCGGTTTAAACGTTCATTCAAGAAATTACCTTTTCATATTCAAAAAAGTTTTTTTGAGCGCGTTCGCTTCTTTGCCGAAAATCCTTTTCATCCGCGGCTGGAAACGCATAAACTGAAGGGTAAATTAAATGAGTGCTACGCGTTTTGTCTAAAAGACGGTTTTCGCGTCTATTTTGACTTCGCGAAAAGCGACGAAGTCAATCTTCTCTATATTGGGCCACATGATCATTATGCGCGCTGGCGATAATATCCGCAGCGTGGGATTGGGCCGTAGCTTGCGCGACGTAAAGCATGATCGTCGCCAAAATTAAAATTATTTTATACATCTAACACTTCCTGCAATAGGTATAAAAAATCATTTGCTATCACTGGCGCTTCCAGCATGGCAAATTCTTGATTGGTTCTTTTTAGGGAAAAAATTGACATATTAAGCCCGAATGATATAATTTGGGGTATAGAAAATAATTAATCACATTTTATGACCCAAACCATAACCCTCACCGCTAATAATGCTTTAGTGCTGCCGGAATCAATTTTGGCTCGCTATAAAACTAATAAATTTTCCGTCATAGTTCATGATGACAGTATTTTTATTGAACCGACCAGGGCGGCTGATGACGATGAAAAGTATTATGAATTGACGCCAGAGGGTGAAAACAGTTTACAAAAATCCATAATTGAAGCCAGAAATGGCCAACTGCGTCCGGTAAAAACATTATTTGATTAGTTTTATGCTTTCCATCGTTTATACTGACGAGATGAAAAAATCAGTTAGGAAAATGCCGGTAGAAATTCAAGGGCGGTTGGCCGAGTTAATTCATTTTTTGGCCGAAGACGCTTTCCATCCGTATCTGCATACTAAACCGTTGCGCGAAAAATGGAGGGGTTACTATAGCTTTCGGATTACCAGAAATTATCGCTGTATTTTCGGGATAGACAAAAATATAATTATTCTTCATACCATTGACCACCGGAAAGACGCGTACCGTTAAATATTGTTATTTTTCCGTAAAAAGAACCAACCAAGTTCTTTTTTTATTGCTTATTGCTTTTTTTTGCCGCGGGAAGATTATTATTTTTATTCCCAACGGCTTATTAAAGCTTATTAAACTATTCCGTTGCTCTTTTTTTAAAAGAGATTAAAGCGACCAAGGCCGGATCCAGCACTAACTTTTGAACAGCGCCTTGAGGCGCTATAATCCAATTATCTTTAAAAATCTCAATGCTGATTATTATTCAGATGGAAATAATAATTGAACTGCAAAAAATTCAAAAGTTAGTGCTGGATGCGGCCGGCCGCTTTTAGGCCATGCAAATTATTGGAGGTTTTTCAATTTTATTCAGTTTTTAACGAGCTATCCCTGTATCTTCCCTGATGGCGGGCTGAAGGAGCAAAGTGTGGAGTACTCGGCTCTCTCACTCCGCCGTCAGGAAAGACAAAAATTCCTTTTTTGGTGGAGTTTTGAGTCTATAAATTCAGACTGTCTCCACCGGGATACCTAGCATTGGACTGTTTTTGACTTTGGTTATCCCTTACAGACTGATTTAATTATTTTGAAATTATAGCATAATAGTATTTTTTTGTCAATATTACTTAAATTAAACAAAAACCCGCAGATAAAATCGGGCTGTTTATAAATATATTCACTGATAATCACGCGTCAATCCATTACTCCAAGCTCTGTTTCAACAACTTTCTCACGGCCATTGCTTAAAACTGTTAATCCTATCTTATCTCCAGGATTATAATCACCGATAATTTGTGTCAAACTTTTCTTTCCATTAACTAACTCATCTTCAACCATAGTAATAATATCCCCTACCTTAAGCCCCGCTTTATCAGCCGGACTACCCTTGACAACTGCCGTTAAATTTTGCCATCCGGAAAGCAAAGCTCCGCGATCGCGCATCTCGCCGCTGGCCGCGTCAACGCGCGGATATTTCGCCAAATTAATATAATGTACGCCAAAATACGGCCGATAAATTTTTTCTTTCTTTGACAAATCATCAATTGCGGTTTCTAAATATGCGACAGGCATGGCGGAATTTGAATCAACGACTACCGCTATAATCTCGCCCGAAAGATTGACAAGCGGCGCTCCAATCAGACTCGGATCATAACCCTCGCGGCTGGAAAAAAAATGACTGTGTTTTTCAGATGAAGCAACCACGTCTTCCAACGCGGAAAACTGCAAGTCGGCTATATGCAAACTGGCTCTGCGGCTCTCCGGATAACTTGCTATAAAACCAAAAACTTCCTGGCCGGACGAAACATCCGATGCGTCTCCAAATTTAACCACTGGCAAATCATCGGCCTTTATTTTTACAAAAACAACATCGCTTGTTGGATCAGACAATATTTTCTCCGCGGTATAAATTTTGTAATCAGCAGTCAAAAGCGCATATTTTTTATTTCCTATCTTGTTCATCACGCTTTTAACTGTCACTATCCATCCGTCTGTAGTAAGGATAAAACCATTGCCAAAAGAATAATCGTCCTGATAAAATTGCCAATCAACGCCTTTTGTTTGATCATAAAAATTAACTATAACCGGATTAATTGTTTTTCCAAGTTCGCGCAGTCTCTCGTCTGCTGCCACTGTCACCTCTTCCTGTTTTTCAATAATAATTTTTTGGCTATTCGCAGTGCCAACATCAATAGTAAACAGAAAATCATACGCAAAACTTGACGCAAAACCAAAAAGCATAGAAACTAAAACTACCAACACCCAAATACTCTTGTGATAAACCGGTTTTTGGATTTCGGGCAAATTTTGAGTTTCTTTATAAATATCCACTATTTCCTCTTTCGCGATTTCTTTATCGGCGGCTGGTTTTTCTGTTTTACGTATTGATTTTACGGTAAATTTTTTCATAAAAATTTTGTTTTATTATTCCCTTGTTTCTACGTCCATCTGGAACTTACGAAAGCAACCACCCAGATCAATCCTGTAACAAAACTATAGCGAGCGTAAACTTGGCGCGCCAATGTACCGACCAAATAATGTCTTGCCAGATTTATTATAAAATAATATGCGCTTACCATCAATAGCGCTTTAGTATGAGAAAGAAACGGCAACCAATTAATGACATAAAATAACTCCGCTAGCATCAAAGATGAAAAGAGAATAAAAAGACCGCTATAGCCCGATCTTATTTTAGAAATGCAAAAATATTGATAAACCGTCAGGCCGACGACTAAATAGGAAAAAAATACCAACATCCAAATTGGAAAACGCATAAATGAATGCAAATTAAAAAAAGCTCCAAAAAAGAAAAAAACAATGCTCATATTCAGAATACGCGAGATACCCGATAATGAATGATTCTTGCAGTCATACTGATAGTAATTTCGCACAATCAAACGGCGCAAGAAAACACTGCTGGCTATCAACAAAAAAATAATAATAATTTCTTTAAGGAAAAAACTGTCCAGAAACAATAAAAACAAAAGTCCTCCAAGCATAAACAAAAAAGGCGAGATAAGAAAATTAAAAAAATTCATATTAAACTTACGATGCGTGGCAAGCCAAATAAAAAATAGATCGCCAATCAAAAGCGCGAACAATGCCCACCAAAAAAAATCCGGCTTCAGAAGGCTTACTTCCAGTCCGATAATGATCAACAAACTATAAAAATATGATAGATAAATTGACACAATTTTATTATTTTCCCGTTTTATTATATTGCTGCTTCTTTGTTTAATCACTCTAGCCAATAATATTGCAGTAAAATATTCTGCCATTTTTCATTGGCCAAGTTCAGCCTATCCTCCGCGCCTTGCGTAACCAACTCTTTCTCAAAATCAAATGCGCCCAATAATTTTAATTGCAGATCATGGTAAGCCACTGGCACTTCAAGGCCGAGCAATTGATGCTTTGTATTATTCAATAAAAACAGCCACTCCTGGCTAGCGCCGTCAAATTGAGCGCGCGCCGTCAAATAGCTGCCAATAATATTCTTTAATTTACTTTGATAGCGTATCACAACATTTTGATAATTTTTATCGCCCGCGAGCAAACCGTCTGGCGCCACAGACTCTCCTTTCACTAAACCGACATTCTTCAATAACCAGTCTGTATCTTCAATAATTATACTGAAAGAAATAGACGAGATTATAACAATCGCCGCGAGTAAGCTCTGCTTCCAGTGATATTTTATGAATAATTCTTTATTGAACATATATTTCATTTAAATTATTGAAAAAAATCTGCGTTAATCTGCTCCCAACCTTCGCTGGCTTCATCCCATTTGTAAGCATTAAAATAACAAACCTTGTCTTTTTTGTCATACACTTTTTCAACATTAACATACGAGCCGACGCGATTGGAATAAAACGTTTTTTCGTCAAGTACTCTTGGTTTTTCAATAAATTCAATTTTCATTCTTCCAATGGGTCCCGAAAACTCAATAATGTGTTTTTCCCCCGGAATATTCGGACTGATTATTTCTTTATATTCTTTGTCAATGCCAAATTTATCCTCCACCATATCTATCATATCTAACCATTTTTCTTTAGTCATAAGACAATAAATTCAGCAAACAGCAAGCTCAACGAATCTCTAATATAAGTATAGCAAAATCTAAATAGATTTCCAATAACTCGCACGCAGGAAAGCCAAATAAGTATAGCAAAATCTAAATAGATTTCCAATAACTCGCGCGCAGGAAAGCCAAATCTTTATTTTTATTACTTTCGCCTTTAAATGCGATTTGAGTTAAAGCCAAGCAATGGATAAATTGTACTGAATAATATAGCGAACGAATGAGGCTAAATTTTAACGAAAAAATATGCCAGGGGCGAAAATAATAATTTTAATGTTCATTCCTGCAATAGTAAGCTTTTACAAATTCAATTATACATACCAGTAAAAGACACGCGCTAATGATCACCGCCCATTCCGCTAAACCGATTGGGACTGTGCCGAATATCTTGCGCAAAAATGGATGATAAATAGCCGCTATTTGCAATAACAAGCCAATAGCAACTCCGCCAATCATAAATTTATTATCAAACAGTTTATTTCTCCAGATTGGACTGGACAAATTACGGATGCTAAAAATATAAAACAACGCGCTCACGGCAAGAAATGTAAAAGCCATTGTACGCGCCAAATTAATATCAGCGAAACGACGCAAAAAATAATTGAACAAAAAAAGAATCCCAATTGCCTGCGAAGAGCTAATCAACGCTGTAAACCATCTTGCTTTTTTGTCAAATATGGGCTCATTCAGTCTGCGCGGACAACGATTCATAATATTCTCGTCAGCCGGTTCTTGGGTCATAGCCAAGGCGGGTAAAGTATCATTCACTAAATTAATCCAAATGATCTGGCTGGCTAAAAGAGGCAACGGCCAGCCTAAAATAAGACTTGCGGAAATAGCGGAAACTTCGGCAAGGCTGTTTGATAAAAGATAGAGAATAATTTTTTTTATGTTATCAAAAATAACCCTGCCTTCCCTTATTGCCGCTACGATTGTTTTAAAATTATTATCAAGAAGAATAAGATCCGCTGTTTCTTTGGCTACGTCAGTACCAGAGCCGACAGCAATACCAATATTTGCCTTTTTCAAAGCTGGAGAATCATTGATGCCGTCGCCGGTCATAGCGACCACTTTACCTTTATACTGCCAGGCTTTGATTATTTTCAACTTATCTTCTGGCGTAACTCTGGCATAAACTGTGATATCATCAACAACCTCCACAAGCTCACTCTCGCTCATTTCAGCCAGTTTTTCTCCCTCAAGAATATTTTTATTGCCGTGCGGCAAACCCAAATCGCGCGCAACAACAGCGGCAGTCCATTTATGGTCGCCAGTAATCATAACTGTTTTCACGCCGGCTTTCCTAATTGAAAAAATCATTTTTTTAATACCTCTGCGCACTGGATCTCTGATGCCAACAAGCCCAATGAAAATAAAATTTTCTTGATCTCCGTTTTTAAATTTTTTTATGTTTGATGAAACCCTTTTCATTGCGCAAGCCAAAACTCTCAAACCGCGAATACTCATATCTTTATAAATCTTCTGCATTCTATATATATGATCCTGTGTTAATTCCGTTTTTTTATCGCCAGTGCGGCTTGAATATATATACTTACAAAATTTCAAAACAACCTCCGGCGCTCCCTTTAAATAAACGTTGTTAAAACCTCCGCCGTCTTTATTTAATGTCATCATAAACTTCCAAACGCTGTCAAATGGAATCTCGTCCAAACGCTCTTCCTCTTTTTCTAAAAACGACTTGTCCAGCCCAATGCTAAATCCAGCCAAACACAAAGCTCTTTCAGTCGGAGAACCGCGCACAATCGTTTCAATGAAACCGCCAATAGAATTTTCAATATAAGCATTATTGCACAGCATGCAGATCTTAAATAACAGCGAAATCTCGTCAACCTGCTTCCTCGCTTGATTAAAATCACTCTTCAAAAAATTAAACTCATAATCGTGGGTAGCCGCCTCAATCACACGCATTTCACCTTCTGTCATTGTACCCGTCTTGTCGGAACAGATAACAGAAACGGAACCGAGTATTTCCGCGGCTAATAAATGTTTAACAAGAGCCTTTTTTCTTAATAGCCTCTGCATACCTACAGCCAACACCATTGTAACCGTCACAAGAAGTCCTTCTGGAATGGCAGATACAGCCACAGCTACAGACACCATAAACATCTGCGTAAAATTGTGGCCAAGCAAAAATCCTATAAAAAGAATAAGGGCGCATAAAACTATAATTAAAATGCTGATCTTGCGCGCGAATATTGCGAGTTTTCTCTGCAAAGGCGTAACCATCTCTTCAGTAATATCAACCAATCTGACAATGCGTCCGAGCGCTGTCTCTTGCCCGATCGCCACTACGACTCCAAGTCCGTTGCCAGCGATTACTTGAGTGCCCATAAAGGCCATGTCAGTCTGATCGGCAATAATCAATTCACCGACAGTTGCCCCGCTATTTTTCCCAATTTCAGCGGACTCGCCAGTCAACAAGGTTTCATTTGTTTTTAAATTATTACTCTTAATAATTCTCAAATCAGCCGGAATCTTATCGCCAGCAGACAAAAAAACTATATCGCCTGGCACTAATGCGTCTGTCTCAATCTGACGTTCAAGACCATTGCGCCTTACTTTGCAGTAATTGATTACCGCCTTGTGCAAAGCGATGAAAGCTGTCTGCGCTTTATTCTCTTCATAAAAACCAATAATAACATTGATAAATATCGCAATAAAAATAACTCCTGCATCAATGAAATCTCCCAAAAAAATGCTGATCGTAGTGGCGGTCAAAAGCACATAAACGAGTGAACTTTTAAATTGAGCAATAAAAATTCGCCAACGCGGCTTGCGCCTGTTTTCCGGCAATTTATTGGGACCATATTTTTCTCGCCGTTTTTTGACCTCTTCTTCATTAAGACCGTTTTTGGAAGACGCTAATTTTGCCAAAACATCATCACTTGTCATGGCATGCCATTTATGTGCGTCTTTATTCTGGCGCGCTTGGTGAAATTGAGATAGATTTGACATGGGTTTATTAAATTGGAGCCCGTGTGATTATTTAAAGTCCAATCCTATGCCAATTGGGCTCGGACTTCTTTCTTAAGCTTGGAATATTGATATTCATTTAAATTTAATTCTTTAACTTGAGCGGTGGTATTGAGCAGGGTAAGCAGTCCTTCTTGGTATTTTTTCAAATTATATGCATGTAAAACATTTTGATAAAATTTAAAATCAAAACCACCACTATTTAACAGACTGATAATATCAATTTTGTCCTTTTCTCCCTTTGAGCTGCCCTCTCGTTCATTATGGGCAATTTGTTTGAGAATTAAGAGAATCTCTTTTCGGGGCACAGCAAATCCTTCCACGTTATTGGTATTTTTTCCAATATCCTCTGCTGGTATGCCCAGCTCTGAATAAAAAGGCGCGTAAATATCAATGTCAATTTCATCAATGACAATTTCATATTTTTTTAGGCGATTGTTTTTGTTTAAATCATACTTTTCTTTTAGCTTGTCAAGCAACTGGTAGTCTGAAATAATATCAATATCTTTGGATTTGAGACTTCTGGTATATAGAAAAACTGCCCAACCGCCAATAAGAATAAAGTTAAATTGGCGTTTTAGATTTTGAAGAATTTTAAAGCTTTTTGCTGTAATTATATCTTGATAATACTGCATACTTTTAAAATTTATCTTTAAGCCCCTCAATAAAATCCCGCGCATACCATTCCCCTAAATTCCACAAGTCAACGTAAATTTGGGCTAAAGGAGGAAACGGTTTATAGTTTGGCAAAAAATTGTCAGCTCGCAAAACGATCAGATTGGCATTGCCTTTTTTTATTGGAAACCTTTTTTGTATTTCCTCTAAATTATCAATGTAAACATAAACTTTATCATAGTCGGCTGGAGAGTCGTTGAATTTTAAACGATAAGCAGAATAGGCAGTGGGAAAAGCAACGTTTGGCAGTTGCCCTTCAATTTTTTGCACCGGTAAATCAACACGAGTTTGATAAATTACATCTTTTTCTAAATTACGATGGGTTGCCCAAATATTTAAAAATTTGTGTTTATCAATAATCCTAAAAAATCTGCCCTTAACTTCAATGGCACCGCTCAATCTTGGAATTTTCAGCGCATTAAAAACAGTGCTCAAAGAAAAGTTGAATTTTTGAGCTAATTCTTTTTGGGTAAAATTATTATGTTTTTTTTCTAACGTTTGATAAAGTATTTCACGCCAGATAATCTCTTTTTTGAACATACCAAGTAGTCGTTTCTATATTTAATAGCTAATTTAGGCCTCATTTCTATTATATTAGAAACGAGAGAAACTGTCAAATTTCATGTCCTAAAGCAAAAACTGGCTATAAATAAGGATTAAAGCGAGCCTGGTAAATAATATTACAAAAATTAGGTATTCAATCTTTTGACTATCCCCTGATTAGCATTCACCTCCACCAGATCCCCGTCCTTCAAAACCTTAGTCGCGATTTTCGTGCTAATAATGCAAGGTTTTTTCATTTCACGGCTAACAATAGCGGCATGACTTAATACTCCTCCGTGATCAGTTATGATAGCTTTGGATTTCTTAACAAGCATAATATCCTTGGGATGCGTCATACCAGTTACTAAAATAAAATTTCTTCCTGGTTCACTTTCACAACTACTGGCTAAATTATACACCCTGCCAACTACTCTGCCACCAAATGTCGCGTAACCTTTAATTATTTTAATATTTTTATCTTGCACATCATAAAATTCTCCATAAATTGTGTCTATCAATTTTTTATCCACATACACTTTTTCCTTATCTTCTTTTTCAACATAAACATAAAGATATAATTTTTTTCTCTGCATTAACGTATACAACATCTTTCTATAATCTAGTCTGCCTTTAATATATTTTAACATTTCAGTATAAGTCAAAAACCGAAGTAAATCACCGGCAAATTTTTCCTTCTTGCCAATTAAAGTTACCATGCGCTTGAATAATTTTTCCATCTCTGGATATAGTTTGACATAAAGTTCTCTTTCTTTGGCAATTCGTCTAACTAGATCCAATGTTATTTTCCCTTTTTGTTCTTCATTACCTAAATAACGCCAAAAACAATTATAAATTCCCAAACCGCCCATGTATTCGGGGCAAAAATCAACCATCATTTCTAAACTTTTCTTAGGATTTTTTTTGAGTAATTTTTTAGCCTGCCGAAATTTTTCCCAAATTTTTTGATAAATTTTTTGAGCCGGTGCAAAAGTTAATTCTTCCAAACGGTTAAAATTTTGACCTATAAATTTACCCATCTCTTGACCTACATACTTTTCATTAAATAATATCTCTACATTATCGCCCCTGCCTAATATTATTATAGCCTTATAACTTATTCCCATCTTTTTACGCAAAAAGGATGTGTAACCTAATGCTACACATCCCATAACAAAAAGCGAGAGTTTTCTTTGACTGGCAGGTCTCAGACCATATTGCTGAATTGTTTTTTTAATCCAATAATATTGTTTTGACATACTACTCTATTTTTTTGAATCTCTTTTCAGCGACCTGCGCCAGTTCTTTTACTTTACCCCATTCTAAATACATTTTCTTGCCTTTAAATAATTTAGCCATTTCCGGATCAGTAAACTCACACTCTACCTTGGTATCTTTAACAAAATCATCAATTTTTCTGGGATCGCCCAACCTGGTATCGCGAATAAATTTCATTCTAAAAGCCGTGGCTTGTTTGGCAAATCCGCCGATCTCGTCAACATCATCAAAACCGATTTTCTTTTTGCCTGTTTCTAAATCCTCTATTACCAGAGCGTATTTAAATAGAGATTCGGCAAACATACCGCTGCCAACAGTTGGAATAGATTTGGTTTCACCGCCTTTAACTCCTCTTCTTGAAAGCGTTACATCATGCATTAATTCCAGTGCTTGATTTTCAGCAGCTATTTTGACTGATTCTGCATCTCTTATGGCTTCTTTCAATCCGAATATTTGCGTTTGTTCGCGATATTTGGCGCGCAGCTCTTTATTTTCTAGTTTAATAAATTCTTGTTGCTCCGCTGACGGCAGACCTTTAACAATCTCATTTAATTTTTTATTAATCAATGTCTTAATCTCTTTGAGAAAATCCATTGACATACCACTTTCTTTATAATCAAGACCTTTGCCTCGGCGCGCGCCTTTAACTCTGTCTTTCATTAAGACAGGTGCGGCTGTTTCTCTATCGCCAAATTTACCACTGCCTTTGATAATACTGCCACCGGTTTGCCAATGCCGTGACATCCCGCCTCTTGGGTGTACTAAAGTTACATCCGATGGATATTGCGCTCCAAAACTTTCTGAACTCTCAAACCCTGCTGGCGTTATATCTTCAGACAGTAGAACAATTGTCCCTTCAGAGTTAAAGATTTATTAAAATTTGTGTTCTCTACCGCAGGTAAGGCGATAAAGCATGTCTTATCACCCTGCCCGTGGCAGTGAATATTGGTAATT
>Ga0210017_1003876_pt1 | contig 12437 bp, 15 predicted proteins | sample CryGeyCG2014_020_FD_183966 | JGI IMG/M metagenome (GOLD analysis project Ga0210017, IMG submission 183966) | Groundwater microbial communities from aquifer - Crystal Geyser CG08_land_8/20/14_0.20 (SPAdes) (version 2) | ecosystem: Environmental > Aquatic > Deep subsurface > Groundwater | place... | reverse complement strand
AGAAGAGACCCTCTGTGAAACCGCTTTCCGGTTTTGAAGTTTCAATCGCATTCTTGATAAATTCGGAGAGTTCGTTTTTTATTTTTTTGCCGTCTTCCACGTTAGTATCTTTGAATTTTTCCATAACGACAACGGCAAGCCGCTCCGTTACGAAGGCGTTATCAAGACGGCGGAGACGCTCCTCCGGTTTGAAATTTACGTATTTTTTGCAAAAATCGCCGATAAGCCAGTCAATATCGTAAAACGTGTTGAACACGCGTTCCGTGATTAGTTCGGCGTACTTTTGAGCACGCCTCTCGGCTATCCAGCGGTTTGTGTTTTCAACGTCAAGAATTGTTAGAACAATGGAGTTGGCTATTTTGGAAATTTTAAAATCAACGACTCTTCCGTATTTGTCCACGATTTTAACAATATTTTTGGATACACTCATTTCATCACCGCCTTTTTATAATTTGTATTTTACCTTATTATAGGGCTTCTTTGCAATAAGTGAGGGTTTTCACTGAAGTTTTGCCATAAGCAATCACGGCGGAGATATCCGTCGGGGCAGAATGTCCGCCGTGGCGGGATGAACCCGCATAGGCAGGGTCAGACCCATCTACAATTTTGTCCGTAAATTCGTCCGGCAAATCTTCCTGTCTGTATGAATTTGGCAGGCGCAGGCTTTATCCTGCGTTTGATTGACGAGGAATATACGTCCGCCTATGGCGGACGACTACCGACCACCAACAAAGATCGGGTCTGGAAAGACCCTCCTACAAATCCATAAAATAGCGACCTTAAAAGGTCGCACCACATTCCCTCTTGACAAATAAATGAAGATATGTAAATATGTTCATATATAAAAAGGAGTTGTGAATGAAAAAATACATAAAATATTTCAGCGCTCTGTCGGATGAGACGAGGCTGCGCATTTTTCTGTTTCTCCTGAAAGGAAAACTTTGCGTTTGTGAATTGACGAATATTTTAAAAATGGAGCAATCAAGAATTTCTCATAATTTGAGAATTCTGAAAGAATCGGATCTTATAACGGGAAAACGCGAAGGCAGATGGATTATCTATTCTGCGTCCGAGGAGAATCGTGAGAGCAAATTTGTAAGCGCAATAAAGAGCGGGTTAAAGCTTTCAGAGAAAGATTTAAAAAGTTTCGCAAGAATAAAAAAAGAAAAAGTGAGGGATAAATGCAAAATAAAACGATTAAAGAGAAAATGAAAGAAAGAAATAAATTTTTTGTTATGTCCGCCGTGTTTCTTGCCGCCTATTTTATTCCCTTTGACAGGTCCCTAATCGGAGGCGCCCCTCTTGAAGCTTTTATGATGCTGCAGGAATATGCCCGGCAGCATGTTTTGTTGTGTCTTGTTCCGGCTTTCTTTATTGCGGGAGCAATCTCTAATTTTGTAAGCCAGCAGTCGGTGATAAAGTATTTCGGCGCAAAAGCAAATAAAATTCTTTCTTACAGTGTAGCTTCCGTTTCGGGGACAATCCTTGCCGTCTGTTCTTGCACGGTGCTTCCCCTGTTTGCCGGAATTTACACAAGAGGAGCGGGAATAGGTCCGGCGACAGCATTTTTATATTCAGGCCCCGCAATTAATGTGCTGGCTATTATCCTTACGGCGAGAGTTCTTGGATTACAGATTGGCATCGCAAGAGCCGTCGGCGCAGTAATGTTTTCGGTCATTATCGGTCTTTTAATGCATTTCATCTTTTATAAGGAAGAAAAAAATAGGAATGTTTCCGGCGAAGTGAATATGGAAGAAGCAGATTCAAAAGATAAACCGCTCTGGCTGATGGCATTATATTTCGGTGTTATGGTTGCGGTACTTGTTTTCGCAAACTGGGGCAAAGACGAAAGCATAAGAATATGGCAGGCCATATTTAACATTAAGTGGTACATAACAGGAGCATTTCTAATAATACTGTTTGGAATACTGTATAAGTGGTTCAAAAAAGATGAATTAAAATCCTGGACAGGATCAACATGGGGATTCGCAAAGCAGATACTTCCGCTTTTATTCGGCGGGGTGCTTGTTGCGGGTTTCCTGTTAGGAAGACCCGGACATACGGCGCTGATACCGGAGCGCTGGATACAGAATCTTGTCGGCGGCAACAGCATAAGGGCAAACCTGTTCGCGTCGGTATCGGGCACTTTAATGTATTTCGCGACTTTAACCGAGGTTCCTATACTTCAGGGACTGCTCGGCGCCGGGATGGGTAAGGGCCCGGCTCTGGCTCTTCTTCTTGCAGGTCCTGCTTTAAGTTTGCCGAGTATGATTGTTATCCGCAGTATTATCGGCACAAAAAAAACACTGGTATATGTTTTGCTGGTCGTGGTAATGGCTACCGGAAGCGGTATGTTTTTCGGAAGATTAGTCGGATAAAAATGAGAAACGAAAAAATTGCGTTGTGTTTTGATATAGATAAGCAAATTGAAATTGAGAGAATCGCAAATGATGATGAGCAAGCTGACGCTCTTGCATTTATTAAGAATTTAAAAAAAGAATTTGATAAAAGGAGAGATTCTCACTGCGAGGTAATGCTTGACTGGACTTCAGATAAAAAAGATCTGTCGCCAAAGTGAAAGTATAAAGTGTCTGCGAACGAAATAAAAAAACTCAAAAGGAGGCAAAGAAAAAATGAAGATTGAGATTTTAGGAACGGGATGCCCGAAGTGTAAAAAGCTCACTGAAAATGCCGAAGAAGCCGTCAAAGAGCTTGGGATTAACGCTGAAATAGTCAAGGTGACAAAGATAAACGAGATAATGGGTTACGGCGTGATGGTCACTCCGGCGCTGGCGGTGGACGGAAAAGTGAAATCAGCCGGAAAGGTATTAAGTAAAGACGAGATAAAGGAGATTCTATCTTGATGTATGACATGAATTTCAAAGTTAAGAAAATCCCCCTTACATCCCCCTTTATTAAAGGGGGAAAGAGGGGGATTAAGTTGCAAAGCGCCGGCATCACACCGGGGAAACTTAATCCGATAGTTGTTGAAGTGATGAAAGAAATCGGCATTGATATATCCGGCAATAAGACAAAAGGCGTTAAAGAATTCATTGACATAGGCAATACATTTGATTATGTGATAACCGTCTGCGATGAATCCGGGTGTCCTCTGTTGCCGGGAAATGTAAAACAGATGCACTGGTCTTTTCCCGACCCATCGGGATTTACAGGCCCGGACGAAGAAAAACTGGCAAAAACAAGAGAAGTCAGGGTCTTGATAAAATCAAAAATTGAGGATTGGATAAAAAATTTCAAGGAGGTTTAGAAAAAATGAAAGAAGATAATATAAAACAGAAAGTCAGAGAAGGATATGCAAAAGTAGCAAAAGAAAACAGTTCGTGCTGCTGCGGCCCGGCAAGTTCGTGCTGCGGAAGTGCGTCAGCAACTGATATAAGTAAAAATCTCGGATACACGGACAAAGAAATGTCAAGCATTCCCGACGGAGCCAATCTTGGTCTCGGATGCGGGAATCCGACTGCGATGGCATCGTTAAAAAAAGGCGAGACCGTTCTTGACCTCGGCTCGGGAGCAGGTTTCGATTGTTTCCTTGCGGCAAACCGCGTGGGCGAGACAGGAAAAATTATCGGTGTGGATATGACTCCGGAGATGGTGCAGAAAGCTTCGGAAAATGCGAAGAAAAACGGCTACAAAAATGTTGAGTTCCGGCTGGGAGAAATTGAAAAACTTCCGGTTGCGGACAGCAGCGTTAATATTATAATTTCAAACTGCGTCATCAATTTGTCGCCGGATAAAGAAATAGTTTTCAAGGAAGCGTTCAGGGTGCTGAAGGCAGGCGGAAGAATGCTGGTGTCGGACATCGTGCTTCTCAAAGAACTACCGGAAAAAGTGAAGGATTCCGCTGAGGCGTATGTGGGCTGTGTTTCGGGAGCAATACTGAAAGATGAATATTTGAATCTTATGAAAGACGCGGGATTTTCCGAAGTGAAGGTCCTGGAAGAAACATCTTTCGCAACGGAACACATAGCCGGCAATTTTGACGGCGTTAAAAGCATCCGAGTCAGCGGGATAAAATTAGTCGGATAAACATAGTGAGGGAGGAGATTGTTATGAGCGAGTGTAGTTGCGGCGTGGGCAAAAACAGATTGATTTATGCATGTTCCGGCACATCTGATGTCGGACACATTGCCGATTTATCTTCAAGAAAACTTTCTAAAGAGGGTTTTGGAAAGATGACCTGTCTTGCCGCAATCGGAGCACATCTTTCAGGGTTTGTGGAATCGGCAAAAGGAGCGGACTTGAACATTACGATTGACGGCTGTCCTGTGGCCTGTGGAAAAAAGAACTTAGAGCATATCGGAGTGAAGCCGGAAGCAATAAATCTTGCGGAGCTGGGATTCGTAAAAGGAAAAAGCCCGGTGACTGATAAAAATATTGAGAAGGCAGTAAAAGTGATAAAAGCAAAATTAAAAATTTCCAAACAGGAAAGACCTGTCAGGACCACAGGAAGCTGCGGCTGTTCATAGAATCTGTTGGAGGTCAATTTATGTTTAATGAATTTAATGTTTTCTGTAGCGCTGCGCTTCATCGCACCTCGGGTTGTTTTATAAAAGCATTTTATTTATGCCTCTTTTCATTTATGACATTGAATATGTCAGGATGTAATCATAAAGAAAGTAAAAATACTGTTTCTGTTGATACTGGAAATATTGCTGAACCCGTAAAACAGGATAATATCGGAAATACCCTGGCCGAAGCGAGAACCAAAAGTGAAAACCAGAAACTGACTCCGGAGAAATTGCCTGACACAAAAGACAATGAAAATCCTCCTCAGACCCCCTTTGACAAAGGGGGAAAGAAAGGGGGATTTAGAGATGAAACAGCAATAAACAAAAACCAGCAGCCAGTGCCGAAGAAAGCTCAGGAATCAAACGCAATTCAAGAGAGTGCTAAGAAAATCAAAGTTACTTTCGTTGAACTCGGGTCGGTCGGATGTATTCCGTGCAAAATGATGCAGCCGATAATGAAAGAGATTGAGGAAGAATATAAAGGACAGGTAAAAGTAGTTTTTTATGATGTCTGGACGGAAGAAGGCAGACCTTATGCTGAAAAATATGGAATAAGAGTTATACCAACCCAGGTGTTTCTTGACGAGAATGGTGTTGAATTTTTTCGTCATGAAGGATTTTTTCCGAAAGAGGAACTTGTGAAAATTTTAAAATCCCAGGGAGTAGAGTAATGATTTTGCAAATCTTTAACTGGCTATACAGGGCAATGAGTTCTTCGGTAGAACTTGCGATAATTGCGTCTTTTATCTGGGGTTTTTTAAGCATCATTTTAAGTCCCTGCCATCTGGCAAGTATCCCGCTGATTGTGGGTTTTATAGACGAGCAGGGAAAAATCTCAACAAAAAGAGCCTTTTTTATTTCTCTTCTTTTTGCGTCGGGAATACTTATAACAATTGCGGCAATAGGAGTCATCACGGGTTTGCTCGGAAGGATAATGGGCGATGTGGGTAAATACGGGAACTATTTTGTTGCAGTTATATTTTTTATCGTTGGATTACATCTACTCGGCATAATCCCATTGAATTTGAAAGGCGCAGACGCGGCAGGTTACAAAAATAAAGGACCAATGGCGTCTTTTGTTCTGGGTTTGGTTTTTGGGATTGCTCTTGGTCCCTGCACATTTGCATATATGGCTCCGATGCTCGGCATTGTATTCAAAACCGCTTCAACAAATTTATTTTTTGCAATAACATTGATATTTTTTTATGCTGCCGGGCATTGCTCCGTAATCGTTTTCGCGGGAACATTCACTGAAGTTGTCCAACACTATTTGAACTGGAACGAGAAGTCGAAAGGTGCGGTTATACTTAGAAAAATTTGCGGCATTCTTGTCATTATCGGAGGGATATATTTAATTTTAGCCGTTTAATTTGCCGCAATAAAAAATGGAAACAGGAAAAGATAAAAATTGCGAAATTATTGTTTTTGCCAATCCTGATGAGGGCTTAAAAGCGCAGAGGATTCTGGTTACAAGACAAATAGATTTTAAGCACATCTCCACTCTGGCGGTGGCGGTGCCGGAAGAAAAACGGACAGAGGTCTGCGCTCTTTTGGCTGAAGAAGGGGCGCTTATCGGCGGCTATTACCCGTTTTTGTTCCGCGACTACGAAGAAGATTTTTTCAAAAGGGCTCGGCGTTACCAGCCCGCCCCTGAAGGCGAGTTCTTAAAATCAATCACTCTCTGTTATGTCGCCCCCTGTATCGCTGATGAAACAAAAATCCGTCTGATCGGTTATTTCTCCTCGGATATTTCCGAAATTCTTCCGTATCTCAACACGGTAATAAAATCCGCTTCCTACAATAAAAATGGCCCTACCTTAACTTTTACCCGGGCGCGCCGGATTATTAACCTTTACAATATTAAAGTCACGATGGCGAAGGTAAACGATATCCTTGACGCATGGGAAATCTTAGGCGAACTCAAAGGCCTGATTAATCAAACTTATCAGAACAGGGATAAAATAAAACCCAATTACGAAAGGAGAGCCCGGATAACCGCTCTCCAAATTTACGGTTGGCTGCCGAAAACTAACTGTAAGACCTGCGGCGAGATGACTTGTCTGGCTTTTGCCGTCAAACTTCTCCAGGGTCAACAAAAATTAGAAAATTGCCAACCTTTGTTCACCGAAGAAAAATTTTTGGAAAATAAGAAAATTATGCAAGAATTGATTGAAGCATTAGGGCTTTAACACTTTCTAAAATAAAAAAGATGAGAAAGGTTGAAGCAAAAAATATGTTTGAAAAAAAGTGGAGCCCCACCGACAGGAGTCGGCGGCACCATCTTCATCTGCGGCGACATCCGCCGCTGCAGAATCTGCCTTCGGCGGGTAATTACTTTGCATTCATCACCACACAGGAGTATGTGCATTCTGCAAAGGCGGGTAAATTCTATGAATCCAAAATCCCCTGCTAAAATTGGTATAGGAACATTAATTAAACCGTATTTCTACGAATATAATTTAGTTGATAACTCACGGAAAAAAAAATTTGCGGCATTCTGGTTATTCTCGGCGGTGTTTATTTATTTTTAAATAAATAGAGGAGGTCATTATGGAAAAAAGCGGAAGAGGAATCGGTTTTTTTGAAAAGTATCTGACTTTGTGGGTGATTTTATGTATTGTTCTCGGTATAATACTGGGAAAGTCGGCGCCTTCGGTTTCAAAATATTTGGACAGCATGGCGATTTATGTGCATGAAGCGCCGGTCGTCTCAATACCGATTGCCGTCTGTCTTTTTTTTATGATGTATCCGATAATGGTAAAGATAGATTTTAAGGAAGTGCTTCAGGCGGGCAAATCTACAAAACCGGTTTTATTGACACTTTTTGCAAACTGGGCGATAAAACCTTTCACAATGTATGCGATTGCTATTTTTTTTCTCGGATATCTTTTTAAGGGATTTATCGGGCCTGATGCAGTTGATTTTGTAAAAATGCCTCTGGGTCTGGATTTACCTGTCGGTGCATTTCACGGCGTCGGAATGGTTGTTATGCAAAACGGCATTAAAATGCTCCAAATACCGTTATGGCGAAGTTATCTTGCCGGCTGTATCCTTTTGGGCATTGCGCCCTGCACGGCAATGGTTTTGGTCTGGGGTTATCTTGCAAAAGGAAATGACGGGCATACTCTTATCATGGTTGCGATAAACTCATTATCAATGCTGGTTTTATACGGACCGCTGGGAGGATTTCTTCTTGGTGTCGGCAGATTGCCTGTGCCCTGGCAGGCGCTTGTTTTATCAATTGCAATTTATGTCGCGCTTCCCTTGATTGCAGGATATCTTTCCAGGGAATGGCTTATTAAATCAAAGGGAGAGTACTGGTTTTATAATAAGTTTATACATCTTCTGACGCCTGTATCAATCATCTCGCTTCTTGTTACATTGATTCTTTTATTTTCGTTTAAGGGTGACATAATCCTGACCCAGCCGCTTACAATTCTCTGGATTGCGATTCCTCTCTTTATCCAGACAAACCTGATTTTTTGGCTAACCTACAGCGGAGCCAAACTGATAAAACTAAAATACGAAGACGCTGCGACGTCGGCAATGATTGGCGCAAGCAATCATTTTGAAGTGGCAATAGCGACGGCGACAATGATATTCGGATTGTCATCGGGAGCGGCTCTCGCCACCGTCGTCGGCGTTCTTATTGAAGTGCCAGTTATGCTTATGCTTGTAAAAATATGTCTGAAAACAAAATCGTGGTTTGGCTGCCGGCCAGCCCTAAAGGACGGCCTTCGGCCAGCCGGCAGGTAAGTTTGTGATATGTAGGCGCAGGCTTTAGCGTGCGTTTGATTGACGAGGAATATACGCAACCTAAAGGTTGCGTACTACCGGAGTTTGATTGACGAGAAGTTTGATTGACGGGAAATATACGCAACCTAAAGGTTGCGTACTACCGGAGTTTGCAATGTGAGATTCTAAATTGTATATTAGCGAGAAATCCTTGAATGAGTAATTTTATTATAAGTTATATCGCCGGCTTGACGGCAATTATTGCGATTGACCTTCTCACGGCGGCTCTGCCTCTGCGATTGTTTGATGTTTTCCAAAACAATTTTGATGTTGGTCTTATATTCGGTTCTTTCCCTGTGGTCGCAATATTTTTCAGGGCAAAAATATCAAATTTCTTTTTCAGGATGCCTCTGAAAAAAGGGCTTTTAATAAATCTTGTTTTAATGGCGGCATCTCACGCGGCATACTCTTTTTCGGTTTCAAGGGCATCGTTTATTGCGGCGAGGTCGCTTTTCGGGGTGGGTTTGTGCGGTTTCTATATTCTTCTGTTAGAATACATTAATCATGAGATTGAGGGCTCCTCCCACCAGAAATACTACGGGATTTTTTCAACGCTCTTTATTGTCTCAATGCTTTTTGCCCCGGCGATGGGCGTTGAAATTCTCAGGAAATATGGTTTTGCGGCTCTTATCCTGAGTTCCTTGTTTGCTTACGCCGTTTCCGCCTCAGCCGTGTTTTTTATCAGGGATTCGCGGATGAAGCCGCCGAATTTTACGAGTAAAAAATTTTACGGCTATTTCATATCAAAACGTTCTCATTTTGTTCTGCTTTTTTTTATTATTTTTGCGTATTCTTCGGCGGTGGTCTTTTTGCCCCGCCTTGCCGGCGCGCCTCTCGCGGAAGGGGGGAGGGCTCTTAAAGATTTTGCTTTTGCTTATTCGTTTATTTCCGCATCCACCATCCTGGTCAGGATTCTGGCAGGTTCGCTTTTTGAAAAATTGAGCATGAAAGTATGTATTCTTATAGGTTGCGTTGTTTTAGGCGGCGCGATGGTCGGACTAAGATTCTCGGAAACATATGTCGCTCTTTTTTCTTCGGCGGCTTTTTTCGGAATCGGCTGGGCGTTTTTTGAATCCAATTATATACCGTCTCTTCTATATGGAAGCGCCGATAAAAGCGAACTCATAACCGCCTACAGTCTGATTTTTGATTCGGCGTGGTTTTTAGGTCCCCTTGTCGGAGGCGCTATCTCGGGATTTTTTGGCGCGCAAAATTTGTATCTCATTTTACCGCTGTGCTGTATTTTCGCCGCCGTCTATTTCCTAAAATTTAACCCATAGAATTTCCCGTAATTACGTGGGGATGCATTATCCAATAAAACTTTATCTTTAATGGGGGCTCTTCCTATTTCCATATGAATAATGTAAACTATACCCTGTTTAACCCATTCTTTGCAATAGAAACCTGTAGTTGCTTTATTAAGCATAGCCCGATAAATCGGGCAACTACAATAAATAGGTTTAACGGGAGAAATGTGGAAAAATTACCGTTTGAAGGAAGGAACGCGGCACGGAAGAGGTAACCGTAAAAAAAATGAAAAAAATTAAATGCAGTTTAGCGCTGGTGATTCTGTTTTCTGTTTCGGCTTTCTGCAAGGAGAAAAAGAGCGTTGAGGAAATTTCCGAGCAGATTTCTTATCAAAGATTGTTTATGATAGAGCGGAGCATCAATAAAAACCAGGTCATTTATGAAGCCGGATTGACAACAGACGGTTTTAGCATAGAGAATCCCATAAAAGTGTATTGGATTATGCACACAAAAAAAATGGCGACGGAACCTCTGAACAAAATTGAAAAAAAGATGGGATACGGCATTGATATAACAACAGCAACCAATGACAAAATTGTTTTTAAGGTGAAGTCGCTCCCTGAAAAACCAATCACGGTTACGCTCGTAAAAGGCGAAGAGGAACTCAAAGCGCAGGCGCTTATGGAAGTAAACGGGGAAGAATGCGTCGTGAATAAAATATACATTGAATCCAAGTCGGCTATTCCGCTGCCCAAAGTGGTTTACATAGATATTACCGGCGTTTCCGTCAAGACGGACAAAGAAGTCACTGAAAGAATTACATCAGGCAAGAAAAAAGATTAAAAAAATGGAGGCGGGTGCAATGTTTTTACGGCGTCCGCCCGAAACCGAAGGTGCGCCGTGGCGTGCTGACGAGCGTTTTGTATGTATAAAATAGCGGCGGTGTTATTTCTTGCAATACTTGCCGGATGTTCCGCTTCGGGAACAACCGAGAGCAACCCTTCAATGAAAGTCGGATTTCTTCCCGTCGGAGGTTACGCGGCTCTTTTCTCTTTTCCGAAAGGCGGCACAATGCTGGTTGATACGGGGGATGCCGCGTGTGCAGACGAGCTTATTAAAAGCGTTCGCAGTCAGATGTTGGGAGACCAGTTTGTTTACCGTTTCCTTTTATTTTTCGGCTGGCAGCCGAGAATTGACTGGCTCGTCATCAGCGATGTTTCGCCCGACCGGACGGGGGCGTTGGGAAAAATTCTGGAAAATTTCCGTGTCTGGAAAATTTATCTGCCGTATGATTTAAACAATTTGCGGACGATACAGTCAAAGGAAATAAAAAATTTAATGCTTCTTTTAGGAATGGTAAACAGACCTATGTTTCCGCTTTCACACGATAACGGTATCAACCTTTACCAGGATAAAGCCGGCGTAAAATTATCCGTGCTTAATCCGGAGAAACCTCAGAACTTTGACTCAAAGCCCGAACTCTGCATTCGGATAGACCACAACCGCAGGAGATTTCTTTTAAGCTCCGCCTTGTGCGAAGAAACGCAGGAGGAGTTCTGTAATTATAAGCGGGAAGAAATTAAAGCCGATGTGAGCTACATAGACAGCGATACGGACGCTAAGTTTCTTCGTATAGTCGCGCCTTTATGGGAGATTAAGAGAGGCCAAAGCGCAAGTTTTATCACCGACGGTATTGATTTGAAAATAAAAGAGGAGGGAATATAACTATGAGACGGAAAAGATCTCTTTTGAATGTTTTAGCCGACGTGCCGGGCGCCAGAAGTTACCTGACGCTGTTTGCCGGCTCTATTTTGTTTTTTGTTTTACTGACGGGAGTTACCAACTATATCTTTATCAAGGCGCTTCAACTCGGAAGTTTTGCGGAGATTCATCTGAGCCGCGGAATCAATCTCATTTTTATTCTGTGGTTCGTGGAATCGCTCCTTCTTATTCTGCTTTCCGGCGGACTTTCTCTGATTCTCTCAAGAAAAATTGCAGGACCTATAAAGCGTCTGGAGAAGGTGCTTGACGAAATAATAAGCGGCGAAACCCGCTCAAAGCTCGTTCTTCGCGAGGGGGATGCTTTGTCCGGTCTCGCCGAAAGGATTAATATTCTGCTTGAAAAACTTTCAGCCGGAGACAAAAACTGAATTACGGTCGGTCATTCAGAGGGTTTCCCGAAAAGATGTGTCGTCAATCTTGATACAATAACATTGCTGTCCAAATTAGAAATTGTAGCGGCGAGCGTGAGTTCGCATATAGACGATAAAATGTCGCCTTACGGCGACCGCTACAAATTATTGAAAATTAAATCTCGAATATTGGCTATCGTCGAATATTTATTGTATAATACAGAAAATGAGCACACAATTTATCACTAATGAGGAAAGGCTTCTTTCGGATGTCATAAGAAACATACTTCCGTCATCACAAAATCTGTATTTTCTGATAGGGTATTTTTACTTTTCCGGTTTTCAGGAAATTTATAAAAACATCAGCGATAAAGAAATCAAAATTCTGGTGGGTCTGGAAATAGAACACGATTTAGCTAACAAAGTCCGGGAGTATGAAATTATTCAGGAAGTAAATATTTCACGGGGCAAAGTAAAGGATAATTATTACAAATCGCTTGTGATGTTTTTTAACGATACTGATTATTTCGACACAAGAGAAAAACAGGAAGCATTCAGATTGTTTTTAGATAAAATAAAAGACGGAACACTGGAAATAAAAAAAACTATGCAGCCGAATCACGCAAAATTATACATTTTTGAAAATAAAAAAGAATTCAGCCAGGGCGGTGATTATCCCGGAACGGTGATTACGGGCTCAAGTAATTTATCAAGAACCGGTTTAAGAGGGAGA
>Ga0210017_1003870_pt1 | contig 12452 bp, 14 predicted proteins | sample CryGeyCG2014_020_FD_183966 | JGI IMG/M metagenome (GOLD analysis project Ga0210017, IMG submission 183966) | Groundwater microbial communities from aquifer - Crystal Geyser CG08_land_8/20/14_0.20 (SPAdes) (version 2) | ecosystem: Environmental > Aquatic > Deep subsurface > Groundwater | place... | reverse complement strand
TTTCATCTCTTAATTTTTGCTTGTACTCAGCTGTTAGCTGTATATCGCCTTCTTTTATTATGATTTTTGCAATTTCCTTGACATCTGTTGTGTTAAATAATTGCTGCATTAATTTTTCAGATGCAAGCAGTCCTTTTTTTGCATCAGCAAATACCTTCTCATTTATGATTATATCCTCTATTGCTATATCTTTTCCCTGCTTGAATGCTACTGCATTATCTGAATTTATGACAACCTCAAAGTTTTGTCCACCTTTTTTTAACCTTGCAAGATTAATGGAGAATCTTTCCTTGTCATATGTTTGTTGCCCTTTAACCATCTAAACACCTTATTTTCTTGATTTGGCTTCATTAAAGGCTTTTTCTATCTGGGTTTTTGTCATCTTACTGAATTTTTTTTCATCTGTCTTTATGTAAGCTGCATCTATTCTATTAGCATTGAATTCCTTACCCAATACCTTACATAGAGCACTGACTATGAGCTTAAATCCCTCATCAACTGTTATTGAGTCCTTGTATTTTTTATGCAATATCTCTTCTATCTCTGATTCTTTTTCACCAATAGCTGTTGCCTTATACTGGAAGAAAATTCCTGTTGGGTCTGTCTCAAAAAGCTTTGGTGTTCCATTGTCAATGCCTGCCACAAGTATTGAAACACCAAATGGCCTTAAACCAGCCTGCTGTGTGCATATCTGCTTTATGTTGCATATATCCTTTACAACTGTCAATGTGTCTATTGGAGTATCATATGTAACCTTGTGCTGCTGGGCCTTTAATTGAGCCATCTCAATAAGGACTCTTGCATCAGACAATATTCCAGCAGCTGTTGCCACAATATGCTCATCAACCTGGAATACCTTCTCTATTGCTTCTGAAACCACAAGAGGGTCAACTATTCTTTTGTCTGTAACCAGTAAAACACCATCTTTACATACAATTCCAACAGCAGTTGAGCCCTGCCTTACTGTTTTTTTTGCATACTCAACCTGCAAAAGCCTGCCGTCTGGGCTGAACATTGCTATTGAACGGTCATAACCCATCATTTGATGCTGCATTTGTTCCATTTTAACACCCCGTATTTGTTTAATTTTTTAAATTGCAAAGTATTTTTCCTCTGCCTTGTTTATCATTCCTGAAACACCAACACTTTTTACAACTATCTGCTGCTTCTTAAAGTTCTTTATTAGTGATAGTGCTGTTTTCAGCTTATCAAGATAGTTGTTGTTTACTTTTATTATCCCTTTTTGCTTTTTTGGGTTCCATTTGTCTGGCAAAACCCAAATTCCTGCCTTTGCTGTTTCAATCTCACCTAAAAACTTTAGTGATGCCTGCCAAACAAGCTCTGAAACATCTGAAAAAGATTTTATGTTCTTTTTAGAGATAATATTAAATACCAAATATCTTTTTTTTTCCCTTAAGCTTGGCAGAACAGCTTTAATCTTCTTTGCCAATTAACATACACCCCAACAGTGTTTTTTCATAGAGAAACAAGCTCTTTATTCTCTCGTTCCTTCTCTCCAGCATTAGAGAATAATCTATTTATATATAAAGTTTTGGGTTTTTAAATGTAAATAGTTTAAAGTGTTTCAGAAGGCATTTCACTATAATCAGATAATTTCCTTAGAAATTCTATTCTATCTAATGTAACCTTGCTTGGTTCGCCTACAGGTATTTTTTGTTTACCTTTTTCTAATGCTCTTTTTGTGATTAAGACATAGCTTTTGTTAAGTATTAAGATTTCTTCTAAACTTTCACCACAAATTTTGTTATGATCTATATCCTCTAACTCTAAATATGTGTATTTTCCTCCCCAAAAGTGTGGTGCTTCTATAGCTCCTTGAAATAAGAATCGTAAGCGTGGTTTATATTTTATTTTTATAACATCCCCTTTCTTTATATTACCATCATCACCAAAATATTGAATACGTTCTCCTAATCTTTCAAATTTTATATATTGATCTTTTCCCATTTGTGTTCACCTGCAAATTTTATATTTTCTAAATCTAAACTTAAACTTAAATATTTTAACTTATATTTAAATCTTTCTATTTATTGTAACTTAACAGTAATAAATAATTATTCTAAAGTACCTTTAACAGATTATTTCCATCATCAATTGCTTTTCTCCAAATTTTTTTCCTTACTTTTGAATCTTCAATTTTTTTTCCTATAGGAGCATAAAAATTAGTTAGGTTAAGATTTACAAATTCATTAAAGCTTTTTTCTTTCCAATGTAATCCTGTTGTTTTGTTCCATTTAGAAAAGATAACATATTGTGAGATAATCTTTGAATAGGACCAGTCTTCAGTATTTACCCTGCAGCCGCTATTATTCTTTTGAACAGAACTTAATCTGACAATTTCTTCTAAGTTAAGCCCGTGAAAATTGCAGTTATTTCTTGAAGTTACTACATCCATAAAATTTATCTTGCCAGAACAACCATACTTTAAATGAATGCAGGCAAACTTTGGATCTGGAGTCAAATACAATTCATAATCTAAATTCTTAAGTTTCAATGAGAAATCAGTTTGTTCACCATAAAAATTTGGCCAATTAAAATATGTAGAAATCCCTTTCACATTCTTGAAGATATCTTTTTTTATTAGATATACTCCTCCCATACTTTCTACTTTAATTGGTTTGAGTATGCGCAGTTTATAGTCAAGAAACATATCCTTAGATAATGGTAGATATTCTTCTGGGAATGCATGATTATTTCCACTTGTTTTTGCATTCTTAAAATCAATTCTTCCCATTTCCTTTATAGATATTATCTCTATAGGAAGATTTGTCCTTATATACACTGGTATATACATTAAGGCAATATTATTACCTTTTTTCCTCATTAATTTAGTGCTATATAATGCTCCAAATAATGAGTAATCCCCTAGAATGCAGTCATCATCCATAAAAAATATATAATCAGAATTTGAGTGATTTACTCCTATGTTTAATGATATAGGTAAACCTTTATTTTCCTTATTTTTTATGTATCTAACTTCTGTATTTTTTCCTTCAACCTTTTTTTGATAATACTGCACGACCTCTTTTGTGTAATCCAAAGAGCCATCATCAACTACAATGATTTCTTTTACCTGATATTTTTTTTGATTTAAAATTGAGAATAATGCCCAGCTTAATGGATTGTAAGAAGTATTAGGTTGTGGTGACCTATTATATGTAGCTATTACCACGCTTATATCTTCTTTTAGGGTATTTATAAGGGAGTTATCCAAATAACTTGGGTGTAAATCAGGGTGATTCCATATATAACTTAAATCTTTATCTTTGCTCTTTATTTTTTTCATAACCCCGCATGAATATTAATGCTTTATAAATTTTTTGTATTGACACCACTTAACAATAGTTTCATAACCTAATACTTTCTATTAATAATTATTTACTTATAAGTAGTATAAAACCAAAAGGTTTATATATTTCTTGTTGTAATATAATAGCACTATGAAAAAATTAGCTGTACCAGCAGCATACTTGCGCAGGGTGTATCGTGATGAACATCTTATCAACTGTGCTTACTCTGGGCTGTTTGATGCCCCTTTAAATGATTTTTATCCTGTTCTTGATTTAGATGATGTAATAGCCTTTGGAGCTGCATCATACAAACTCAGGAAGTTTGATTACGATTCTTTTGCAAACTTTGTAAAATCAGAAAATATTTACAATATATTCAAGAAGATTAATTCAACACAGGTTTACAGAAATTATGATAATGTTTTTCACTGGCTAAACAGTAAGAAAAAAATAAAAAAAGTTCGAGATGAACTTAAGGACAAAGAACTAAATCCATTTAGGGGAAGAAAGGATTTGGAAGCCAGACTTTATAGTGTTGATTTAAATGCAATAAAAGAATTAAAGCAGAACTTGGGAAAGAGAACCCATAGGGATAGTTATCTGGCCCCTTATGATGTTTATCCAGAGCTTGCAGGAATTCTTAGGGAATATCCTCAGCCATAGTCTGAAGAATTGATAACCTTAAAACTAAGACCTTATTATTTTTAATATTTTGTCCCTCATTTCCTCCATTTTTTCTTTTGTCTTGGCCTCAAGATTAAGCCTGAGCAATGGCTCTGTGTTTGAGGGCCTGACATTAAAATGCCAGTCATCATACTCAACTGATACTCCGTCCATGTGAGAAATTTTACCGTCGCTGAATTCCTGCTCAAGATTTTTCATCACTGCCTTTTTGTCCTCAACCTCTGAGTTTATCTCTCCACTTATGAAATAATTTTCAGCTGGCTTAAGTATCTCTGAGAAAGATTTGTTTTTTATGGAAATTAGTTCAATCATCTGCAATGCAGGAATCATTCCATTGTCTATGTAAAAATCATTATATTTGTAATAATAATGGCCTGTTACCTCACCTGCAAAAATAGCATTTTCATCCCTCATATACTGCTTGAAAAATGAGTGGCCCACCCTGCACATCCTTGACCTGCCGCCATTTTTTTCTATAATATCCTTTACAAACCAGCTTGCCCTCAGGTCATAGAGTATCATTGCATTTGGATGCTTTTTTAATATATTTTTTGCCAAAAGCCCTGTTATAAAATCTCCCTGCAAAAATCTTCCTTTTTCATCAATGAAAAAGCATCTATCAGCATCACCATCCCATGCAATGCCTAAATCAGCTTTTTCATCAACAACCTTTTTCATAATATCTCTTCTGTTCTCTAGAATTAGAGGATTGGACTGATGATTTGGAAAAGATCCATCAAGCTCAAAATACATTGGGATTATCTCAATATTTATTTTTTCAAATATCTTTGGAGCTATCATTCCAGCCATACCATTTGATGCATCCATGACAACCTTTAATGGCTTTATATTTTTTAAATTAACAAAGCTTAATACAAAATTAATATAATCTTTAAGAACATCTTTTTTTATTATTCTGCCTTTTTCAGGTTTTTTAAAATTATTTTTTTCAACTAATTTTTCTATTTCCTTTATTCCTGTAGCATCGCTTATTGGTATTGCTTTTTCTCTTGTGAACTTAATGCCATTATATTCCTTTGGATTGTGGGATGCAGTTACCATAAGACCAGAATCAAAACCATGGTTTGCGACACTAAAATAGAGCATTGGTGTTGTTGAAAGACCAATATCAATAACATCAGCTCCCTGGTCTGTTATTCCTTCTGCTAATGCTTTGAACAATAAACCAGAGCTTAGCCTCATATCTCTTCCAATAACAACATTTTTGCATTTTAAGAATTCAACAAAAGCCCTACCAATTTTGTAAGCTATATCTTCATTTAATTGTTCTGGATAAATTCCCCTTACATCATATGCCTTGAATATGCTCATATTATCACCCTTTTATATTGAGAATAAATTACTTTATATCCTTCCATTCTTTTAGAGCTTTTTCATATCTTTCTATGTTGCCCGTGTCAAACCACTGGCCGCTGAATGGATATCCAAAAAGCTTTCCCATTTTTGCTAGTTTTGGAAAAACATCTTTTTCAAGCATTGCAAAGCCTTTTGGTATCAAATCAATTACCTCTGGCTCCATTATGTAAAAGCCAGAGTTTATAAGTTTGGATGGCGCTTCCTCCTTCTTTGGCTTTTCAACAAACTCAAGGATTCTTGAGCCAGAAAGTCTTGCAACACCATATTTGCTTGGATCCTCAACAGTTGTCAGTGCAATTGTTACAAGTGCATTGCTTTCTTTATGAAGATTATACATTTCTTCTATATCAATATTTTTAAGCTCATCTCCATTTGAAACAATGAATGATTCAGTAAGCATATTTTTTCCTAACCTTAAAGGTCCTGCTGTGCCTAAAGGCCCAGTTTCTTCTATATAACTAATTTTTATTCCAAATCTTGAGCCGTCAGCAAAATGTTCCTCAATCTTTTCCTTCATATGGCCAACTGCCATTATAATATCTTTTATGTCATATTTCTTGAACAGGTCAAATAAATGCTCTGTAAGTGTTTTTCCATGCACTGGTATCAATGCTTTTGGTATCTCGTATGTTATTGGCCTTAATCTTGTTCCCTTTCCACCTGCAAGAATTACTGCCTTTTTTGGAACATTTGCACCGAGTGCTTTCATTATAAGAAGCTCTACTGCATGAGACCTATTTTTAATCTTAAAACCATTTACTCCAGAATCAACCTTTTTTAAAATATTAGAGTCAAGTGTTAGTGTTACTCTTTCTTTCATGTTTTTTCTAAAACCTATATTATATTTAAACCTTTTGTTTTATATGAGAAAGTATGATAATTAGAATTTAAAATATTATCCTCTTAATGTATGGTTTGTTACTTCATTTACTTTTATATTGATTTCTTTTCCCAATAAATCTTTTTTTGATTTTACAACAACTGGCTTATAACAGTAGTTTCTTCCAACAAAAGAATTACCTTTTCCTTTTTCATCTATTAGAACAGGGCCTTTCCATCCAATCCACTCTTTGTTTTTTTCAAAACTTATTTTATTGAATTCTTTTGTCAGGAGCTGGCTTCTTTTCTTTGTAATATTGCCATGAATTTGATTTTCCATTAATTCAGCTTTTGTTCCAGGCCTAGGCCAGAACCTTGATATGTTTAAAACATCTGGCTTAATTTCTTTTATTAGTTCTACAGAATCATTAAACTGCTCTTGTATTTCAGAGGGAAAGCCGCATATAATGTCTGTGCTTATTGTTATTTCTGGTATTTCCTTTCTTAGTTTTTTTATTATTTTTTTAAATTCATCTACAGTATAGGGCCTCTTCATTTTCTTTAAAATCTCATCATTTCCTGACTGAACAGGGATATGCAGGAATTTGAATATTTTATCTAACTTTAAAATTTTAATTAAATCATCAAGAATTAAAACCAGGTTGTTTGGATCCATCATTCCAATCCTCACTTTAAAATTGCTTTTAATTTCAATTATTTTTTTGAGAAGTGAAAAAAGATTGGTGTTTATATCCTGGCCATAGGCAGCAGTGTCCTGGCATGTAAGCCAGATCTCTTTGCAGCCAGCTTTAACAGCTGACTTAACCTGTTTTACAATCTCATCTTCTGGATAAGAAAACAGTTTTCCTTTAGCAAGCTTTACAATACAGTAAGTGCATTTTCCATTACAGCCTTCTGATATCTGGACTATCTGGATTATTGGGTTTTTTATTACTTCAGGGAGGTTTAGTTTTGTCTCGTTTCTTTTTCCTATTTTTTCAATTTTTTTATTTTTAAGAACTTTATCAACAACATTAACAACATCTTTTACATTGTGTGGGCCAACCAAAGAAGCATCAGGAGCAATGTTTTTCAATAAATCTTTCTGGACTTCGGGCATGCAACCCGCAATAATTATTTTCTTTTTCAGTTTCAGGAAATTCCTTATGCTTTTCTTTACCTTGTTTTCAGTTGGCAGTTTTACAGTGCATGTATTGACTATGATTAAATCTGATTTTTCTGGTTTTTTTGCAATGCTATGGCCCGCTTCAATCAAAAGCCCTGCCATTATCTCTGAATTGTTATAGTTTGCAGAGCATCCAAATGTCTCAATGAATATTTTTGCCATAAAACTGCAAAAAATAATAATCTTTAAATAGTTTTGTTAATTTTTTTAATTGATAAAAATGGTGATAAAGCTTTTCTGGCAGGATCCTTATATGAAAGAATGTTATGCAAAGGTTGCAGCAATAGAGGAAAATAAGGTTTGGCTTGACCAAACAGTGTTTTTTGCTTTCTCAGGAGGTCAGGCCTCTGATAAAGGAACGATTAATGGAATAAATGTCTTGGAAGCAATAAAACAAAATGAGGATGAGATTTATTATGTTCTTGAAAAAGAGCCTGATTTTGAGGTTGGAGATAATGTAAAGGTTGAGATTGACTGGAACTATAGATATAAGATAATGAGGTTGCATTCATCAGCACACATTGTTTATTATTTCTTTATTGAAAAAGCAGGCCAGCAAAAGGTTATAGGTTCTAACATTAGCATAGACAAGGCACGCCTGGATTTTGCCTACAATGAGTCAATAAGCCAGCTGCTTCCAGAGATACAGGAAAAAACAATGGAAATAATTAATAAAGGGATTGACATAAAGACATTTAAGGATGAGAAAGACCCAACAAGGAGATTGTGGGAATGCGGAAAATGGCTAATGCCATGCGGCGGCACTCATGTAAAAAACACAAAGGAGATTGGCCAGATAAAACTTAAAAGAAACAATATAGGTGCTGGCAAGGAAAGGATTGAGGTTTCTTTAGTGGATTAAACTAAATTAATATACTATTTTATATATTAATATATTAAAAAATACTAATTTTATTATCAATTAATCTATTCTAATATACTAAAAAGTATACTCAACTTTAGAAACTTTTTTATATTCATAAATCAAAATACTTATTGGGGTGATGCAGCCATGGCAGAAACAATTAAACTAGGTGGCAATATTGAGCTTACAGGATTTTCAGATTTAGATGGAGGCTCAATGATAATTCTAAAGAAGATAGTTGGCTCCTACACTAGAAAGTTCTCTGACAGCTTAAAGGATTTTGAAAAGCTTGTTCTTGAACTGAATGAGCAAGGCAACGAACTTGAAATTAATGCAAAACTCATTGTTGGTGGAAAAGAGACACCAGCAAATGCAAAAGACAAAAACCTTTTTGTTGCTCTTGATAGCACATTAAAAGAATTGGAAAAGAAAATAAAATAGAAACAGCTAAACTCTTTAGGGGGTGGTGCTTAACCTCTCAAAATAAAAGGTGTTTTTATGAGCGGCCCTGCTAAAAGCAAAATTGAGATAAAGAATGTAAAGGTCTATATCCACAAAAAAGATCCGTTGACAAACTCAAGGATAATACACATTGACATTGAAAGTGATGAGCTTAACAAGATTATAAAAGACAAAGAGGCCACTTACTGCGCTGGAAAGCAAGGTGGTGTTTTTATTGGCCTTAAGAAAGAAATGCTTGAGAGGGCAAAAAAGTTTGTTGAAGAAAAAGAAAAATCTTAGTTTAAAATATTAACCTCATTACCTATAATCTCTATTTTTCCATTAAATTCATCTAATTCTCCTGTTACTTCTACCTTTGTTCCAGTACTTATGTTGAAATCACTGTCTTTGAACAAGACTATTGTTATTGTTTCTGGCTGGACTATATCAAGAAGGATAATTTTGCCTTTATCAGTTGATTTGCTTACAATTCCCTTGATTTTTATGTCTTCTCCAATATTGTCTTTATTTATTTCATTAATATTCTTTTCCTTAATCTCTATTCTTTCAGAGATAAAGAACAAAGCAATTATTCCAACTAATGAGCATATTAAGGCCAGCCTAAGCAAACTCTTTTCTTCCATAATACTTAATATTAAAAACTTGTTAATAAACTAAATGTAACTTTTTCCGAAAATCTTACTATTTTTTTTGATTAGTTTATTTAAGCACTAAATTTTTATAAAAGATTATGTTTTTTGAAATTTTAATTGCAATAGTTCTTGGAATAACAGCTGGAATCTTTACAGGCCTAACACCTGGAATACATATTAACTTAATTTCTGTTTTACTGCTTAGTTTTTCTCCAATACTTCTGCAGTACACTAACATTATTTCTCTGTGCTGTTTTATAATAGCAATGTCTGTAACCCATACTTTTCTTGATTCAATTCCATCTATATTTTTAGGAGCTCCTGATTCTGATATGGCCTTGGGTGTTCTTCCAGGGCATAGGTATTTATTAAAAGGCCTTGGCCTGACAGCTGTAAAACTAACTATTATTGGCTCTTTTGGAGCATTGTTACTGAGTGTTTTGCTTTTTCCATTGCTTATTCCTCTTGTAAAATTTGGCTACCCCTTAATAGAAAGATATATTGGATTTATTCTCATTGCAGTTGTTGTTTTTATGATAATCAGGGACAGAAAAAGAATATGGGCTTTTTTTGTTTTTCTTATAGCAGGTGTTCTAGGCCTAGTTGTTTTGAATATGCCAAATTTTGAAAACCCATTGTTTCCATTGTTTTCAGGGCTTTTTGGAATATCCACTTTAGTAATAAGCCTCTTGCATAATGAGAAGATTCCAATGCAGGCAAAAAAACAGTATGTAAGGGTTTCAAACTTAAAAGCATTTAAGGCCTTGTTTTCAGGAGGATTCTCTGGATTCATAACAGCTGTAATGCCCGGCCTAGGGGCATCAACAGCAGCGGTCATCTCAATGCAGATGACAAAAAATCTTAAGGAAGATGGCTTTATGATTCTAATGGGCTCAATAAACACATTTAATTTCATACTTTCAATAGTCACTCTTTATGTTCTGGATAAAGCAAGAAACGGCTCAATAATAGTTATCCAGAAATTAGTTGATGCAATAACCATAAACCACATTATAATATTTCTTTGTGCTGTTTTAATTGCCGGATCTTTGTCTGTTTTCCTTGCACTAGGGCTTAGCAAGATATTCTCAAAAATCATGAGTATTGTAAATTACAGGAAAATGGTTTTATCTATTATATTTTTAATAACAGCCCTTGTTTTGGTTTTGACAGGCCCATTAGGACTATTAATATTAATAATAAGCACTGCAATAGGTATAATCCCACCAACAGTTAATATCTCAAGAACACATGCAATGGGATGTTTGCTGCTTCCTGTAATTCTTTATTTTATGCTTTAAAAGGAAGATTTATATATTACCCCTCAAAAGTAAATAAATATTATAAATTAGTGGTATAATGACAAATGATAAACTCCTTTCAGTAATGGAAAGCACTATCAATAGATGGATGGATGCCAAGCAAAAATTGTATGTAATTGACAAGGAAATAATTGCAAAGCCGCATTTTATCTCCCTCTCATACAAGGAAGCTGATGTTAAGACAATTGATATTCTTAACGGTGCTATTGTTGATAGCAATGGAAATTTTAATGATTATAAAACTGGTTACTCTATTAATGTAATGATTGGTGACAAAAAACAGGGCTATGGTTCTCGCTGGGAAGTACGCGATCATCTGCCAAGAAACCGGGATGTTCTAAAAAACCTTATTGATAATGAAATGGATTTTGTCTTAAAATCTGCATTAGTTTCATACATCTCAAATATAGAGAGGATTATATCTGTAAAGCAAGAAAAAGGTAATAAATTTTCCCAGTTATCAAATGATCCAGTTAATGTTTATATTGGTAAGAAACCCAATCAAAAACCAATACCAAAAAAGCTTCTTTCAACTATTAAGGGCTGGACTAAAGAAATGTCAAAACTAAATTTTGTTGATGAAAGCAACGCCACTTTATATTCCGAGCATGACTCCCGCAGGTTTGTTGATAGCCAGGGAAGAAAAATATTAGATTATTCTTTTTTAGGAAAAGTTATACTGACTGTAGATATCAAACATAAAAAAAATTTTGAGGTTCCTTTTAGTCAAAGCTTATATTCAACCACAGGATGGGAAGATGTTAATAATAACCTTGAAAATATTTTAAATGAAATACCAAAAGACATTGAGCAATTAAGAAATGCTTCAATACCAACCAGCAACCAATACCCTGTTGTTTTTAGTGGCGAGGCTATTGGAACCCTCTTCCATGAAGCACTTGGCGCTCATCTCCTTTCTGGGAAATACATCAAAAATGATACAGCTACAACATTTAAGAAACAGCTGAATAAAAAAATATTGCCAGAGTTTATCACTCTTGTTGATGATCCACAAAAAAAAGATGCTTCTGGTTTCTACAGGTTTGATGAGGAAGGCATTGAAGGCCAGAGAGTTGTTCTTGTTGAGGGCGGCATTCTACGAAATTATATTTTAGACCGGGATTCTGCTGTTTATTTTGGAAAATTGTCTAATGGTCATTCAAGGGGAGGATGGCTTTGTGATGAGTATGCTTCCTCACCCGAACCACGGGTTAGCAACTTAGAGGTAATAAGCTCTAACTCTGTTCCTGATGAAGAGCTTGTTGAAATATTAAAAAAATATTGTGTTGAAAATAATATTGAGTGTGGTTTATATATTGATACTAGGGAAGGAGAGATTGATGTTGATTCCAGTGAATTTCATCTTTATCCTCACAAAGCATTTAAAATCTTTCCAGATGGCAGGAGGGATTGCATAACGAGCTTTTATGTTGCTGCCCACCCTTACGAGCTTCTTAAACAGATCGTTGTTACAGGTGATAACTATAAAACATGTCCAGGCATGTGCGGTGCAGAGTCCGGGTTGGTTCCCACTCAAGGGATAGCGCCTGCAGCTTTTATTCCTAGGGTAATAATACAAGCTGAGGAGCCAAAAATAGAAACAAAAAGGCTTCTTGAGAAATTGAAGGATTAATTTATTTACTAAGCCTTTAAATTCTATAGAATTCTGAATAATTCGGAAATTAGTTCTCGCTTCTGCAGTATATAGGTCATTTTTAAACTTTATAAAGGACACATCACTCACAAGGGTACTGCTATTTGTGAACTAATTTTCACATTGAATGCAACCTTATA
>Ga0210017_1003869_pt1 | contig 12453 bp, 14 predicted proteins | sample CryGeyCG2014_020_FD_183966 | JGI IMG/M metagenome (GOLD analysis project Ga0210017, IMG submission 183966) | Groundwater microbial communities from aquifer - Crystal Geyser CG08_land_8/20/14_0.20 (SPAdes) (version 2) | ecosystem: Environmental > Aquatic > Deep subsurface > Groundwater | place... | reverse complement strand
GATTATGGGAGCTGGAGATATCTATAATTTAAGCTTAAAACTAAAAGCGAGAAACTAAAAACTAGCTTGACAATGAAATTAAGAGGGGAGAAAATAAAATAGAGAGTGTTTTATCAAGGTCGAATAATTTTTTATTTTTAATTTTTAATTTTAATTTATGACCTTATTTTGGATAATTGTGGCAATTGTGGTGATAGGCTTGGTAATTTGGTATCTGGTAGGAAGAAAGAAGGGACCAGCTGTACCAAAAAAACCCGAAGAACCGATAGTCCCACCTCCACCTCCTCCGCCACCGCCACCGGAAACACCGATAATGTAGATAGTTATTCTAATAAGAAACCTTTTTGTTTTTTAAGCGGGAAGAAAATGATTTTATCAAAAATCATTAGACTTCCCTCAAATTTAGCATCAAACTCTTTGACTACGATTTTGCCTAATCTTTTTTTAATTTTCTGGTAAATCCTTTCTCTTTTTTGGCGACTAATTGGGAGTATTTTGGAGTTAATCACTAAAATCTCAGGTGTCGAAGAAAAAGAAAGAATTTCTTCTAACGCCTTTAGACCTTCCCTTTCTCGGTATATTTTAATTCCCTCTTTTTCTTTTGAATATTTAGCTTCTAAGACAGCAATAATTCTAATAAATTCTCTTTCTTTTTCCTCAATTTCTCGTTTTTGAACTCTCAAAATTCCCAAAATCCTCTCTGGGGATTGAGCCAGAAAAATCCTTTTCCCTTTTTGTTTCACTTCAGCAAACAACCCTTTTTCTTCTAACTTTTTAATGATTTCATAAGTCGTCGGTCTAGTAATTTTTGCCAAAGCAGCAATTCTCTGAACTGAACTCGGCCCCAATTCCAAACCCGCCAAATAAACCCTGACCTCCTTTTCCGTCAAGCCCAATTTCCTTAATTCCAATTCTATGGGGAAGGTTTCTTTCATAGACTTATCATATCAAAGGTTGAAGAAAAAATAAACCTGAGGTAAAATAAAAAAACCATTTATGATAAAGGCAGTATTTTTTGACTGGGGATATGTTTTTATGCAGGGCTTTAGGGATAGAGAAAGGGAAATAAATAAAATCTTAAAGCCCCTGGGTTTAGACTGGCAAAAATTCTATTCTTATTGGAAGCCCTTTTATATTTTAAGATCTTCGGGCGAAATAAAAAGCGACAAAGATTTTGAAAATATGATAAAAATGGCCAGCAAAAAAGAAATTCCAGTTAGAAAAATTATTGAAATCATAATCGAAAATCAGTGGATACCCAAAGAACATATTGAGGTTGTCAAAAAGCTAAAGAAAAAATATAAAGTTGGTATTTTATCTAACCACGTTCAGGAGTGGATTAAAAAAGTCCTCAAAAATTATAAAATTGAAAAATTATTTGATTCGGTCACTGTTTCTTCAAAAGTAGGCGCTAGAAAACCAAACGCCCTAATTTATTTTGAAGCGTTAAAGAAATTATCGGTGAAACCAGAGGAATCGGTTTTTATTGCCGATGAGGTAGCTGAAGATTTAGTCGCCGCCTCGGGTTTGGGAATAAAAACAATTTGGCTGAAAGCCAATTTCCGAGGTTGGTGGGGGAAGAACGATAAAAAAGCTCTAAAAATTTATCAACCCGACGCCACCATCCACGATCTAAAAGAAGTAATTCCAGTCATTAAAAAATGGTAAAGTTAAAACTTTCTCAATATCGTAAGAAGTTCCTCAAAATTTTTAAAAGAGAAAAAAAGAAAATTTCCAAAGCCACAGATGTCAATAAAATTCACCATATCGGAAGTACAGCGGTGCCCGACTTGGGTGGAAAGGGGATGATTGACATAATGATTGGAATAAAAAGCTGGAGAGAAACTAAAGATATTGTCAAAAAATTAAAAAAGATAGGTTTTAGGCACGTCCACCGCAAAAAAGAAGGAGGAAGATTATTTTTAAGTAAACACCGAGAACCTACACCGGATAATGTTCACCTTCACATTGTTAAAAAGGGAAGTAAAACCTATAAAGAATTATTGGCTTTTAGAGATTATTTGAAAAAACACAAGAAAGAAGCTAAGAGATATTTTGAATTGAAGTTTGAATGGTTAAAGAAAGCCGAGGGCAACCGAGCCAAATATACAAAACTAAAAGAAAACTATATAAAAGAAATTTTAAATAGAGTTAAAATTAAATATGGCAACAATTAAAAAGAATAAATTAAAATTTAGAATTCGACCAATAAATAGGAATGATAAAGAATGGATAAAGAAATTTATTTCTCAAGAATGGAGCTCAGAAATAGTAGTTGCTCATAGTAAAATTTTTCATCCATATAACCTTCTTGGATTCATTGCTTATCGGAAAAATAAATATCTGGGATTAACAACTTATTATATTGAAAGAAAAAAATTAGAAATTATTACAATGAATGCCATTATACAAGGTAGAGGTATTGGTACCGCTCTTTTAAAAGCAGTAGAAAGAGTTGCCCACAAATTGAGATGTAAAAAGATTTGGCTTATTACCACTAACGACAATATCGATGCTATACGTTTTTATCAACAAAAAAGATTTAGAATTGTTACTATCCATCAAAATGCAATTGAAGTCTCAAGAAGATTAAAACCAGAAATTCCTTTCATCGGTAATTATGGAATTCCAATAAAAGATGAGGTAGTGCTTGAAAAGATTATTTAAATATAAATTTTAGAAAATTTTATGGAAACTAAAATTTTCGGTGGTAAAAAGATAATAATAAGGAAACTTTCAAAAAAGGACTTAAGAAATGTTAAGAAATTTCAGGATTTTATTAATTCTTTAATTGAAGAAGAAGCTAAAATTATGTTTAATGAAAGATTTTCATTAAAAGAAGAAAAAAGGTGGATGGAAGAACAATTGAGAAAAATTAAAAATCAAAAAACAGTTTTCCTGATAGCAGAAGATAATGATATAGTTGTTGGAACTACTGGGATTGATCTACGAATAGGACGACAAAGCCATGTTGGCGAGTTTGGAATTACTATCAGAAAAGGTTATCGAGGAATAGGTTTGGGTAGTTATTTAGCGGATAAAATAATAAAATTAGCTAAAAAAAAGTTGAAACCCAAGCCAAAGATTATTAGATTAAACGTTTTCCCAACAAATAAACCAGCCATTTCTCTTTATAGAAAATTTGGCTTCAAAAAAGTAGCCAAAATTCCAAAACAAATTTCATATCTAGGAAAACTAATTGATGAGATAATAATGCTTCGGAGATTATGAAAAAGAAAATAGAAGTGTTAGTTAGGACAGTTATTCAAGATGAGGGGAAAATTTTAGTTTGCAAGAAAGTAGGGAAAGATTACAGGGGAAAAAATTATTATTTCTTTCCTGGCGGTCATGTTGAATTTGGCGAAAACGTAAAAAAGGCTTTAGTTCGAGAAATTAAAGAGGAATTAGGTTTATCTATTAAGAAATGCTCTTTTATTGGCGGTTCAGAACATTTATTTACTGAAGAAGGTAAAAAATATCACGAAATTAATTTAGCTTTTCAAGTTTTAGTTAAAAAGCTAACTATCAAGAGTAAAGAAAACCATCTTCAATTTTTCCTATTTGATAAAAAGCAAATTGCCAAAGAAAAAGTTTTGCCAACAGTTTTAACCAAAGCTGTTTTAAAATGGCTCAAAGATAAAAAACCTTTCTGGGCTAGCCAGATTTAAGCATTAGTAATATTTTCACCATGGCGAATTCATTACAACGGAGAAAACCTCCGTGTTTTTATTTTTGTCAGGAATTGGTTTACAAACTATTGATATTTATTAATGGTTTGCTATAATAGGAGTTGTACAAAATAGCTAATTAGGGCAAATGACATTAAAAGTAGGTTTAATCGGACCAACTAATATCCAAAAATTGAGCAAGCTGACCAAAGAGCCAGTTAGCTTTTACATTAAAAAAGCTAATGAAATAGGGAAGCTTTTAGCGAAAGCTGATTGCGAAGTATGGGTGAATAGCGATAAAGGAATGGCAATTAATGTCGCCAGTTCTTATAAAAGGAATAAAGGAAAAAGATTGGTTGTTCTCTTTCCTGGCAGTAACCAACCGTGGCCTAATAAACACGCCCACCCCTATAAAAAGTATGCTGATATAATTAGAAAAGAGCCCGATTGGTTCTGGACCAATTATAACGTAACTGCCATCCCCGATGTCTGTGTTTGTGTAGGATTGAGCGCCGGTACCTTTAGTGAGTTGGCCTACATCAAGTGGAATTATCAATTTAAAAGAGGGGGATTAAAAAAATTAATTGCCATAAAAGAATTATTAAGGGACGGAAAATTACCACCAGAAATCGAATTCGATATTAAGAAAATTTTAATTTATATTAATGAAGTGAAAGATTTAGAAAAGATTTTAGAAAAGTATTCAAAAATGGGCTAAATTAAGCCCTTTTTTGTTTCGGAGACAGATGAAAAATTTACTTAAATTTTTATTGGAAGCTGGTAAATTGGGGAAAATAAAAAGGAAGGGGATAACATTTTACGGTATAAAAAATCCTGACAGCGCCACTGATCATTCTTTTAGGATGGCTTTGATGATTTGGCTTTTAAGTAGAAAAGAGAAAACTGACATTAAGAAAGCGTTTAAAATGACTTTGATTCATGATATCTGTAAAATTTATACTGGAGATATTACTCCTTACGATGGACTTTTACCGAAAAATAAAAAAGAAAGGAACGAGTTTGTAAGAAGTTGGCGTCGTCTGCCATTGTATAAAAAAGAAAAAATCCATAGTAAAAAATTTAGGAAAGAATACATTGCTATTAAGAAATTAGTTTCGCAATTACCCAAAAAACTAAAGAAAGAAATATTTAACCTGTGGCTTGAATATCACAAAGGAGAAACCTCGATGGCAAAGTTTGTCTATCAAGTCGATATGTTGGAAAATCTCCTCGAAGCTTTTGAATATTATAAAAGAGATAAGAATTTCCCCACCAAGCCCTGGTGGCAACATGCGGAAGAGGTTATTGACAATCCTATTCTTTTGGAGTTTTTACGAGAAATTGAAAAAGAAGAGCTGAAAAAGTAATTTTATCATGAAATTCCTCCGCCCCTCGGCGGAAAAGCCGCCGAGGGGCTTCTTTTTTTTATTTTAATTTTAATATGATACGCCCTTCTTTATTCGATTTGTCGGTACTTATTTTACAAAATAAATTTTGGATTTTAGCTTAAAAATTGAGGGAAATTGGGCCTGTGGATAAATTTTGTCAAAAATAGAAAATTTGAAAAGAAAATGAAACTAAGGTAGAATAAAGATATGAATTACCCTAAAATTATTTTTAAATATTCATGGATTTATGACCAAACTTGGAAAGAAGGATTGATAGGAAAAAAATCAAAAAAATATCCTTCTTCTAAGCGGATTTTAAATTACATTAAGAAAGTAGAAAAATTGTGGCGAAAAGAGGAAAAAAAAGTTCTTCTAGAACTTCCAAAAATTTCTCATTTAAAGTGGAAATCCAAGTTTATTTACTGTTATGTTGTGGGACGATGTAGACCCTTTTCTGACCCTCTAACAATACCAGTTTATGAGAAATATTCAGATTATTTCATCGATGTCTTGACCCATGAATTAATTCATGATCTTTTTATCCAACCCGGGAACTACCAAAAATCAAAAAAGGCCTGGGGATATTTCCATCGAAAATACAAAAGAGAGCCTCGAAATACAAAGATTCATATTCCTCTTCATGCTATCCACTCTCACATTTATTACAAGTTTTTTAACGAAAAACGTTTGAAAAGAGATATAAAATTTATAAGTTTTCTATCAGATTACAAAAAGTCTTGGCAAATTGTTCAAAAAGAAGGTTATAAAAATATAATTAACGAATTTGTAAAACGAGTGAAGTAGGGGGGGGGTGTTTTAGGCACACACTTTTGGCGGATTAGTTAATTGGTAATCAGCTAGAAATCGATTGGGAAGTTTGACATTTAAAGAAAAAATCTGTAAAGTAAATCAGTCCTGGTTGGCACTTTAACAATTAATCAAAATTAGTATAGGAGGTGAAAAATGTCCAATAATCAGATTTATCCGCTTGCAGTGGCTTATGGATTCAATAGTTCCTCTGGGGTTACTTTTCTACTTCCTGGACGAGAAGTAACTATTGAAGGAGCCAACGAAATTCTACCGGTGATTCTTCCTTTGTGTAACGGGTATAGAGACATCGAAGAAATTGTTTCCATCGGGGCTTCCAAAAGCGGCTACGAAAAAGAGGATGTTCAACAGTTAGTCCAAACCTTGTTAGAACGTGAGATACTTATTGATGTCCATCACTATTATCAGTTTTTCCACGAAGTATCTGCGAATCCGATGCCTTTCTGGCACGACTTACCAGAAGAAGTGATGACAGAAATGGTTAAAGGGAAAAGTCCCCTTGTTTATCTGTCACACACCCCTCAAAACTCTTTGGCAGCTTTACTCGAAGCTCGCGAATCTATTCGTGAGTTCTCTGGAGAGGCGCTTTCGAAAAGTGAAATTCTTAAGTTAGGATGGGTGATTTATGGAAAGCAAAAACGTAGCACCTCTTTCCCTGAAAGCACTATTGGTCTCGGAACCATACCATCTGCTGGTGCGCTTTATCCGTTGCGCCTTTTCGCCATCGTGCTTAAAGAACATCCATCCATTGAAGAAGGGATTTATTTATTCAATCCAGAAGGAATCTCGCAAATAGCCCCAATAGATCCAGAAACATTAGAAAATATCTTCGGCGGATATTCCACCCCGCTTGATAGCACAGCGGTGATATTTGCCCTCGTCTGCGAGTTCCAGCAAATAACCCAAAAATACTCCAACCGTGGCTATCGCTATGCTTTAATTGAGGCAGGCCATGCCGCCCAAAATGCATACTTATGGTGTGCCGAACAAGGATTAGGAATTGTAGAAGTGTGCGGATTTAATGATGAAGCATTAGCTAAAGCTCTTCTGATCCCATATCCTGAACAAGCACCACTTACCACCATGTTTATAGGAAGGAGATTGTTATGAACGGATGGGTAACGCTCAATAAAGAATGGCTGCTAAGGCCGACTCAAGATGGGTTAGAATTGTTAACCCCAGAACGCAATATCGCCCTAGAACTTTCTGAACCTGAGAGACGAGACGAGATTGCTTCAATTTTATTGGGAGAAGTGCCTGTTGCTAACAACGAAGATATCCAAGAAACAATCTCAGACCTCATAAAACAAGGCATATTGCAACACTCTAACCGTAAGCCTCCGGGAATTGAGAGAACTGAAACAGAAAAGCAGATTTGGAAACTCCGGAAAAGTATAGTAGGCTCTCAAGGTCCTGTTTATGAGGTGTATTGGCTTGACCCGACTCAATCACAGTTTTCTCTTGAAAGAACCTACTTGTTTACAGCAAAGTATCGAGAGGGCGTCGAAAATATTGCTTGGGCCTTTGCTAATGACCAAAAAGATCGTAATTTAGCTGAACTCAAAGCAATTATGGAGGCCTTAGAGCGACATGCTTGTAGTATAATTCCTTTTGCAGAGCTTGTAAAAGCTCCAGCGAAGAAGTTAGGCAAAAAGGCGATAGACCCCCGCGAAGTTATTTCTTACACTAGAGAACAATATAAAAACAATCCCTCCCTGCTTCCTTTTTCAAATAACAGAGAATATTACTGGAAGGAAGTAATGACATTTCCAGGGAGAGAAAAGCGGTATTTGCCGGCAGACTGCCTTTATTTCCCACTTGACGAAAAGATTTTCCCTCGTCCTTACACTTTCGCAAATTCCTCTGGAGTAGCCGCAGGATTTAACTTTGGAGAAATCTTGCCTCGTGCTCTTTACGAAACCATTGAGAGAGATGCCTTTATGATGGTCTGGCTGAAACGAATAACGATGCCTACTATCCAAAGGGCTTCGCTGCCAGAAGATTTGCAAAACCGGATAGGAGAAATTGAGGAGCTGGGATATCGAGTTTCCCTCGTCAACATTACCCTTGACCTTGCACCAGTTGTGCTGGTAGCAATTGTTAATAACCAACGAGAACCAGCCCTTATTCTTGGAACCGCATCTAACTTGAATCTCTTGGAAGCCTGTTCTAAGGCGTTAGCTGAGGTAGAGCAACAACTTTATTGGAACTTAAAAAGCTTTACCCCAACCTACATTCTCTCGGACTATAGGAAGGTAAAAAAGGTTTCCGATCATGCCGCTCTTTACCATACCTCACAATATCTCCCGAAAGCTTCGTTCCTTTGGTCGGGTAACGCCCAATTTTTACAGGTCCCGCAGAAGAAGTTAGATGACGAGCTTGAGAAGATGCTAAAAATTCTTAGCTCACATAAGAAACAGCTCATAGTGGCTGATCTTACTCCAATCTCTTTAAGAAAGCTGGGAATACAGGTACTACGAGCTATTCCTCTCGGGCTAGTTCCCATCTCTTTTGGTTACGGTATGGAGCCTTTAGGAATGCCACGATTGAAAAGATCACCCAAAGAAATTACTCGTTTGAAACAAAATCCATGGCCCGATAATGTCCCATTTACCCATCCATTTGCTTAACCACTTGACATATATTCTTGGCTTGATATTCTAAAAGTAGGAAATTATCAATAGAAAGGGGGGTGAAACCGATGAAGAAACTGCAGATCAAGGTAACGGAACGCAAGCTGACAGATGAACTTTTGAAGCAGTCCACGAGTTGCGGTAATTGTAGCCAATGCGGCGGCGGTAGTTGTACCTCATGCAAGAGCTAATGAGGTAACCAGTCCTCACTATAATAGAAAAAGGTCAGACGCTGATTCAGTGCTGACCTTTTTATTTTTATATAAAAGATATTTATGTCGGAAATTGTTTTACAAGGCAAAATTGAAGTTTTAGCTTAAAAATTGAAGAATTTTGGACTTTTGAATAAATTTTGTCAGCAAATCTTGACAAAATTCTTCAAGGGGGCTATAGTTAAAATAGTCGAGTTAGTTGCCTTCGGCAACTAATAAATAGCACCCGAACAATTTAATCGGAACAGAAAATCCAGAAAGGAGGAGAAGGAAGTGACTAGTCAAAAAAGCCTGATGGACAGAATGGTTATCGATTGTGAAAAAGTAGCGGATGTAATTGTTGATTTTATCCGGAAAAGGGTTGCGGAAGGGAAAAAGGACGGCGTTGTACTAGGTTTGAGTGGAGGTGTTGATTCTTCAACTGTGGCATTCTTAGCTACAAGGGCTATGGGAGACACCTCAAAAGTTCACGCCCTATATCTGCCCGATCGAGATAGTGAAGGGAAGTTTCAGAACTATACCCAAGAAGTCGCTCAGAAACTCGGCCTCACTTTTAAAACGAAGGTGATCACGGAGGAAGTGAAAAAGCAGGGCACCTATAAACCCCTTATCCTAAAGATAACTAATGCCCTTCCATTTTTGAACCAGCTTATTGTCTGGACTTCCAATAAGATCATCTATCCTTTATTCTTCAAAGAGCTCCCATTCATTGTCACTCTGGAGAAAGGAGGCTCAACTAAGAACTTTCTTACCAGAATGATCTACAAGGTGATAGCTTCAGCTATTGAAGAAGGTTTTAATATCAGACATAGGACTCGGAGAAGAATTCTTGAAGAGTACGCCCAATCTCATAACCTTCTTCTGATTGGCTGTGCCAACCGATCGGAATCTTTTGTTGGTTGGTTTGTAAAGGACGGGGTGGATGATCTACCCACCGAAACCATCTTGGGTCTCTACAAAAACCAGGTACGTCAGTTAGCCCGCTATTTAGGAGTGCCAGGGAAGATACTGGAAGAAGCACCTTCCCCAGATATGCTCAAAAAAGTAGGAGACGAGGATGTCGTTGGCTATCCTTATGAGAAGATTGACAAGGTTGCCTATGTTCTCGAGAGCGGTCTCGATCCTCAACTGGCTTATGATGAAGGAGTAACACCGAAAGAGCTTGAAGGAATCAAAAGGATTCATACTCTTTCTGAGTGGAAGCGTGAAAACCCGCACGAATTTCCAACAATTGCTTAGAGCAACAGTTGCTTAGAGCAAAAGCAAGGTGAGGCTGGATTGACCTAATCCAGCCTCTTATTATAGAATTAATCAATATGGATATTTTAGAAATCCGGGGAATAGCTCTCTTTTTTTGCGCTTTCTTAAATTTACTATTGGCTTTATTTTTATGGCAACGGAGTAAAAGAAGAAAAGATATTCTTTGGTTAAGTATTACTGCTTTATTTTCTGGCCTTTACGCATTTTTTTGTGGTGGAGTCTATTTTTTCTGGCACCCCGATTCAATTGTTTCAGTGCTTTGGTATCGGTCGACTTGGCTAGGAGTATTCATGTTGCCTGCTTTTGTTCTTTTTACTTATTATTTTGTTCAAGAAATAAAAAATGTTAAATTAAAAGCTTTCTTCTGGTATTTGGGGGCAGGGATAATTGGTTGTTTAGCTCTTACCACTACTCTTTTCCTTAAATCGGTTCATTTAAGTTATCCTAACATCTCGGGGATAGCCGGCCCCTTAGATTCTTTGGGTCGACTTTTTATATTTTTTGGTGTGGTAGTGGGACTAAAAAATCTTTTTCAAGACTATTTTAAAAGCACGGGTTTCAGAAAATTACAGATAAGATATTTTGTTGCTGGGACAGTTATTTATGCTTTAGCCGGTACAATTTTCACTGCAGTTATCCCTCTTTTTGCAGGAGAATCTGCTTATTATGACCTTCTTGCTTATTTCTCTTTAATTTGGATGGGTTTAACTACTTATGCCATCTCTCGCTATCGTCTAATGGATATTCAATTTGTAATTGGGAGGGGAACGGTCTATCTTCTTTCTTTTGTCTCAGCAATCGCAATTGCGCTTTTATTATTATTTCTAAATAGTAAATTAGTCCAGCCCATTCCGATAAATGTCGCTGCTTCTTTAATTTTAATTATTTGTATTTTGCTTTACCAACCAATTTTTAGATTTTTTGAGAAATTTGCTTCGAAATACTTTTATTACACTTTTTATAGTTATCAAACGGTTTTGACTGATTTGGGGAAAAAATTAACTCAGGTTTTGGAATTAGATAAACTTTCTTCTTTAATTGTTAGTACTTTAATGGGTACAATGAAATTGGATAGAACAGTAATTCTTTTGCGAGAGCCCGGAGATGGAGAATATCAAATTCAAAAGAATATTGGGTTCAGAGAAGAAAATGGGATTTCTTTGGTCAAAGATAATTTCTTAACTATTTGGTTGGAAAGAACTCAAAAGCCGTTGGTTTATGAAGAGCTTTCTCTGATTATTAGAGATACGACCAATAAGGAAGAAGGAGAAAAATTAGAAATTTTACAAGCCAATATGAAAAGAATAGAAGCTGCTCTTTGTCTTCCTCTTTTTATTGAAGAAAAAATTGTGGGAATGATTGTTTTAGGAAATAAAATTTCTGGTGAGCCCTATTCAAGCCAAGATATCGAACTTTTAACCACCCTTTCTAACCAGACCTCAATTGCTCTCCAAAACGCCAAATTGTATTCCGAAGTTAAGGGATTTAGTAAAAAATTGGAAAGGGAAGTAGAAAAAGCCACTAGAGAATTAAAAGAAGCTTATGAGGAATTGAAAAAATTAGATAAGGCCAAGTCAGAGTTTATTTCTATTGCTTCTCATCAGTTGAGGACGCCTTTGACGGCGATTAAGGGTTATATTTCAATGATGCGGGAAAAAATCTACGGCAAACCACCAGAAAAAATGGGAAAACCCTTAGAGAATATTTATACTTCTAATGAAAGATTGATAAAATTAGTAAATGACCTCTTAAATGTTTCCAGGATTGAGTCGGGGAAAATGGAAATGAATCTGGAAAAATTATCGATGGAGGAAATGATAACTAGTGCAATTGAGGAGTTAAGAAATACGGCTAAAGAAAAAAATATTTATTTGAGATGGGAAAAGGCAGAAAAAGCTTTGCCAAAAATCTCAGTCGATCGAGAGAAAATTAGGCAAGTTATTATGAATGTAGTAGATAATGCCATAAGATATACTGAAAAAGGTGGCGTCACCGTGCAAATCAAAAATCAAAAATCAAAAATCAAAATCATTGTGAAAGATACGGGTGCAGGTTTGACAAAATATGAGTTATCGAAGATGTTTGAGAGTTTTTCAAGGGGAGCGGCAGGAACAAGGCTTTATACTGAAGGAGTTGGCCTTGGCCTTTATGTGGCCAAAAGATTTGTTGAAATGCACCATGGCAAAATCTGGGCTGAATCCAAAGGAAAAGGCAAAGGCTCAACTTTTTATATCGAGTTGCCTATTAAATAATATGGCAAAGAAAATTTTGATAGCAAGGATCTTTCACTTCGTTCAAGATTCTTTTAATCAAAACTTATTATGAAAAAAATTTTGATAGTTGAGGATGAGAAAATTTTGGCGGAGATGTACAAGGATAAATTTACTGAGGCGGGATTTGAGGTGTTTTTAGCACTTGAAGCCAAGGAGGGTTTAAAGCTGGCTAAAAAAGAGAGGCCAGATTT
>Ga0210017_1003866_pt1 | contig 12455 bp, 7 predicted proteins | sample CryGeyCG2014_020_FD_183966 | JGI IMG/M metagenome (GOLD analysis project Ga0210017, IMG submission 183966) | Groundwater microbial communities from aquifer - Crystal Geyser CG08_land_8/20/14_0.20 (SPAdes) (version 2) | ecosystem: Environmental > Aquatic > Deep subsurface > Groundwater | place... | reverse complement strand
GGAGCGACGCCGCGTGCAGGAAGAAACCCCTCGGGGCGTAAACTGCTTTTCTCTGGGAATAACTTATGAAGGTACCAGAGGAATAAGGGGCTGCTAACTTCGTGCCAGCCCGGCCAAATTTTTGGTCGTTGGCTGACAGGCGCGAAGTCTTCATAGCAATATGGAGAGAGAAAATTTCGCTATATGGTCGGGATTCCGAACACGTTTCGGAAAAGCCGATGCCGAATGAGATCGCGAGATCGAATCGGTCTGGAACATCTATAGTCGACCGCTGAATGTGTCCCGCTTTGCGGGACCGCGGCTATAGACAATCAGCAGGCAACTTAATGCTTCGGCATTGAGGTGCCTCAGAGACTACACGCGAAACCCCCGCAAAGCGGGGTGATGATATAGTCCAGTTCGTCCAAATTTGGACGGGCCAGCAGCAGCGGTAATACGAAGGCCTCAAGCGTTATCCGGATTTATTGGGCGTAAAGAGTTCAACGGTGGTTTGGAAAGTTCCTGGTCAAATCGCACTGCTTAACGGTGCAACTGCCAGGAAAACTTCCAGACTTGAGCATGGGAGAGGCAAACGGAATTGTCGGTGTAGTAGTAAAATGCGCTAATATCGACAAGAACACCAATAGCGAAGGCAGTTTGCTGGAACATTGCTGACACTTCAAGAACGAAAGCGTGGGGAGCGATACGGATTAGATACCCGTGTAGTCCACGCTGTAAACTATGGACACTAGGCATTGTGGGATTCGACCCCTGCAGTGTCGGTTATTCAAGCTAACGCGTTAAGTGTCCCGCCTGGGTAGTACGGCCGCAAGGCTAAAACTCAAAGGAATTGACGGGAGCCCGCACAAGCGGTGGAGCATGTGGTTTAATTCGACGATAAACGAGAAACCTTACCAGGTCTTGACATCCCGGGAAAGCCGCCGAAAGGTGGCCGTGCCGCAAGGAACCCGGAGACAGGTGCTGCATGGCTGTCGTCAGCTCGTGTCGTGAGACGTTGGGTTAAGTCCCCTAACGAGCGCAACCCTCGTGTTATGTTAAAATATTCATAACAGACTGCCAGCTTTAAGCCGGAGGAAGGCGAGGATGACGTCAAGTCAGCATGGTCCTCTGACGACCTGGGCTACACACGTGCTACAATGGGGTGTAACAATGGGCCGCGAAACCGTAAGGTGGAGCAAATCCCACCAAACCACCCCCAAGTTCAGATTGAGGGCTGCAACTCGACCTCATGAAGTTGGAATCGCTAGTAACCGCGCATCAGCTATGGCGCGGTGAATACGTTCTCGGGCTTTGTACAAAATAAAGGCGCCTGGCAGGCATATTCGCTAAATGGTGAAAATCCATTCTCCATTAAAATGGAGTAGCCGAAGAATAGGGCCGTAACCGTAAGGTTCGGCCTGAAGGATTCGATATGGCAAACAGCAGCCAACAGGGCAAGATGGCAGGCTTCGACCTATTGTGTACTATAGGGAAGAAGCAAATTTATCAACTGCCGCCCCGGATGCTGGAAAGAGTGAATATGTTGACCCAGGGAGATCCTGTGAACAACAGACTATTATAAATTTACAGGAAGTCAGCTGCGTTCATAGTAATTTCGTGGTATACTCACACCGAGATATGCCAAGGAATGAAGGAACAAATTCTACATTACATCCGCAATATATCGTTGGTTTTGTGGATGGCGAAGGTTGTTTTTGTGTGGTTATCAGCAAACATCAAACCTTAAAGTCAAAAAAGGAAGTGCGTTGTATTTTTGAAATCGAGGTTCGGGAAGATGATAAGCCAATCCTGGAAGCAATTCAAAAGGCTTTAGGCTGCGGCAAGATTTATCTTCTTGATTATGCTCGTTATCAAAAATGGCGCGCGCACGCAAAATTCAAAGTCAGCAATTTACCGGAAATAATTCATAAAGTCATTCCTTTTTTTGAAAAACACCCATTACAAGCTAAGAAAAGAAAAAGCTTTGAAATATTCAAACAAATCGCCAACATGATTCAACGGAAAGAACATCTTCAGCCGCAAGGGGTAAAAAAAATTGAAAATTTGCGAGCGAAGATGAACAAGTAGAAACTCGCTGGATGCGGGAAAGCCGCACGTCCAGTCCTGCCTTGAAGCAGGATCCCGCGCTTTGATAGAAATATCAAGGTAGCGGCGATGGGGAGGAACATTATAGTCAATGATTCCAATCACCGCCCGTCACGCCAAGAGAGTCGGAAATACCTAAAGCCTCCGCATTAGTGGAGATCAAGGTAGAGTCGATGATAGGGGCGAAGTCGTAACAAGGCATCGGTAGCGGAAGCTGTCGATGGATCACCTCCTTTCTAGGGAGATACGGTGTAGTCCAGCCATAGGGCGGGACGCATTAAAGTCGTGTTGTCAGTTTAGATTGCCTTCGGGGCAATATAAACTGACAGCTATTGCCTCGTGAAACGAGGTATTGATAAGTTCTATTTAAATTCTCTTACCACTCTTAAGTTGTTAACATGATGACATTCCGCATAAACAATGGGGCCGGCTGCCTGCGGGATGGTAACCCGCTTTTATTGTTAATATAATTAATAAAGTGTTATGAATCGCGGGGGCCAAAAGGGCTGGCCTATGACGGCTAGTCTTTTTTTGATAAGTTATTAATACTTGGTTTTGGGCAGGGAGCGCATAAGTAATAGATGCTCTGGTGGGCGACTAGTCCCGCCCCGCTTCTGGCGGGACGAGGATCCTCGATCCCGCAGTGCGGGATCGGGACTCAGATGGTTAGAGCGCGTCACTGACCCGCCTGCCGGAGTACGGGAGCATAAAAAGCATCTTTGATAATTTTTTAAGACATTGCTGTTTATTGGTCTTTTTTTGGTGGGCGCGTAGCTCAGATGGTTAGAGCGCGTCACTGATAATGACGAGGTCGATGGTTCGACTCCATCCGCGCCCACCAAAAGGCGATAAGTAATTTCCTTCGTACGGCGGGCAGGTAATGACGAGGTCCCTGGTTCTCCGCCACCAAATAAATTTGAAGGAAGGCGGATCCGCCTCTGGCGTAAAATCCTCTCAAATCCTATGAGTATTTAATAACCGGGTGATTAGCTCAGTTGTCCCGACCCCGCTAAGCGGGGTCGAGGATCCCGCCGAATGGCGGGAGTTAGAGTTACTAACAAACATTGATAATGATTCTGGATTCATTTATATAACTTTTACTTGGGTTCGTAGCTCAGTTGGTTAGAGCGCCACATTGACATTGTGGAGGTCAGAGGTTCAACTCCTCTCGGACCCACCAGTTCATTTCGTGCTCACAGTTCCGTGTGACGCGGCACAGTCGCATCCTACTCCACCGTTCGCACGAAGCCTCACTTAGCCCCAGAAATTCGTACTCTCTCGCGTCGCTCGGTCCGTGCCAAATTCCTGGGGACCCCTTAATAAAAACCTTATTAACAATGTTAGCTAAAAGTGTTGAAATAAAGTTGAGCTTGCTTCCTCCGCTCTGGTGCCTGCCTGGATAGCTCAGTGGTGCCTGCCCGCCAATGCCATATCAAGTTGTTTTTTAAAAATTATTCGTTCTCTGTTACCTCTCTGGTTTGTGCCGAGTTAGCTCAGTGGTAGAGCGCAGCCCTGAAGAGGCTGGCGTCGTCAGTTCGATTCTGACACTCGGCACCAGAGAGGTAACATTCTTTACTTATTTTGTATATTCGAATTGGCAAGGCAGGCGGGGAGCGCAGCCTTTGCCTACGTTGAAGCTTCGGCGAAACAGGCTGAAGAGGCTGGCGTCGTCAGTTCGATTCTGACACTCGGCACCACCTGGAGCGGTTCTATTAAAAATCAGTAGCGAAGTGGGTCCCCGCCTTCGGCGGGGATGGGCAGAAGCGAATATTTTTATTTATTGTCAGCAGGGGTCGGGGTGTAGTTCAGTTGGCTAGAACGCTCGCTTTGGGAGCGAGAGGTCCCCGGTTCGAGTCCGGGCACCCCGACCCCTGCTGGGAATACCCCTGGTTTGCCGCCGTCTAAAAAAATCTAGAAAAGTGGGCGGCATCTTCCGCAGTGCGGAATCCCGCACATAATTTATTATAGGTTGCGGTGACCGACCCATGGTGGGACAAGTCCCTGCCTGCCGGCAGGCGAGACCGTTTCATTTTGGGTGTTTGAAAAATCGTTTTCTTGGCTATGCTAAGCTTAAAACTGAACAATTAACAGGTTAATTAGCTTAATATGGTTAAAAAAACGAAATCCCAAGTGTCAGCTCTGCGGTTCAAGCCAGACCATTAAGTACGGCAGCCGAAATGGCCTCAAGCGCTATTTCTGCAAAAAACAAAAGCATTCTTTCTCTGTTGACCATCGAATAAAACCAATCTTTTGGATACCTCACATTGACGGTATCCCTTTTAGGAAACTCGCCGACCAGCACGATTTATCACCAGCCAAGGTATATCGCAAAGTCATTACTGAGATGAATCAACTGCCGGAAAATACCTGGCTCTCCAGAGAGTTTTGCAACCGTTGGTCAGGAAGATTGGTAGTTGACGGCAAATACGTCAAAGTCAAAGGCTATTAACAAAAAATACCGTTCATCTACGGTATTGATTTTTTAACTCATGATATTCCCGTTGGTATATTAGCCCCTTCTGAAAATGAATGGGCATTTAACAAATTCTTCAATCTGCTGCATACCATCAGGTATCCTCTCCAGATTGTTATCGCAGATGATGTTTCAGGGCTTAAAGGAGCCTTAAAACGCATATATCCCACGGTTCCGATCCAACTCTGCCACAATCATTACTTTGAGAGTTTAAGACAGTTATTAAGTATCAGGACTGATGAAAAATACCGCGCCTTCTTCTCAGAACTTAAGGGGGCGTTTAACTCCAAGAACAACTACTACAAGCGGCAGGCGTGGTTGAGGAGGATTTACTTTGTTTATGGCAGGAAGGATACCTTAGCTCAAACTATCCTACGAGATATTATGGATCGCTATGATTTGTTGTTTGCTGTCGGTAATCACTTCCTGGAGCATTGCCCGGCCACTACCAACATCATCGAAAGTTACAACTCTCACATCCAGAGTCGGCTTAAAAGTATTAAGGGATTTAAAAGTTTTCACTCAGCCGAACGCTGGCTTAATGCCTGGATGTTGAGGAGACGAACTAAAACCCTGACTGACTGCGACAAACCCTTCAAACACCTAAATGGCAAAATGTCGATTGAACAGAGCATCAAAAAAGACGCTGCTACTGCGTCTATCATCGAACTTATTACCTTTAAAAAACAACCCAAAATGAAACGGTGACGCCCTCGCCAGTTAGCGGAATCCCCGCCCACCTGCTACCGCAGGTAGCGGGCGTGGTGCCTTTAGCAAAGCGATAAATCGAGCCGTTAATAATTTCGGCAGCTTTTTTATTTTTCCCGAAAAACTAGTGTATTATTAATACATGCTTAATTTAGATTCGGCCATAAAAGACCTTTCCGGGGTTGGGCCGACTGTCACCTCTAGATTAAAACGTTTGAAAATCAACAGCCTGGCTGATTTGCTTTGGCATTTGCCGTACAGATACGAAGATTTAACCCGGGTGGAAAAAATATCCGACATCAAGGGCAATTCCACTGTGTCAGTCAAAGGCAAGCTGCAGTTAATCAGTTCCCATAGGGCTCAAAAACGAAAAAAAATACTGGTGGTTGAAGCCATCATTGCTGATGAATCCGGCTCTTTAAAAGTAGTTTGGTTTAACCAACCGTATCTGTCCAAAATCCTGCACCCCGGGGACAATCTTTGGCTAGCCGGCAAAGTTGAGCATAATTATTTTGGCACAACCCTGATGAATCCGGCTTGGGAAAAACGGGACAACCCTTTAAACGCCGCGGGCATTATTCCTATCTATCCTTTGACCGAAGGTTTGACCCAAAAGCAATTAAGAAATTTCCTCAATCAAACATTGCCTTTAGCCAATCATCTGCCTGAACTATTGCCCGATGCCTTAAAACAACAGCACCAGTTATCCAGCGCAAGTTCAGCAATTAAATTCCTTCACCAGCCAAAAACCTTTGCCGAAATTTCTTACGGCAAAAGACGGTTAGCATTTGAAGAATTGCTGATTGTCCACCTGGCGGTTATAAAAGAACGGGAACAAGTTGAAAAAAACCCCAGCATCCGCATTCCTTTTCACCAGGAAGAGACTGTAAGTTTTGTCCAAAAACTGCCTTTTACTTTAACCCCTGGCCAAAAGCGTTCGGCCTGGGACATTCTGCAGGATATGGACAAGCCTTATCCTATGAACCGGCTTTTGGAAGGCGATGTCGGCTCTGGCAAAACCGTGGTGGCGGCAATCGCCATTTTAAATGTTACCAAGGCCGGCTTCCAGAGCGCCTACATGGCGCCCACGGAAATTCTGGCTAGCCAGCATTTTGAAAAACTTTCAAAACTGCTTTCGCCTTTCGGCGTCCGGCTGGCCTTGTTTACCAGAACTTCCCGAAAAACCAATGTTGATAAAAAAAATTTAAGCAAGCCGGAATTATCAAAAAAACTTGAAAGCCAACAAATCGACCTGGTTATTGGCACGCACGCTTTGATTTCCAAGAATATAAAATTCGCCAAACTAGCCTTGGTGATTATTGATGAACAGCACCGCTTTGGCGTGGAACAAAGAAAAACCATTCGAACTAAAAGCCAGACTGGCATTCCGCATTTTCTTTCCCTGACTGCCACGCCCATTCCCCGCACTCTGGCTCTAACAATCTGGGGCGATCTTTCCATTTCCCAAATTCCGCATTTGCCCAAAGAGCGAAAACCAATTATTACAAAAATTCTGGATAATCGAAACCGAGACGAAGCCTATTTCAAAATTTTGGAAAGGGTGAAAGCGGGCGAACAGGCTTTTGTCATCTGCCCACGGATTGAAGCTGATCCACTGGGCGTAAAATCCGCGGTTTTGGAGCATGAGAAATTGCAGACTGGCATATTCAGCCATTTAAAAGTCGGGTTGGTTCACGGCAAATTGAGTTCTGACAAAAAAGAAAAAGCTATGGCTGGCTTTTCTGCGGGCAGAATTGATGTATTGGTGGCCACGGCCGTGGTTGAAGTGGGCATTGATGTGCCAAATGCCACGGTTATGCTGATTGAAGGCGCGGATAGTTTTGGCTTGGCCCAGCTGCATCAATTCCGGGGCCGGATTGGCCGGAGCGAAAAGCCAAGCATTTGTTTTCTGGCAACCAGCACCGAAGATCCGGAAACTTTGGACCGGCTAAAGGTTTTAACCAAATTGACTGACGGCTTTGCCTTGGCTGAAGAGGATCTGAACCGCCGCGGCCCGGGCGAGCTTTGGGGCGAAATTCAAAGCGGCTTTCAGCCTTTTAAAATGGCTAAACTGACGGACAGAAATTTAATTGAAGAAACTCGCCGGGCCGCGGCTCAAATGATTGCCAATGATCCTGATTTAGAAAAATCTGCGGAATTAAAAATAATTATTGAAGAAAAAAGGAAATTTTTGCATCCGGAGTGAAACTCCGCCGACAGGAGCCGGCGGTATCTATCGGTACGGTGCGAAGCGCCTGCCTACCGTAGGTAGGGGATCCCGCACCTGTCCCGCCACGGCGGGACAGGTGCGGGATAAACTTTTCTCGTAACCTCCCCGCCCCTCCTTGGCGGAGAAACAGGAATAATATTTTAGTCAACCTCACCCCGCTCGCCATGCTTCGCAAGTCGTAGTGGGCGAGATGCCCCTGCCTTCGGCAGGGGCATCCTCTCCTATATGGGGAAATGGATTTAGTTTCTTAAACTCCTGCGCTTGGTAAAGGGGAACTTTTGAATAGTATTAATAAAATTCCACTCTCTCTGCTGCAAAGATGTCTCTGTGAAGGCGTCCCGCCGAGCATAAAGGCAAACAATTTATTAAGATGGCATTTAAAAAGATTTAACAAAATTTTAAAAATGAATTTTTCATCTTTGCTCGGCGGGACGCCTTCGCGGGAAAAGTCTTCGGGAGGAGTCAAAATACAAAAAAATACTGGCCATTGACCAAAAATCAGTTTTGTAACTATAATAAGGTATTCGTTCTTAAAAAATCCACAGCTCTTTTAAAACCCTAACCCACCTAAAAACAGTGGCGAAATCAGCTTAAGGAGGTGTTTTTATTTGAATTTTTACTTTTACCCCTAAACCGCCGCCCTCCGATAATCAAGGATTGATAACTAGGACATAAAAACACAAATCGGGGGAGTTAAATATTCAATGTGTACAATTTCCAGAAATTCCAAGGTCGGGCACAGGATCGCAAACATAAAATTGCATCCAGATTTTAAGAAAAAACATGAAGAGGTCCCGGAGCATAAATGCACCAATTATATTGTGCCTATTGGCAAAGTAATTGTTGATGGCCATATTAAAAAAACCGATGAACTTTTTGCCTGCAAAGTCTGCGGCGCGCCCATGGCTCCCAATGGATTTAGGGATCATTTATGCGGACCCACTGGTAGAGTTCAAAAAGCTCTCTATGAAGGGTGCTCGGCTAAAATAACCCTTAACCCAACCGGCAAAAATCTGGGGTTCACTGATGGAACATTTGACGCCAAAATGATGATGAGTCCATCAGGGCAACTGGCCGTATAACCACCTAGCACAGATTTTTGTTTGTTTAGGAAGGACGATCAAATGATTGTCCTTCTTTTTTTTAACCCAAAACTTTCAAAGCCTGAACAAGGTTTGGTACGGACAGTAATTTTATGGTCTTTGATTTGGAATGGGAATTTGGCGGGCAAAGCAAAGAAGTAAAACCCAGTTTTTCGCATTCCGAGACTCGGCGTTCAAAATTCGCCACGCTTCGGATTTCACCGCCCAAGCCAACTTCTCCGACCGCGGCTAATAACGGCGGCAAAGGCTGATTTTTTAAAGAAGAAGCCACTGCCAGGCAGACCGCCAAATCCGCCGCGGGTTCATCAATTTTAAAACCGCCGGCCACATTCAAATGCACATCCTGATTTCCCAGGCCCAGGCCCGCGCGCTTGCCCAGGACAGCCAAAAGCAATTGCAGCCTGTTTAAATCAAAACCCGAGGCCACGCGCCGCGGATAGCCAAAAACCGTGGTAGAAACCAAAGCCTGAACTTCCAACAGAAAAACCCGGGTGCCTTCAATAATCGGCGCAATGGCCGAGCCGCTGTTTTTTGGATCCCGCTCTTCCAAAAACCTGGCTGATGGATTTGCCACTTCAACCAAACCATTTTCCACCATGTCAAAAACCCCGACTTCATCGGTTGGCCCGAACCGATTTTTATTAACCCGCAAAAGCCGGTAAGCATGATAGGGGTCGCCTTCCATGGTCAAAACGCAGTCCACCAAATGTTCCAAAACCCTTGGTCCGGCAATCGAGCCTTCTTTGGTAACATGGCCGATTAATATCAAAGGAATGTGCAGCCGTTTGGCGACTCCCATTAATTTAACGCAAGCCACCCGCACTTGAACGATTGAGCCGGCTTCAGATGGCAAAGTCGGGTCAAAAATAGTCTGGATTGAATCAATCACGGCCAGGCTTGACTTTTCCGCTTCCAAAGTGGCCAAGACCGTGGGCAAATCCGTGGCTGGTAAAAAATTAACTTTCGGGGCTTTTAATTTTAACCTTTCATACCTTAACTTAATCTGTCCAGCTGATTCTTCGCCAGATACATACAAAACTGACTTGTCCAAGCCGGCAGTTATTTGCAGGGCTAAGGTCGATTTGCCAATGCCCGGCTCACCAGCCAGTAAAATTAAAGACCCGGGCACAATCCCCCCGCCGATTGTCCGGTCAAATTCCTTTGTTCCGGTTTCTGCTCTGACGATTTTTTCGCCTAAAATTTCATCGAAATTCTGAATCTTGCCTGGTTTGCCTTTAACGGCTTGGTGGCTGGCTGATGGCTTGGGTCCGGCTGACTCAACCGTGCCCCAGCTGCCGCATTCTGTGCAACGGCCCATCCATTTTGGAAACTGGGCATCGCAGTTTGAACAGGAATAAATTGTCTCAATTTTTGGCATAATTAATAACTATTAATTTTACTTAAAGCCGCCTGGGCTTTGCTGACATAATTCCGGGTTTCGGCGTAGCCAGTGTTCTTTTTGCATTCCCACCAGGTCATGCCCGGACAATCAACGCTGCTGCAATTCGCGCCCTGGCCACCATTATAAGCGGCAAAAACATATTTTAAGTCTCCATTTATACATTTAGCGGCACTGGCGTTACAAGACACCACGCTTTGATCTTTTTTCATGGCCTTAACCGGACAGGTTTCGGTGATTAATTTTTTTAAATAAGCCGCACCGGCGTAAATTGAAAACTCTGGATCATAAAGTTGCGAACAGGTTACTCCGGAATTCATAATCTGGCTGGCCGTACCTGGCAGTAACTGCATAAGCCCGCAGGCGCCGGCCGGCGAAGACGCGTTGGGCGTTCCCCCGGATTCAATGTACATAATGGCGTAAATCAAATTAGCGTTGACGCCGTATTGAGAAGCGGCTGAAGTAACGAAACTGTCATATTTAGCCTTAACATCGTTGTACCAACCCTCAGTTAAGGTGGCGGTGCTGATCGGCAAACCCTTAGAGCCATAAGCAATTTCCTGTTTATTAATTATCTGTTCACTGGGTTTGACAAAAATCAAATTTAAACTGGAAAATTTTACCAGTCTGGGGCTGACAATCAAAAGCAAAAGATAAGCGCAAAAGGCGATCATTAAACCAATTAAGGCTGAAGAAATTTGCTCTTTAGCGTTTTGGACCTGGCCGCGATTGCCACCGGCCACCAGCCATTTAATTCCGCCATACATTATCATAACCGCAGCCAGAATGGCAATCGCGATTACGAAAAAAGCATAAAAAGCGGCAATATATTCTCCCAAAGTGTTGCCCGAAACCGTTATAGATTGGCCGGCAATGAATTTTGAACCAGGCAGAGTAACTTGGGGCTTGAATATTACATCAGAAGCCTTTTCTGGCGCGGTATATTTAGTGCCAATTACCGAGCATTGAGCAAGGACATCGCAACTTTGGGCGATGAATTCTTTTCGGTCAACTTCGAATTCTCCGACCTTACAAGCTGAACTGTCCGCCACTGCCGTACATTTTTTGACAATGCCGTCGACTTTGCCGGTAAAAACGCAACATTTATCCAGGTTTTGCTTTTGGCCGCAACCAATACTTTCACAACTGGTGCTTAAAAAACTCCACTGGGGCTTAACGCATAGCGAGCAATTCTGAACATTATCATAACATTGAAATTCGGCATTTAGGTCGCCACAAACACAGCAACCAGCCTGGCTTGGTTTGGGGAAAACTAAAACTGCGCTCAAAACTACCAATAAAATTAAAAATCTGAAAAATTTCATTTTAATTTATCTTCAATTGCGCTCTCAATGCTGACTTCGTCATTCAGGCCGGTTAAGGACTTTTCATTCACAAAAAGCGTCGGAGTTTCAGTAACGCCCAGCCTCTGACCTTCAGCTATATTTTGCTCGATTTTCGTATCAGCTGATTTAGCGTCCAGACAGGTTTTTAATTTATTTACATCAATACCCGCATCTTTGGAAATTTTATCCAAATCCAGTTTGTCCAATGTATCCTGATTATTAAACAGAATATCGTGCATTTGCCAGAACTTGCCCTGGTCTTGAGCGCACCTGGCTATTTCCGCGGCGCGATAGCCATTTTGATGAGTCGGCAGAGGATATTCTTTGTAGACCAGCCGAACAGTTGACTGATAAGTTGATAAAACATTTTTTAGAACCTGAACTTCAGCTTGGCAAAATTCACACTCAAAATCAGTGAAAATAACCAAGGTTACTTTGGCCTTAGAATTACCTAAATAAGGATCACTGGCAAAAATTTTGGGATTTTGGTCTTTTATTCTTTGGCTGGTGCCAAAAGCGGAAAACATCAGGACAATCAAAATTACCGCGGCGAGAACGCCGATGATCAACAAGAATAAATTTTCCCTTTTTAACATATTAGCTTCAGTGTATTTTCATCTGCAAAACCCGGCCAGTGGGAGTGTCCGTAAAATAAAGCGTGTTGCCGTCCGGCGAGAGCGAAAGGTTTTCCGCGGAATACTGCCGGCTGCCATCAGTCCCCACTGGCGCGGCCAGCTTATTCTTAGCTCCTGTTAGCAGGTCTATTGAATAAAAAGCGTCAGCGGTGTTAGCGGCCTGGTCCCGGTAAATTCCGCTGCCGGCCGGCAAAGTATACGGATCGGGCACGGCGCAATACAGGCTGGTTCCGGATTGGCTGAAAGCGCATTTGTCAGACCAGGTATTTAGTTCCAAAAATTTATTATTCCCGCCGGCGCTGTCGCCTTGAGCGTCAACAATGTAAAGAGCCGGTTTGTAATTTGTCTGAGCATTATAAACGCTGTAAATCAGTCGCTGGCCATCGGCTGACCAGTTGCTTTCAAAACCGCGGCCATCAGTCAGAATAGATTTGAAATTCTCGCCGTTTTTGCCGACTAAATAAACTTGCTGACTG
>Ga0210017_1003865_pt1 | contig 12457 bp, 13 predicted proteins | sample CryGeyCG2014_020_FD_183966 | JGI IMG/M metagenome (GOLD analysis project Ga0210017, IMG submission 183966) | Groundwater microbial communities from aquifer - Crystal Geyser CG08_land_8/20/14_0.20 (SPAdes) (version 2) | ecosystem: Environmental > Aquatic > Deep subsurface > Groundwater | place... | reverse complement strand
AAAATTAATTCTCTGTGTTCTCCAGACAATGATTTATATGATTTCACAGGGATTGAAAGAGAACTTAAGAGAATTAGATATTTTTAGAAAAAAGAATCTCTTCCAATCTCTTTGAATCCCTGTTTTAACTTATAAATTTCAATGTACAAAGGTTGAAAGAGGGGATAAAAAGATTAGTTTTGTAGAGGTCACAGAGGGGAGGCATAAGACTCTTTTGCAAATCTTTAATTAATAAAAATCTCTGTGCTCTCTGTGGTTAGTTTTTTGACAATACTTCTTTCTGAGGAAGGAGAGATTATGTTAAGACACATTGGATTACAGTACAAAAGTAAAGAAGATGCCGAGACCTTTTTCAATAAAATATAACATGGCAAGAACTGAACCATTTGAAAAGTATGCATTACAATACGAAGATTGGTTTGAGAGGAACAAATTCGTTTACCAATCAGAGCTTTTAGCAATAAGGAAACAACTGCCAAAAAGTAACAATGGTATTGAAATTGGTGTAGGAAGTGGCCAATTTGCAGCACCATTAGGCATTAAGGTCGGTATTGAGCCCTCAAAGGAGATGAGGGAAATTGCTCAAAAAAGAGGCATTGAAGTCATTGGCGGTATAGCTGAAAACCTTCCTTTTGACGACTTACAGTTTGAGTTTGCATTAATGGTTACTACGATTTGCTTTGTAGACAACATAGGACTTACATTTAGAGAGGCATACCGAGTATTAAAACCCGAAGGATATTTAATAATAGGATTTATAGATAAGAACAGCCCGATTGGGGAATTATATCGGCAGTATAAAGAAAATAGTGTATTTTATAAAATAGCTACCTTCTATTCAGTTGACGAAGTTGTCCATCACTTGAAAAAAGCAGATTTCAAAAATTTCAGTTTTACCCAAACGATTTTCCATAATTTGGCAGAGATAAGAAATGTTGAGCCAATAAAGAAAGGTTATGGGGAAGGCTCGTTTGTTGTGGTCAGGACAATGAAAGTATAAGTCTTAAAGGCATCTCATAGAACTTATCGGGCTATCTGTTGCCGTAGGAATAATGTAGGCTATAAAAGTATGTTATTGCCAATGATAGGAAAAATACTTTACAATCCAATACAGCAATTCTATAGCAGAATGCAGTAAAAGAAAGGTTGTAGGAGATGGAAGGAATTTCTGATGTCAGTTTTATGAAATTGCAGTGATTCAAGAGTAAGAAAATTATGGAGAACAATGTTAAAAAATGGCTGAGGGGAGAGGGAGAGGCATTTTTAAAGGATATTGGTATTAGAAAAGGTCAAACCATATTGGATTTTGGTTGTGGAGTGGGTCATTACACGATTCCAGCTGCAAAAGTGACAGGAAAGGAGGGCAAAGTATATGCGATCGATAAAGATATGGATGCTTTGCAACAGTTGATGCAGAGAGCAAAATCTGAAGGATTTAAAAATGTTGTGCCAATAAAGACATCGGGAGAATTGAAAATCAATCTGGAGAACGAATCTGTTGATGTAGTCCTACTTTACGATGTTTTACACTATATGGATGTGAAAGAGAGAAGGAAAATATATGATGAGGTCTATAGGATTTTAAAATCCGATGGATTCTTTTCAGTTTACCCCAAGCACCTTAAATCAGATGGGGCTTTATGGAATCTTTCAGGTATGGAATTGGAAGCTATTGTGAAAGAGATAAAACGCGAAAAATTTTATTTTGAGAGGAAATTCTTCAAAAGTCTTATACATGATGATAATTACGATAAAGGATATATATTAAAATTTAAAAAGGAGAGAGAAGGGAATTGAACTTAATTCTTTGGAATGCTTGGGGTTAAACGATATAAAAATTCGTATGACCCGCCCCGTTAGAATGAATTTTCTAACGGGGTGAATGCAATTCGTGGTTAAAATTTTTTTCTTGATCGTATAGGAAACTATACATTGACAGGGATTTAAAGAGATCGAAAGAGATTTTTGAAAATCTTTTCTATATTCCTATGCAAGTATAAATATATTCCAAATTTTAGATTTTTTTTCTTGACGTTTCTGTGGAAAAGGCATTTAAAGGAGATAGTATGCAGTTCGGATATAGAAGAGGAGGGGGTAGGGGAAGGGGTAGAGGAATGGGAAGAAGTATAGGGAGAGGTATGGGAATGAATATGCCTTATTGGGCCCCTTTCAAGCCTGCCCCCACCACAGTTATACCGAAGATTGACAAAGAGAAATGCACAGGATGTGGGAAATGTGAAGAGGCATGCAGTTTTGGTGCTATATCCATAGTAAATAAAAAGGCTGTGATAGACCCTGCTCTTTGCAGAAATTGTGGAGTATGCATACCAGCCTGTCCTTTTAATGTAATATCATAACCACAGAGGTTTTATTCTCTCTTAACTATCTATATTGAAGACACGCTATGTTTTCCGTTCTCTGTGGTTTTTTTTCTTGATCGCATAATAAAGTATACAACAAGTCATAGTGTCGAGTATGTGTCAGGTGGAGATTGCTTCGGCTTCGCCTCGCAATGACATTACCCCTGACAACCACAATAATAAAGAGATCATGGGTAATCTGCGTTTATCCCTGCCTGACGGCAGGCAGGTGCGTCCAATTTTTTTCTTGACTTTTTTAAAGAAATGTGTTATAACAATAACAGCATTATTGTATATCGGATTTCAAGAGTTCTATATAATGCGCAATGCTTTTTAAAACCATTAGGGGCTACATGTGGCGAATGGTTATCCCGGTTTTTCTTCTCCTTGCCTGTTCCAATAGCAAAGAGAAACCGAAAGAGAAGGGTGAGATAAAGAAGAAATCTACCTTCATTGAGGTCGCAGATTTCACACTTTCCACACTTGATGGTGACACGATGGCACTCAGCGATTTCAAGGGAAAGGTGATCATTCTGGACTTCTGGGCAACCTGGTGTGCGCCCTGCAGGGTAGAAATACCAGGATTTGTAGAACTACAAAGGGAATATGGAGAAATGGATTTGCAGATACTGGGAGTTTCACTCGATGGAGGAAGGAAAGAGGGTATAGTAGAGTTCTGTGAGAGATATTATGTAAATTACCCGATACTTATGGACAATGGTGAGGTAGCAAGAAAGTTTGGTGTGACAGCAATACCAACCACATATATCATTGATAGGGACGGGAATTTCGTTAAGAAGTATGTGGGAGCAAGGGGAAAGGAGGTATTCAAAAGCGACATTGAGGAGCTTTTAAGATAAAAAGAAAATCAAAAATCAAAATGTGGAATGTGAAATGTGAAATGTGAAATGTGGGAGGTGGGAGGACATTAAACATCAAACATTCAACATTTAACATTAAACAATTTCTTGGCCATGGATTATGATATAATAATCATAGGAGGGGGACCCGCGGGTCTGACCGCGGGTATCTATGCTTCAAGGGCAAGGCTCAAGACCCTGCTTTTGGAAAAGAATATTACAGGTGGTCTTGCTGCAACTACCGATAAACTGGAAAACTATCCCGGTTTTCCAGACGGTATAAGTGGAATGGACCTGCTCGAGAGGATGAGAAAACAGGCAGAAAGATTTGGAACTGAAATAAAGGAATTTGAGGAGGTTCGGGATGTAAAACTCTTAAATAAGAGGATAGAAATAACTACGGTGCAGGGGAAATATTCTGCCCTCTCGGTGATAGTGGCATCCGGGAGTGAACCAAAGAAATTGAATGTGCCAGGGGAGGATAAATTTTACGGCAGGGGTGTCTCCTACTGTGCGACTTGTGATGGACCACTCTTTGGAGAGAAGGATGTGGCGGTAGTGGGATGTGGGAACTCCGGATTACAGGAAGGAGAGTTTCTCCTGAAGTTTGTGAAAAGTGTGACATTTGTGGAATTTCTACCTTATATGACTGCAGAAAAAATCCTCCAGGAGAGACTAAAAAACCGCAAGAACACAAGATTTCTTCTCAACCACAAGCTGGTAAGGATAAGTGGAGAAGAGAAGATTAACTCCATTGTTGTAGAAAACCGTGGAAACGGAAAAGAGAAAGAGATTTCGGTCTCCGGTGTATTTGTTTATGTGGGTCTCAACCCAAACTCTCGCTTCTTGAGAGGGGTTGTGAAACTTGACAAATTGGGTTTCGTTGTAACCAATATAAAGATGGAGACATCCATACCTGGCATATTTGCTGCGGGTGACATATGCTCCAAGGATGTTCGTCAGGTATCCACTGCGGTGGGAGAGGGAACACTCGCAGCGATTGCCGCTGAGAAATATATACAAGGTGGTTAATGTTATATTTATCGGGAGGAATTATGAAGAGAGATATAACTGCCCTTCTTAAACTCGGGGAAAGTGCGATATCAAACAAACATATAAGGAAATTTCTCATAAACAATATAGAGAAGCGTATCTACGGGGATCTGATAGAGAAAAATCCCGATGATAGACCCGTCAAGGTACAGGATGATAAGTATGTTCTTGCAAAGGCTCTTCTTCACTCCATAGACAATGCATTCGACAGGGGGCATATGTCAAAGGGATGTGCAAGGGGGCTGATCCAGATATTTCTTGGTAATGTCTTCTTCGGGGGATTTTACAAGAGGAGAGAATTCATAGAGAAATACGGGTTTAAGCCACCGATGTTTATCACCATTGCACCCACAAAGGTCTGCAATCTGAAATGTAAGGGATGTTATGCAAATGCCGCTTATGAACCGAAAAAGTTGAGTTACGATACATTTGATAAAATATTAATGGATGCCAAGGAGTCGTGGGGAGCAAACTTCTTTGTGATATCGGGTGGAGAACCGCTTATGTATGAGGACGACGGAAAAAACTTGCTTGACATTGCAAGGGTACATAATGACTGTTTCTTCCTTATGTATACAAACGGGACACTCATAGACGGAGCAATGGCAAAAAAACTCGCGCAGGTTGGAAATATAACGCCCGCCATATCCGTTGAGGGATTTGAAAGAGAGACCGATGATAGAAGGGGAAAAGGCGTTTTCAGAAAGATACTTTCCGCAATGGATAATCTGAGAAATAATGGAGTTCCTTTCGGCATCTCGGTTACCGTGACCAAAAATAATGTGGGGCTTATCTCATCAGACGAATTCATCGAATACTATTTTAAGGAACAGCATGCAATATATGGATGGTATTTCCACTATATGCCCATAGGTAGGGGGCATACACTGGACATGCTTCCCACTCCAGAAGAGAGGGTGGAACTTCTGCGGAGGGAGTGGAGAGTGGTAAGAGAAAAGGATATTTTTCTCGTGGACTTTTGGAATTCCGGGACAGCGTCAGATGGATGTATATCTGCGGCAAGAGGGGGTGGATACTTCTACATAGACTGGGATGGCAATGTATGTCCCTGCGTATTCGTGCCCTACTCGGAGGATAACATAATTGAGTTATATAAAAGGGGTAAATCGCTGGAGAATGCCATAAATTCAAAACTATTTGCAAAAATAAGGCGTTGGCAGGCGGGTTATGGTTATGAGAGACCGAGAAACGAGGTTGGAAACTGGCTGCGACAGTGTCCGATAAGAGACCACTATGACACGATGTATAAAATACTGAAAGAGACGAATGCAAAGCCGATAGACACCTCGGGAGAAGAAATACTGAAAGACGAAAAGTACAGAAAGGGGCTCGTGAGATACGGTGAGCATATAGAAGAACTCACAAAGGATATATGGGAGAAGGAGTACCTTTCACGGGACAAGAACACCTAACGGGGGGGGGGTAAAAATCTCCTGCAATTCTTTATTACTCTATAATTCTCTGTGGTTCCCCTGTTAAATAAAGTACCAGAGATGAGTACTTATACTTAATTTTGTAACTATTTAACAGGGTGGATTTTGGCTCATGACCATTTAGTGTGGTAGTGGGTGTTCTTTGATATTTTAAGCTTGACAAGCACCACTTAGACCTTTATAATCTTATAAATTACATTAAGATCATACACTAAAAGGGAAGGTTAACCATGCTTTAGACCAGATAAGTAAGACATTGTAGAGGGCATATAAGAAACGGGGTGGAAGAAAGAGGTTCGTATATCGCATTAGGTGGCTTTTATTAAAGGGAAGAGAGAGGCTTTCTGAGAGTGAGAAGAAGAGATTGGACTATGTATTGAGCAGGGCACCATTATTGTATAGGGCTTACGATCTCAAAGAGATGTTCAGGGATCTATATAGAGTTTGTGAGAACTACAAGGATGGTAGAGGATGTATGGAATGTTGGTGTGATATGGGTGATACGGTTAATGTAGCGCCCTTCAAGAAGGATGTATCCGGGATGGTAAGGAAATGGATTCACCCCATATCTCTATATTTTGAACATAGAGTCACCAATGGTTATACGAAAGGGATGAATAACAAGATAAAGGTGGATAAGCGGATGGCTTATGGCTACCTGTCTACCGACAGGTAGATAGGAATTTTGAGAATCAGCGGATTAGAATATTGACCAAATGTGGGTAAATTAGCAGTTACCTGTTTACCGACAGGTAGATATGAATGCTAAAAGAATTTACCGTTGAGTATAAAACTCTTATTCACTATACCTATATGTGTTGTTTGCTGGATTGAACCTCAAAAGTGGGTAAAGATTTTGCTTGACATAATTACGAAAATAGTGTATAATATCAAGATGGATATTTACGAGATTATATAAGGTCTATATAATCTCCACACTTAGTGGTTAAGAACCTAAATTTTTAAGGTATACTATAAGTAGAAATTATGCCTAAAAAACAAACTAAACAAGTTAAATCGGTTGAGGCCATGTCGCGTTCAGAGCTTATTAAGCAAATTGGAAAAGAGCGCGATTCTTCTGTAATCACCTATGTGACGGGTGACCGCCCCAATTTCAGTACTAAAATTGGGGACGATGTTATTCCTATTCTCTTCCGTCACCTTGAGTTAATAGGGAAAAGAGATAATATTGACCTATTTCTTTATACTCGTGGCGGCGATATGGTCGTTCCGATTAGGATTGTCAAACTCATTAGGAATTATTGTAAGAAATTTGGAGTAATTGTAGCATACAGGGCGCATAGCGCTGGTACATTGATTGCTCTCGGCGCTGATGAAATTGTAATGAGCAAGTTAGGAGAATTAACGCCCGTAGACCCAACCACAGAACATCCATTTAATCCCAGGGATCCTGTGGACCAAAGAAAAGTTATTCCCATCAGCGTTGAAGATATTACTTCTTATCTGCTTTTAGCAAAAGATAAAGGAAATGTAAAAGAGGATAAAATGGTTGAAATTTATGATAATCTTACTAAACACTCGTATCCCGACCCTAAACATCTTCACCCGTTAGCATTGGGTAATGTTTATCGGGCCCAAAGAATGATTAGAATTTTGGCCCAGCGATTGTTAGGTTTACATATGGACACAGAGAAAGAAAGCAATAAAAAGGCGGTAGAAAAAATCGTTAAGGAAATTACTAGCGATATATGTGTACATAACTATCCTATTTACAGAGATGAGGCAAAATCTTTGGGCCTCAATGTGGCTACACTCAAAGATGAATTAGAAAAGTTGATTTGGGTACTGTATGAAAAATATGCCCAAGACATGGAATTAACAAAACAATTCAACCCTCTTGAGTTATTGGGACAAAACAATTCCCTAAATATAAAATATGGCGCCGCCTATATTGAAAGCGAGAAAGCACAAGACACCTTTTATTATGACATTCGGATAAATGAAGTAATAGCGGCTCAAGCGCCAGGGCAGCCGCCACTACCAGCGGTCAATATTAATGTTGCAGGTTTTGCTTGGGAAAAGGTAAAATAATCTTATGAACGAAACTACTAATTCAATTGTGAGTGAAAATATTATTTTAAGCCCACAACAAACGGGAACAGTGGGTAGTTTTCCAATTTATGTTTTTCCGGGTTTAGTAATGCCAACGATAGAAGATATTTTCAGAAAAAAAACAGAGGAACTGGAAGCCGAAAGAGGAATACTGGCTGATGATAAAACTATCCTAGGATTAGGTAAAAAATATTTTGAAGCAAATAAAAAAGATTTACTGAAGAAATACCAAAATAAATACATCGCCATTCTTAATAACAAGGTTGTGGGTTCTGACAAAGATTTTTCTAAGCTTGCTGGGAGAATATATAAAAAATTTGGCTACCAAACTATCTACATGCCTTTTGTTTCAGGACAGAAAAGAATTGTTAAAATTCCTTCTCCCAGAATTAGAAATCTTTAATCATGCCGCAAAAAAAGAAGATTCCATTTAGTCGTCCTTACGACCAACAAAATTTTAATCCTCCGGCACCAGTTATGGAGGTTTCTTTGTCTATACCAGGTACACAGCCACAATTACAATCAGTAATTTTGAAATCACCAGCACTTTTAGATTCAGGAGCTGATATTACTGTAATTCCGGAACAGATTGTACAACAGCTACAACTTAAATATGTTGATGAAATAACGGCAAGTGGTTATGATGGCGTTCCAAAGCAAACTTTTATATATTCAGTCAAATTGATTTTTGATGATCTGGGAGATTTTATAGTTAGAGCGATTGCTTCAAATAATGACCATGTTTTAGTGGGTAGGGATATATTAAATAAATGGTCGTTGCTTTTGGAGGGTAGAAAAAAGATATTTGAAATTAAATAGATTTTTCTAAACCCACCCGCCACCCTTTTTGATTTGTAGCCCGTCCGCAAAAAAATTGGGCGAAGCCCGAAAGCAAGCGGGCAAAAAGGAAGGGGGGCTGGGAGAAGGAATTTTTGCTCGCCTGCTCTTTGGTTTTGCCAAAAATTTTTCGGAAGACGACGGACTATTTTTTAGATTTTTCATTACGCTCCAAAGATGTTCGTCAGGTATCTGTTGCGGGAGGGGACTCTTGCTGCTATATCCGCAGAGAAACATATAGAGGGACTGAGTAAAGATTGAATGCTCACTACCTACTGCCCTTTGTGGTTTGGTTGTGACACATAGAAATTTTTATTAAGAGCTCTGTGCACATTAGCATATCCTCTAAATTGATATACTCCCTTTTTGTATGAACATTCTTCATACCTGTCCCGATGAGCGCCGTCTTAATTCCTTTCTCGTTAAATATATTGGCGTCACTTCCACCTCCGGTTAGACAAGTCTCCATTTCCATATTGAGCCCGGCGGCAGCATTCAATGCCCTTTTTATAACCTCTTCCTCTTCATCTATTTTGAACGCATTATACTCTCTTCTTATCTCGTATCTGACCGTCGGTGTTACGATCTTGCCTTCTATCTCATTCTTAAAGAGCTCACAACTCTCTTCAAATTTTGATGCAATTTCCTTCGTTTTCCTCTCAAGTTTCTCCTCATTGTGAGACCTCACCTCTGCTTTTACTTCCACGAATCCCGGTACGATGTTTGTGGCGGTTCCACCGCTTATTGTTCCGATATTCGCAGTGGTCTCCTCATCTATTTGCCCCGAATCTATCTTGGATATGGCATCCGCCGCTACCTTTATGGCATTTATACCCCGCGAGAGAGCGTCACCCGCGTGAGCCTCTCTGCCAAATACCTTTACGGTGATACCGTTATGATATGGAGCACCAACTACAACTGCGAGAGGAGACCCTGTATTAACAGCATAACCCATTTTTGCCCTTATCATAGAATAATCCAGATTTTTTGCCCCCAGAAGCCCGTTCTCCTCACACACCGTAAAAACCACTTCAATAGGTGGATGTGGGAGCTTATTCTCTGTTATGATTCTCAATGCCTCTACTATACAGGCAATTCCCGATTTATCATCAGCCCCAAGGATACTATTCCCGTCACTCTTTATAATATCGCCTTTAATAAGAGGCGTACTACCTTTTGTGGATTTAATAGTGTCGAGATGTGCGTTCAACATAAGGGGAGATAGGGTATCATCTCCCGGAAGATATGCTATAAGATTACCCGTGTCGCCTCCGGTTACCCTGTTCGCAGAATCAAATCCCACAGAAAGTCCCATATCCTCGAGTATAGAAGAAAGAAGCTTTGCTAAATTGCCCTCTTTTCCCGACGGACTGTCCGTCATTAATAACTCCATAAATGTCGATTTTAACCTATACTTACGCAACATAAGACCTCCCGAGGAAATCTCGAGTATTGCCAAAAATCTAACCACAGAGAGCACAGAGAATTATAGAGTAATGAAGCCCCCTCCCCTCCCTGCCCCGTTAGATGTTTACTATCTAACGGGGTGAATGACCTCTCTATAAAACCAATCTCTTTATCCCATCTTTTAACCTTTGTACATTGAAGTTTATAAGTTAAAACAGGGATTTAAAGAGATTGGAGGAGATTCATTTTTCTAAAAATATCACATTCTCTTAAGTTCTCTTTCCATCCCTGTGAAATCATATAAGTCATTGTCTGGAGAGCACAGACCTGCCCGCGGTAGGCAGGAAATTAAATTTACTCTGTGACCTCTGTGGTTTTTCATATTCTTTCATACTCTATTTGACACTGCTAAATTTCGGACTACATCCAACGCGTCATAATACTCTTCTCAGAAATTACTTATTGGTTCCCTTTTCTCCTTAAGAATGAAGAACTCTTTATACATTTATCCCAAAATTACGCTTGTCTTTAAAATAAGATTAGCCATTTTAGCTCTCAAATTGGACACAGTTTGACAGGTAGTGCAATCTAAACATTCCTCGTTGTAATCTTTGCAATCAAGTAAAAATTTCACCTCGTTAGCCAACTGTTCAGCAAATTGAGCTTTTTTGTCAATGGTTTCCGCCAGGTTAATCCTATCAGTCAAAAATTTAATCCTTGGTTCCCTTTGGAGAAAAGTTTCGCACCCTATATCAGGCTTTTCTTCTTGCATTTGCTTCCTCCTTTTACTATTGTGAGTATTGTCAAACTTCTAACCACTCTTTTTTAAACCACAGAGAACACGGAGTGTCTTTAACACAGAGATTGTGGCCCATCAAGAATTTACTTAAACTTATCTCCCCCCATGCTCTGTTATTTTTAGACACAGATTAACGCTGATTTACACTGATTGTTTTTTACTTCAAAGTTTTTTATTTATCTGTGAACATCCCTGCCCCGCACCTATGCATAGGTGCGGGGTGAATGTTCATCTGTGGTTAATTTTAGTCCTTGTTTTTTGAGAACATAGACCTACCCCGTCTCTGGCGGGGGAATTAAATTTACTCTGTGACCTCCCTGCCTGACGGTAGGCAGGTGTGGTTTTTCATATTCTATTTGACACTACCCTATTGTGACTTGGGTAATAAATACTCAATATTAATATCTCTTGGAATCAGGCGGTCTACCTGATGCATTAGGCCCAACAATAGTATCCCAGTTTCCCCATTTTTTAAGGTCTCGTTTATGCGGTCTGCAATAAATTGGTCCCTCTTTGAAAGTAGCTCACGAGCCTCTAGGTTATATTGCTCAATCAATCTATCTCTTTCACTTAAGCTTTTAGCCTGGGCAATTTTTAATATATTAGCATAATCAGCTTTAAGAAGTTCGGGGTCTTCTGTCCCTTCTATTGTTGCACCCTTTTTGGCTAATTCCATAATAAGCTTGTGATTTATGCTTCCCCTTTCTGCTAAAGTCTTAACTATGAATTTTTCTTTGCCACTTACAGGTAATCCATCCTGGTATATCTTAACTTTTTGCCATTCTAAATCAAGTCCTATGACTTTTTCACGAATCTTATTCCATATAGCTTTCATGGCTTTAATATGTTCTTGCCATTTTTGGCGGCTATATTTTCTTTCATATTCCTCTTTCATAAACTCAGCCAATGAGCCCATATCATCTTCAGTATGGACAATAGGCACATAAATTAGTTTTCTCATCTATCGCTGTGAATAGTCGGCATCAGGAGATACCTCCCACATTTGCCTTTTTTAACCTCACTTCTAATATATTGTTTTTATATCTCTTAGTAAATTTATTGAGATTAACCATGCAAGGTAGAAAAATTTCTTTGTGATAACTTTTATCTACTGCATCAACAATAAGTTTATCTTTCCTCACTTTTAATTGAATATCTTCTTCTTTAAGCCCTAATAGTTCTAAGTAGACTACTATATTACCATTCTCATCAAATATGTCCAGAAGTGGCTCCTTTCTCTCTTTATGAGGCTGACCAGCAAGCCACCAACTAAATGTAACATTCTCTCCGGTCTCCAGGTCAACTTTTGAAGTCTCGAATGAGAGTATGGGATAACCAATTATTTTCTCGGCTGTTGGGTTTATAGTGTCTTTTATTTTAAGTAAAATATCCATATGAGTAGGAGCCTTTGTTAGCTCTGCCAATGTATTAATCCTGGCATGTCTCTGCTCATAAAGAAACCAGAGTATCTTTTTTGAAGCGGCATCTAATTCCGTAGTAACTTTATTTAGTGTCTCTTCATCTACTTTTAACAATGCTCTCTCATATAGCCTTTTTCTCCAGGTCTCTAAATTAGGCGAGATAACCCATACCTTTGATAATTCCCCGGTTCCC
>Ga0210017_1003864_pt1 | contig 12459 bp, 9 predicted proteins | sample CryGeyCG2014_020_FD_183966 | JGI IMG/M metagenome (GOLD analysis project Ga0210017, IMG submission 183966) | Groundwater microbial communities from aquifer - Crystal Geyser CG08_land_8/20/14_0.20 (SPAdes) (version 2) | ecosystem: Environmental > Aquatic > Deep subsurface > Groundwater | place... | reverse complement strand
CGGAAAAAGCTGAGAAAAAGAAAATAAAAGAACTGGATGAAAAGGGAATAATTATCAGTAGGGGTTATGATGATGCTGGCTGTAGAAATCGGGGAAAACCTCCTAATGAATGGAAGATATGGGGAGGGGCTTTTTCGGAAAACAATGAAGCAGCAGAAATATTAGGATGTGTTAGAACTGTTCATGATAATTTTTATTGTTGTCCGAAAGGTATTACAGATAGATTGGTGTGTTTTCTGGGAGATTGCCGTCTATCGTATTAATTAGGCTGCCTGTTTTCTAAACGATTTGGCATTCTGTTTATTTTAAGGAGGGTAAATTTAAAAAATATTTTAACCTATAAAAGTAGTAATTTATTTTTTTCTGTTTTGCAAAAATCTATATAAATTACCTCGGAACTCTTTTCAGAGTTTGGCGGCGAGTTCCTCCGATTCCCGGGGAATCTCTTCTGGGTCGATATCCAGGTTTGGACAAATTGAATATTGGATATTCGATTTGACAAAAGAGGATTTTTCTGCTACGCTATAGGCATGATACCAAGGACGCTTTCGGCAAAACTTAAAAAACTCGCTTCCAAATTTCCGGTCCTGGCGGTAACCGGGCCGAGACAATCCGGAAAAACGGTGCTCGCCAGGATGACTTTCCCGGGGTATTCCTACGTTTCCCTTGAAAACCCGGAAACGCGGGATTTCGCCTTAAACGACCCTAAAGGTTTTTTGGGAAAATACGACAAAAAAGTCATAATTGACGAGGTACAGCGGGTTCCGGGTTTGTTTTCGTATATACAAGGGATCGTGGATGCCGATCCTTTCCGAGGCCGGTATGTCCTTACCGGTTCCCAGCAGTTTCATCTATTGAATAAAATAGGCCAGACTCTGCCCGGCAGATGCGCTTACACCCGGTTACTGCCTTTTTCGCTGGCCGAACTGCAAAAGAGATCTTTTAAAGACCCGTTTTCCTTTCCGGGGACGGGTAAAAACGCGAAAAAGTCCGGTTTCAGCCTGAAAAATCTACTCTTCACCGGCATGTATCCGCCGATTCATGACAGGAAAATAGCGCCGGGGGATTTTTTTTCAGGCTATGTGGCGCAATATGTGGAAAGGGATATAAGGGAAATTCTCAATGTGGGGGATTTGACCGCTTTCGGCAATTTTTTGAGATTATGCGCGGGACGAAGCGGCCAGTTGTTGAATCTTTCGTCTCTCGCTTCCGACTGCGGAATATCGCATACCACGGCCGGCCGGTGGCTGTCGCTTTTGGAAACCTGCGGCATCATATTCTTGCTCCGGCCTTTTTATAAAAATTTTTCCAAGAGAATCGTCAAAAGCCCGAAACTTTATTTCTACGATACGGGGCTGGTTTGTTATCTTCTGCGGATAAGGAACACGGCGGACCTCGCCGGCCATCCGCTTTATGGAAGCGTTTTCGAAACCTTTGCGGTTTCGGAATTATATAAATCCTTCGTTCATCGCGGGGAAGAATCGCCTCTTTATTTCTGGAGGGATAAAACCGGAAACGAAATAGATTTTCTGTTCGACGTTAAAAATGCGGTCGCGGGCGAGATAAAAGCCGGCGAAACGGTGTCTTCCGTATTTTTCAAAAACCTTCTGTATTTTAACAGGATTAACTCAGATAAAGCGAGACTTTGTCTGGTCTATGGCGGAGAGGAAAGTTACGCAAGAGAGGGGGTAAATATACTGTCCTGGAAAGATTTACCTTAACCTTAATTTCCCGGCAGGGAAATTAAGGTGTGGCAGGTTTCAGGTCGCATCCTTCTCCTCGAAGTTAAATGGGGCGCTGTCCCCTATTATCTTATCTCTAAACCTCGAAACATCCAACCTTCAGAAGCGTTATCTTAGAATTCCTTCCAGACCTTGGCGGCGAGTTCCGCGGATTTCCTGGATATTTCTTCTTCGTCCAGGCCGAGCTTGAGCTTTTTCCCTTCCATTAATATCCTGCCGTTGACTATGGTGGTGTCCGCTTCGCTCTGCGAGATCCCGAAGATGAGATGTCCGTAAAAATTTTCCGTTTCCAGGGGCGTGGGGGGATGATAATCCATCAAAACCAGGTCGGCGAAAAAGCCCTCCTTTATCTCGCCCAGCTTTTCGAAATACCTGTTCGCTATCGCGGCGTTGTTGACCATCAGGGCGTTGGCTGTTTCCATGAAACCGACGGAGGGATTGTTCTTCAGATGCTGCAGCCAGAGCGCGCTCCTGAGCTCTTCCAGCATATTCACGGTCATGGCGTCGGTGCCCAGCCCGACCGGAATGCCTTTTTTCGCCATTTCCGTTATATTGGCCACGCCCACGGCGTTATTGGCGTTCGATTGCGGGTTGTGGACCACCGCGCTGCCGGACTCCTTTATGAGCTCCATTTCCCCGTCGTTCACGTGCACGCAGTGCGCCAGCAGGGTTTTGGGGCCGAGTATGCCGAATTTTTTCAGTCTTTCCACGACCCGCATCTTGCTGAAGGTTTCGCATTTTATCTGATCGTCGTTGGACTCGGCGCAATGGATGTGGAAGCCGGAAGCTAGGTCCTTGCCGTAAGCCGCCGCCTTTTCCAGGGTGTCGTCGGAGAGTGTGAACTGGGCGTGCAGGCCGAACAGGGCCTTTATGAAATTATCGTTCTTCGCCTTGGCGTATTTTATGAATTCCACGTTCTCTTTGAGCCCCTCGGCCGTCTTTTCTTTGCCGTCCCGGTCGGAGACCTCGTAGCAGAGGGCGCTTCTGAGCCCTGTTTCCCTGACCGCCTTTTCTATCCGGGAAAGTGAGCCTGTTATGTGGAAGGGGCTGGCGTGATGGTCCATGAGGGTGGTGGTGCCTTTCCTGACGGCGTTGACGAGCGGGATTACGGCGCTGTAATAGGAGGCCTCTTTGGTGAGCCTTTTGTCCAGTTTCCACCAGAGGTTTTCCAGTATCTCGACGAAAGTCATGGAAGGTTTGGCCTTCCCCAGCCCCCTGGCGAAGGTGCTGTAAAAATGCATATGGGCGTTTATGAAGCCCGGCAGGAGTACCTTGCCGGAGGCGTCCAGAGTTTTTGGGAATTTTCCCCTGAAATTTTTCGAAGGGGCTATTTTTTTTATCTTGTCGTCCTCTATAAGGACCGAGTGGTTCTTTAAAAGCTTTCCGTTCTTCCCGCCGGTCCAGACCGGCGCGTTTTTTATAAGAATATTCTTTGTCATAAAATCTCCAGATTTAGCGGTTTTGGATGATTTGGAAGAGTTAGACGAAGTAGAGGGGTATAGAAGTTATGGAAGGAGCAGAGGTTTTGTCCTCTACAACTTTTATATCTTCCACGCCTCTAATGCCTCCATAGCTTCCAACGCTTCCAATGCTTCTACTTTTATATTTTACAAAGATTTGGGACCTTTCAAAAAAGTAATTCAATCCGCGGGTTTAAAAATGTAAAATATGGAAAGCGCGAAAGCGCTTTTAGAGGATTCGAGGACTGGATGATTGGAAGATTGGCCGGAGACAAGGAACTTCTTATACCGCTAATCCTTTAATTTTCCGATATGCTAACCCGAAAGTTTCAGTCGTCCCACGGGGACTATCCCATCTATTTGGGTTATAGGGAGTGGGATGAAACTTTCCCCGCTGTCAGCTTTGCCTGCGGCAAACTGCCACAGTGTCCGAAGCAAACCTCTGAGGGCGTAGTCCACCCACATCACTTCAAAGCGCCAGAGGCTGAAGTGCTACCAGAGGTTGAGTTCGGGTCCCGATACGGCACGGCCATAGGCCAGCGGATTAAGCGCGCGCAGCGAAACAGCCCCTCTTTTATGGGGTAGCGCTTGTTCCGCAACCCGTCCCTCTTCCTTATGGAATCAGGGAAAGGGACAGTCCCGTCCACATGGGCTATGGGGAGTGGGACGCTGAAAGCGGGGAATCCTGCATTTTTTTATTCGCCGGTTTTCGCAGGGAAAACCAGCTTCAACTGCAGGATTCAGGCTAATCTTCTAAAAACCAGAGGAGACAATATGGAAAAATTCAAATTTTTGTCGGACGCCCAGCTTAAATCCGAAGCGGACAGATGCCTTTTCTGTCAGGAAAAACCCTGCAAAGAGGCCTGCCCCGCGGATTGCTCCCCGGCCGATTTTATAATGGCCGTCAAAAAAGGCGAAAAAAGCGATTTTAAGAAAGCGGCCAAGATAATCATGGGCTCGAACCCTCTCGGCGGGGTCTGCGGCGCGGTCTGCCCCGACTGGTTCTGCGTGAAGGCCTGTTCCAGAAAATTGTTCGATAAGCCGATAGAGATACCGGCCGTGCAGGCGGCCATCGTTCAGAAGGCGAAAGAACTCGGCGTGATGCCGGAATTCAAAAAGGCGAAACCCAACGGCAAAACGGTCGCGGTTATAGGCGGAGGAGCCGCCGGATTGGCGGCCGCCGGAACCCTGGCCCAGAAAGGCTACGCCGTGGAAATTTACGAAAAGTCCCGGAAAACCGGCGGCGCGATGAACCTTATCCCGGACCAGCGTCTGGATAAGAACGTTCTTAAAACCGATATCGATTTCATAAAAAAATTGGGCGACATAAGAATCGCCCCGGCTGCGGACGTGCCGGCGCCGGAAAAACTGCTCGGCAAATACGCGGCGGTCATAGTCGCGGCCGGCGTGGAAGAGCAGATAAAACTGAACATAAAGGGCGAGGAAGCGGGAGCGGAGGGACTCGCGTTTCTGCGTAACCCTGAAAAATATCAGGTTAAGAATAAAAGGGTCGCGGTGATAGGCGGAGGGGCGGTCGCGGCGGATTGCGCCGTCATAGCTCTCGAGAACGGGGCCGCGCGGGCCGAGATCTTTACCAGGAAGAACATAGGCGACATCCAACTGCCGAAGAAGGAACTGCAGGACATCCTTTACGCGGGCGTAAATATAAACGCCAGGAGCAGGATAACGGAAATAACGGGAGTTAAAAAGGCGGTTAAGGGGATAAAGGTGGTCCGGCTGGACGAAAGAGCGAAGGACCTGCCCGGCACGGAGCAGGCGAGGACCGACGTGGATTTCGTCATCCTGGCCATAAAGAACGTTCCGGTTTTTGAGGACAAAAAAATAAAAGGGGTTTTCTTCGCCGGCGACGTAAAGAACGGGGCCGGTACGGTGGTGGAATGTTCCGCTTCCGGCAAGAACGCGGCTCTCGAGGCCGACGCCTGGCTGTCCGGAAAAAAAATAAAGATAGAGAAGAACGTGAAGAGCAGGCATGTGCTGGAAGGCCGGGAGATGCTGCCGGTAAGCCTTGAGACCGAATTTTTCGGCATCAAAATGCCCTCGCCCTTCCTCCTTTCCGCCGCTCCCCATTCCGACGGTTACGAGCAGGTGAAGAGGGCTTACGAAGCGGGCTGGCCAGGCGTAATAATGAAGACCTCTTTCGACAACCTGCCCATACATATCCCCTCGGAGTATATGTTCAAGTTCGACGATTCCACCTATGGCAATAGCGACAACGTCTCGGGCCATCAGTTGGACCGCGTCTGTTCCGAAATAAAAAGGCTGGTAAAGGAATATCCCGACCGGCTCACCGGCGCCTCTACCGGCGGACCGGTAACGGGGAACGACGAGGCCGATAAAAAGATCTGGCAGTCCAATACACGCAAGCTCGAGCTCGCCGGGGCGAAGGTGGTGGAATACAGCCTTTCCTGCCCGCAGGGCGGGGACGGCACCAAGGGGGACATAGTCTCGCAGGACCCCGAGCTTTCGGCCAAAATAATCGGCTGGGTCATGGAAATGTCCGCTCCGGACGTCCCGAAGCTTTTCAAGCTTACCGGCGCGGTGACTTCCATTTATCAGGTAGTGGAGGCGATAAAAAAAGTTTATGACAAATACCCCCGTAAGAAAGGCGGCATAACGCTGGCAAATTCTTTCCCGGCCCTCGCTTTCAGAAAAAGCGGAAACAAGAACAAGGTCTGGGAGGAGGGAGTGGTGATAGGGATGAGCGGCGAGGGCGTTGCCCCGATAAGCAATCTCACCATTTCCAAGGTTTCCCGTCTGGGCGTGGTCATCTCCGGGAACGGCGGCCCCATGGATTACAAAGCTGCGGCGCATTTCCTGGCCATGGGCGCGCAAACCGTGCAATTCTGCACCATAGTGATGAAATACGGCTACGGGATAATAGACGAGCTCAACTGGGGCCTCAGCCATCTGCTCGAGGAAAAAGGCTTCAAATCGCTGAAGGAATTTACCGGCTGCGCCAGGCCCGGGATAGTGACCGGTTTTATGGAGCTGAGCCCGGTAAAGAATATCCCGACGGTTACAGAAGAGCTCTGCGCCCATTGCGGCAACTGCACCACCTGCGGTTACCTGGCCGTTACTTTGAACGACGAGAAGGTCCCGGAATTCGACCCTTCGAAATGCGTGGGCTGTTCCATCTGCGTTCAGAAATGCTTTGCCGGCGCGCTGGCCATGCGGAAAAGGACCAGGGCCGAGCTGGAAGCGCTGAAAGAAGAATAAGATTAGCAATGGGTGTTCAGCGGTCAGCGGACAGTGATCAGAAATAAGAAGTAAAGGAGTTCCTTAATCTTCGCCTCTGGTTGCTCGTTACTGATTACTAATTACTTTTCTGGAGAAAACTATGAACGACTCGCTTTTGATAAAGAACGCGTCCTGGGTCGCGACCATGGACGATAGAGGCCGTGAGCTTAAGGATTGCGACATATATATCGAAGGCCCCGAGATAAAAAGGATCGGCAAAAATCTCAAAGTCCATGCCCGGGAAACCATAAACGCCGCCGGTTGTCTGGTTTTACCCGGCCTCATCAATACCCATCATCACCTCTATCAGACCCTTACCAGGAACCTGCCCGCGGTACAGGACGCCAAACTTTTCGACTGGCTTGTCTATCTTTACGATATCTGGAAGCGCGTGGACGAAGAAGCTATCTATACCAGCGCGCAGGTGGGCCTGGGAGAGCTTCTGCTCACCGGCTGCACTACCAGTTCGGACCATCTCTATCTTTTTCCCTCTAAAGGCAGCGCTTATTTCGTAGACGCGGAAATAGAGGCCGCGAAAGAAATAGGCATAAGGTTCACGGCGACCAGGGGCTCCATGTCCAGGGGGCGTTCCAAAGGCGGGCTGCCGCCCGATTCGGTCGTGCAGAAAGAAGATTTCATACTGAGGGACTGCGAAAGACTGGTAAACAGGTACCACGACAGGTCGAAATTTTCTATGACGAACGTGGCCATGGCTCCTTGCTCCCCGTTTTCCGTCACTACCGAGCTTTTAAAGCTTACCGCCGAAATGGCAAAAAAATGGGACGTGCGCATGCATACCCACCTGGCTGAGACGGCCGACGAGGACGATTACTGTAAAAAGGTGCACAAGATGCGTCCCCTGGAATATATGGAAAGCGTGGGCTGGCTGGACGGCAGGAGCTGGTTCGCCCATTGCGTTTTCATAAACGAGAAAGAGGCCGAAAAAATGGGGAAAACCAGAACCGGAGTGGCTCATTGTCCCTGCTCGAATTTGAGGCTCGGTTCCGGCATAGCTCCCGTAAGGATGTTCCTGGACAAAAACGTGCCCGTGGCCATGGCAGTGGACGGCTCCGCTTCCAACGATTCCTGCAACATACTGGCCGAAACCAGGCAGGCCATGCTGGTTTCGAGGGTCAAGGCCGGAGTGGCTTCCATGCCCGCCAGGGACGCCCTTAAGCTGGCGACCAGGGGAGGGGCGGAAGTGCTGGGCAGGACCGATATCGGCTCCCTGGAGCCCGGCAAAGCGGCCGACCTGGCGGTCTTCGACCTGAATAAAATAGATTACGCGGGCTCGATCTCCGACCCCGTAGCGTCCATACTTTTCTGCGGGCCTTCGCAGAGGACGAAATATACCGTCGTAAACGGGAAAATAGCGGTCAAAAACGGCCGGCTCACCAAGGTGGACGAATTCAGGCTGACGGAAAAAGCCAATAAGATAGCCGCGAAACTTATGCGAAAAAAATAAAGGGGGGAAAGTGAAAAAGAGCAAAAAAGGGGTTATAAAAAGGATAGCCATAAATACCGGCGGCGGGGACGCTCCGGGTCTTAACGCGGTGATACGCGCGGTGGTGATCTCGGCCCTCAACAAGGGTTACGAGGTTTTCGGCATACGGGACGGCTATAACGGACTTATGAGGCCGGCGGACTATCCCGAGGGCGGGTTGTTCCCGCTGACGCGGCGCTCCGTGCGCGGAATAACCCATCTGGGCGGTACCATTTTGGGCACCACCAACAAAGGGAATCCCACAAAGTATCCTACCATGAGCCCCGACGGCACGATGTATGAAAAGGACTGCAGCGACGAACTGGTCGAATCTTTCAGGAAAAACAAGATAGACGCTCTTGTGGCCCTGGGGGGCGACGGCTCACTGGGGATAGCCAACGTGCTGGCCGAGAAAGGCCTGCGCGCCATAGGCGTGCCCAAGACTATAGACAACGATTTGGATAAGACTGTCATTACTTTCGGTTTCGACACGGCGGTTTCCTTCGCCACCGAATGCCTGGACCGCCTGCATTCCACGGCCGAGGCCCACCGTCGCGTCATGGTGGTGGAGGTTATGGGCCGCTACGCCGGCTGGATAGCGCTTAATGCCGGAATTTCCGGCAACGCCGATGCGATATTGATACCGGAGATCCCCTACGACATCGACAAAGTAGCCGGGGCCCTTAAGGAAAGGCCCAAACGCGGCAAACATTACGCCATAGTGGTGGTCGCGGAGGGCGCCAAGCCTAAAGGCGGAACGTTTTCCGTGGTAGGCAAGGAACTCGGCCGGGCGGAAAAACTGGGCGGGGCCGGCGAGCGCGTCGCCAGGGAACTCCAGCCGCTGGTGGGCAAAGAATGCCGGACGGTAGTACTGGGACATCTGTTGCGCGGCGGCACGCCTACGACTTTCGACAGGCTTATCTCGCTGAGGTTCGGAGCGGCGGCTGTGAGAGCCCTGGAAGAAGGGCATTCCGGCGTGATGGTGGCCCTGGACCCGCCCACGGTGAGATACGTGCCTCTTAAAGAGGCTACCAGCCGCATGAAAGTGGTGCCGCTGGATTGCGACACCATAATTACAGCCCGCGACCTGGGCATTTGTCTGGGCGACTAAACCAATAAATCCCACTTCGGAAGTGGGATAGGTGGTTAAAATGAGTTATAGAAAAGATCCTTTAGTAGAGAATCAAGTATATCATGTTTTCAATAAAAGCATAGCGGGCTTTCAGATTTTTAATACAAAAGATGATTATCGCAGATTTTTGGAAACGTGCGTTTATTACCAGAATCTTAGAAAAGAAATAAAATTTTCTAAGTATAAGGTTTTTGAACCTGAAAGCGATATTAAAGCGCTGGTTAGAAAAAGAAGTTTTCGTCGGAAAGTGGAGATAATCTCGTATTGTATTATGCCTACACATATTCATTTTTCTTTAAAACAGGAAAGTCACAACGGTATAAGCGAATTTATGAAAGAAGTTTTGGATAGCCACACGAGATATTTTAATATTAAGCACGGAAGAAAAGGTCCTTTATGGGAAGGTAAATTTAAAAGCATCTTGGTTAAAGACGATAGCCAATTGTTGCATTTAACCAGATATCACCACCTTAATCCTGTAACTGCGTTTATTGTTTCCAAACCCGAAGACTGGGATTTTTCATCTTACAAAGAATATTTAAATGTGGTTGAGCAAGGAATCTGTAATTATAGGGAAATAATAAAAACAAAACCAGATGAATACAGAAAATTTGTTGAAGATAGAATAAATTATCAAAGAGAACTCGCTAAGATAAAAAATTTATTGTTTTGCTAAAAAATCCCACTTCGGAAGTGGGTAGAGGAAATATGTTGAAAGGAGTAGTTTTGGCGGCGGGGAATTCCTCCAGGATGGGGCGCCCGAAAGCCCTGCTGGAACATGAAGGCGTCTCTTTTATAGAAATAGTCTGCGGCAAATTGCGCGGGCTCGGACTGGAAGGAATAACGGCCGTTCTCGGCAGGGATCATGAAATGGTGCTTAAAAAATGGCGGCCGCAAAAAGAGGAAATAGTTTTAAACGACAGGCCGGAACTCGGTCAGATACATTCCCTGAGACTGGCCCTGAAAGAGATATCGTCTGAAGCTTCTTTTTTGATCTGTCTCGTCGACCAGCCTCTCATAAAACAGGAAACCTACGAGGCCGTAAAAGATTTTTGGCTTAAAAATCCGGATTGCATCGTAATACCCAGGTGTCGCAGGGCCGGAGAGCCGCAAGTCTCAGGTCTCAAGTCTCAAGTCTGTCCGCCCGACCCGTTACGCGTTACGCATGACGCGTCACGATTTAAAAGGGGGCATCCCATAATTATCCCCGCCGTTTACAGGGACCTCTGCTTTTCCGGCCCCGTCGATAAAGGCCTGCACTGGGTGACGCATCATGAAAAGGTCAGGGTAAAGGATCTGGAAACGGAGGACTCGGGCATCCTGAGGGATTTCGACACGCCTGAAGATTATGAAAAGCTGGAAACCGGGGGGTGATTTGTTTTATCGTTTGACTGGAACCCGCCTATTTTCTATTATTTAGAGAACAAGGCGGGATTAAAGGAGGATGAATGCAGGAAATTAACGTGGATAAAAAAGTAGTGATGTCTTCGGTGTTAGGTTTTGGCGCGGTCATTCTGGCGGTAATATTTTTCTTTTCATCCTTCTTCATAGTTTCGCCCGGCACCGTGGCGGTGAAGACCAGGCTGGGACAGATAGTGAATTCCTATGGCGAAGGGTTCCATTTCAAGATACCCCTGATCGAGAACGTAATAAAGTTCTCCATACAGATACAGAGGGCCGACATAAAAACCCAGTCTTTTTCCAAGGATTTGCAGACTATGGACGTGCAGCTTGTCGTGAACCACAGGATACAGCAGGGCACCGTGGTCAGCATTTACAGGAATATGGGGCCTTACTATGTGAACACGGTGGTGGACCCGGTGGTTCAGGAAGTCTTTAAGTCCATTTCCGCCAAGTATTCGGCCGAAAAAATAATAGGCGAAAGGAACGCCCTGGTCGAGGAAGTGAATGCGGAAGTTAAAACCCGTCTGATGAAGAACGAGATAATAGTGACCGACCTTTCGGTGGTGGACCTGGATTTCACCGACCAGTTCCTGAAAGCCGTGGAAGACAAGCAGATAGCCGAACAGCAGGCAAAGATGTCGGAAAAGCTGGTGGAAAAAGCCAAGAGAGACGCGGAGCAGGTGATAGCCAAAGCCAGGGCCGAAGCCGAATCCCTGAAAATGCAGAGAGACGCCGTTACCGCCCAGCTTATAGAACTTAGAAAAGTAGAGGCCCAGATAAAGGCTATAGAGAAATGGAACGGCGTTCTGCCCACTTACGTGGGCGGCTCGACTCCGTTTATTTCGCTGGACAGAAAATAAGCGGTTTTTCGGTTTTTTTATTCAAGGTCCGGCCGGAAAAAGGCCGGGCCTTGTTTTTTATCCTGATTTCTCCGGTTTTTGTACGATTTAACCCGAAAATTTCATCCCACTCCACATAACCCAAATGGACGGGATAGTCCCAGTGGGACAACTGAAACTTTCGGGATAACACAGAACGCCGAGGATAAAGCCGGGGAAACCGTGACTTTCCTGGAATTTTTCAGGGTAGGATTTCCGCTTACCGTCCTAAACTGCTTTATATACCGGCTGTTTTTAAGATAAAATGATGTAGAACAGGCTGTAGGCTGCAGGCGTAAGGCTCAAGTCATAAAGCCGTAAATCAGGATAAGACGTGAGGCGGTGCCCTTCAGCCGCAAGTCTTCCGCCTTAAGCCTTTTATCAGGAGAAAACATGCAGGAAGAACACATCATAAAAATTTTGAACGACGCCGTGCAGGGCGGGAAGAACGCCGCTTTCGTGACGGTTATTTCCGCTGACGGTTCCACGCCCCGGGAGGCGGGAGCCAGGATGCTGGTTTATGAGAACGGGGAAACGGCCGGCACTATAGGCGGGGGAAAGATAGAAGCCCTGGCGATAGAAAAGGCCCTGGAATGCCTGAAAAAGGGCCTGGGCGGGAAGTTCGAGTTTGAACTGACGCCCAGGGGGATAGGCATGGCCTGCATGGGAAGGATGGAAGTTTTTATAGACGTTTATAAGAGTCCTCTGAAAGTTTTCATTCTCGGCGGAGGCCATGTGGCTCAGAAGCTGGCCGGGGTCCTGACGCTGGCCGGCCTGCCTTATTCCGTGGCCGACGACAGGAAGGAATTCGCGAACCGGGATAATTTCCCGGACGCCGCGGAAATAATAAACGAATTTCCGCATAAAGCTTTTAAAAAATCTAAAGTAGACGCGGACACCTACGTCGTCATAATGACGAGGGGCCACTCCCTGGATAACGAATGCCTGGCCGAAGCCGTCAAGACCAAAGCCGGATATATAGGGATGATAGGCAGCGCTTCCAAAGTAAGGCATATTCTTCCCGGCCTTAAAAAGAAAGGAGTAAAGATAGACAAAAGGGTTTATACGCCCATAGGCCTGAATATAGGCGGGAAAACCCCGG
>Ga0210017_1003843_pt1 | contig 12491 bp, 13 predicted proteins | sample CryGeyCG2014_020_FD_183966 | JGI IMG/M metagenome (GOLD analysis project Ga0210017, IMG submission 183966) | Groundwater microbial communities from aquifer - Crystal Geyser CG08_land_8/20/14_0.20 (SPAdes) (version 2) | ecosystem: Environmental > Aquatic > Deep subsurface > Groundwater | place... | reverse complement strand
GGGGAGTGCCCATACAGGCGCCAGTAATTAAAATACAGCCATTCCTGGCAATTTCTCGACCAACCTCCCTTGATTTTTCTAATAGCTCTCTAGGGAGTTTTATTCCCCTGCCGGCCGACCCCATCACTCCAATTTTGTATTTTATTTTTTCCATATGTGCCCTTGGGCTGAATCGAACAGCCATCTTCTCCTCCGGAGGGAAACACTTTATCCATTAAGCTACAAGGGCTTTATTTTTTAGCAATTAAATAAATGTTGCTTTCTTTTGTTTTTTGGCTCTTTAAAATACTAATTTCTTCAATCTTTAACTCTGACTCTTTTACTAAATCTTCTATTTCGCTTTTTGAAAAACAGTGAACATACCTTTGGCAAACCTTACGCCAAGGAATATAGAAATCTTTAAAGTCGAGTTTTGATTTACCTAAAATTTTTAAAATTGAAAAATTAACGAAACTGAAAAACCTTTTCCATTCCCCAATTAAAATCATTCTTAGGGGATTTAAATTCCAAACCGTTAAAATTAAAAGTCCGTCTGGTTTTAAAACTCTCTTTGCTTCTTTTAAAAATTTAAGTCGAAATTCCTTAGAAGGAATGTGATGAAAAACAGCGATACTTAAAATTTTGTCGAAAAAATTATTAGGAAATGGTAGATTAAAAGCAGGAGTTACTTGAAATTTAGCTCGGGGATATTGATTTTTGGCAATTTCTATTAGTTTTTCTGAAACATCTATTCCAAAATAATCAACTCCTGCCTTCTCAAAAATTTCATAAAATCTTCCGTTGCCACAACCCCAATCCAAAACTTTTTCTCCGGCAAAAATATATTGAAAGATCCACTTTCCAAGTTCTTCGGGAACGGAAGCTCTGGTCCTTGAAAAATCTTCAGCGATTAGGTTATAATCTTGGCGGGTTTTGTCTAATAAATATTTTGCGTAATCCCTATTCATATGGAGCCAAATGAATTAATAATTAAAGAATTAATCAAGGCTAAAGTTAAAAATTTAGATGATTTGGCACGGATTAAAAGAGAAGTAGCTAAAGTACATAAGGTAGCCTGTCCTTCTAATATTGACCTATTAAAAACTTACCACGAATTGGTTAAAAAGAAAAAGGTTAAAAAACAGATTTTTATTGAATCCTTACTTAAAACCAGACCTGTCCGTTCTCTTTCGGGAATTGTTAATATTTCGGTTTTAACCAAGTCCTATCCTTGCCCGGGAAAATGTCTTTACTGCCCGATTGAAAAAGGTATTCCCAAAAGTTATGTTTCAGGAGAGCCGGCGGTAGAAAGAGCTAAAAAATTAAATTATGACCCTTATTTGCAAGTCAAAAAAAGAATTGAAATGTTAGAAAATGAGGGGCATCCAACAGATAAAATTGAGCTGAGAATTGTTGGTGGAACCTGGTCATATTATCCGAAACAATACCAGAATTGGTTTGTTAAAAGGTGTTTTGAGGCCTGCAATCAACAACGTAAAATAACACCCATGGGTGTGGTTTTACGTTACAATGAAAAAGCGAAACATCGAATTGTTGGGTTGTCGATTGAAACGAGACCGGATTTTATTAATGAGGACGAAATTAAACATTTAAGAGAATTGGGAGTAACGATGGTTGAGTTGGGAGTCCAATCAATTTATGACGATGTTTTAAAAATAAATTTACGAGGTCACGGAATAAAAGAAACAATTTTAGCCACAAAATTATTAAAAGATGCCGGCTTCAAAGTTTTATATCAAATGATGCCCGATTTACCTGGTTCTGGTTTAAAGGTCGCTGAGACGAAGTCTCATCTCCCGCCTCGCGCCGCTTCGCGGCGCTCAGCAAGAGATGAAAAAATGTTTGAAGAATTGTTCAAAAATCCTAATTTTCAACCAGACCTCTTAAAAATTTATCCTTGCGCCCTTTTGAAAGAAGCTCCCCTTTATAAATGGTGGAAAGCTGGAAAATACAAACCCTACACTGAAAAGCAATTAATAAATCTTATTAAATCAATTAAACAGAAAATTCCTTACTATGTTAGAATTCAAAGAATTACCAGGGATATTCCTTCTCGAAGTATTGTCGCTGGCCCGGCGAAAATTTCTAATTTGCGTCAAGTCTTAGCTGAAAAAATGAAAAAGGAGGGCTGGCGATGCAAGTGTATTAGGTGCCGAGAAATTAGAGAAAATTATAACCCGAAGGAGAAAATTTATCTTTTTAGAGAAAATTATGATGCTTCCGGTGGGAAAGAAATCTTTTTAAGTTTCGAAGATAAAAATCGAACAAAACTTTATAGTTTGTTACGCCTAAGGATTACTTCTAAAAACAAGGCGATAATTCGCGAGGTTCACACTTATGGTCCTCTTGTTCCAATAGGTGTAAAAAAATTGGCTCCTCAACACCGAGGACTTGGTAAAAAATTGATTAAAGAAGCAGAAAAAATCGCCAAAAATGAATTTGGTTTGGAGAAAATAGCGATAATTTCTGGGGTGGGGGTAAGGGGTTACTTTAGGAAATTAAACTACAGACTAAAAGGCACCTATATGGTTAAAGATTTGTAGAGTTTTTTAAAATCGCTCTCTAAAATTTTTTTGATTTTTGGAAATCTCATTCCAGCAGCTGGATGATAGGTGACAAAAAATTCTTTCTTATCTTTTTTAATCCACTTCCCCCGAAAGGAGCTAAGCTCCTTTTTCGGGAAAAATACTGAAAAAGCAACCTCGCCAAGCAAAATAAATTTTTGAGGATTGATAATTTCAATTTGTTTTTTTAAATATGGTAGACAAGCTTCAATTTCTTCTTTTTTGGGCTTCCGGTTAATTGGTGGCTGAGGAAGGCACTTTAAAATGGAAGTGATAAAAATTTCTTCTCTTTTTGCCTCTGCTATTTTTAATAATTGATTTAAAAACTGGCCAGCTCTTCCAACGAAAGGTTTTCCGGTTTTGTCCTCCTCAACACCAGGTGCGACGCCCAGAAACATAATTTTAACATCAGCTGATCCCTCTCCGGAAACAGTATTTTTTCTTGTTTTCCATAAAGGACATTTTTTACAATTTCGAATTTCCTGATTTAATTTCTGAATTGCTATTGCCTTATTCATTAAATTAATCTTGTAATTAAATAGCCGAGTATTGAAAATAGAGCAATTGGAGGAAGGGCGGGAATTGGCTGGCGAGTTTTTTGACTAATAAAAAACAAAAAACCGGTGAAGAGACCAATTAAAGAAAAAAAGGCAACAATCAAAGGGCTTAAAATTCCTTGGGGAACCAGGGAGACACAAAAAAGCAAGGAGAAAATAATATCTCCCCCGCCCAAAATTAAAAATTTTCCTCCCGGCCTCACCTCACCCAAACTTCCTCGGAAATCTCGAAAACTTGAAGGAATAATTAAAGCCAAAACTGCCTTACTCTCAATCATTTCCTTTGCTATCTTCACCATATGTTTAGTTTTGTAAACGGCGATAAAATCGTAAATTGAAAAAATTATCAAAAGTCCGATGATAATTTCGGGCGTGAGGCGCAATCCTAAAATGCTTCCGACCCCAGCTATTCCCAGAATTATTAAAATGTTATGATTGAAAACCGAAGGAAATTTCCACCACCAAAGAATTAAAGAAACAATAACAATTAAAGAAATAGGTTCTGATAACCAAACTTCGAGAGAAAGTAGCCCGCCAAAAGAAACAGCAAAAACGAAAAGAATTTTAAAAATTATTCCTTTACCCCTTTTAAACTTTATCAAATACGAAAGTAGCAAAACGAATAAAGTGGCTATTAAAAAATAAAAAGTGAATTTCCCAGAGGAAATTTGGGGAAGAGTAATTTTTTGAATCTCCAAAATTTTATTTATTTTGAAAGCAGTAACAATCCCCAATCCTAAGGTTAAAGAAAATAAAACAGCCTCCCAAAAGAATACTCTCCAAGGATTCCAGAGAGGGGTGGATATGGATATTACTTCTTCTTGCTTTTGATTCTCGATATCTTCTGGCATTTTTGGTAAATAAAACGGTCGGGCGTTCGATAAGCCAGCCTCCCTCGGTGGCATCTTTTTGAGGCGTATTTTTTCATAAACTTACGGTTTGTAGCCTTCCTTGAGCTTCAATTTTTTCTCGATTCGAAATTTTAGCTTTTTTAATTCCCTTTTCCAAGATTGAGATTGTGGCGTCCATTTCCTGGGGTCGCGGAAAATATGGTGTTCCGTCTTTGCCCCCATGACTGAATGAATATCTGGCTGGGTCTTCATAACTTGGTCTTGCGCCGTAAATTAACTCGCTCACCAAAGATAATGCTCGAATTGTTTTTGGGCCAACGCCTGCGGTTGTCAATAATTCTTCGAAATTCTGTGGCTCAAGAAAATGGACTTTCTTAATTGTTTTTTTAAGCCTCTTTAGATCAAATTTTTCTTTCAGAACTGGATGCCAAGAGAATTCAACATCATTTAGCTCCATTTTGCAAAATCCTGGCAATCTTTTTTGTTTAATTAAAACATTTGATTTCTCAGAAATCATCTCAATATCTCTTAAAAATGTCTTTGGCTCTTCTTTTACCAATTCTATTGAAATTTCTTTATTTTCTTTGCTCTCTTTTGCTGTTAAATTTAAAGGTTTTAATCTAACATCGGAAATAATTCCAGAGTGGGGCTCTTCAATAAAATCTCTAACATTCGAAGATAACCAATGATAACGTCTGGCTTTCTGGATTTGGATCGACATCCCCTGTTGGAGAACACACCATTGACCATTCTTAGTAAAGATCAAGTTATGATGATAAATCTGAAAAGGGGTTTGTAGAGCTTGAATACAAGAACTATCTACTTTTGCTGAAATCTTACTTGCATAAACAAGTTTATCAATTTTTTCCTGAGAAAATCCTAAGGACTCTCCCCATTTTTGAATTTGTTCAGGTGTTTTTCGTGAAGTTTTTCCTTTCCCACCACAAACGAAAATTCCCAAATCGTTTTCTAACCCTCGCAATCCTTCTTTCAAGGCACCTAAAGTAGTAGTGGTCAATCCTGACGAATTATAATCGAAGCCAATTACACAACCCAAACTTTGAAACCAAATTGGATCGGATAATCTTCTTAAAAATTCTTCGGCTCCAAATTCCTCAGTAATAGCTAAAACTATCGCTCTTGAAAGCCTTTTCATTCTTTCAAAAAGCCAAGCCGGACATCGACCATAATCAAGCGGAATCGTGGCAATACCTGCTCTCATATTTTAATTTTATCAAAAAACTGGCTCTTCAGCCAGCTTCTCACGAGTCCGGGGCTCGTGTGACAGTGGATATTATTTTCCAAGCCTTGAGACCCTTATTAACCCTGAGCAGGGGATGATTTCTATTCCCCTTTTCTCCAATTCATCTAAAAATAAATTCACTCCCAAGGAATCGGAAGACATGTGGCCGGCGATGACAACATTGATGTTTGAGGCTTCGGCTTCTTTCTTAGATTCTTCCTGCATATGCATTCCAATAATGGTACCGATGCCAGCTTGAGCCATTTTTTCATAAATTTTCGGTCCGGGCTCTGTCCCGCCAGTAAGTTCGGTTACAGCAATCTTACCAGAGCGATTTTCTAAATTGCCAGTAAAAATTTTAGGACCAGCACCAATTTTTATTGCTTCCTTATATTCCGGAATTTCCTTTAACAAATCCATCAACTCTTCAATCCTTTCTGGGTTTTCTTTTTCAATTAAATCTTTTATAAATTTGGCTGCCAGATTGTCGCAGGGTGTATGAGAATTCATTAAACTAATTCCCAACAGCTTAGCGGTGTCAACCGTTCTTTGATGATTAACGGCATTAACGCCTCGAGCGACTTCGGAAATTCTTTCTCGCATTAAGCCCTCAGCAATATTTATTGGTACTCCATAATAATTTAAAGCATCGCATTGTAGGTCCATCACATCGGATAGGTGGGCCAATCCTTTTCCCAGGGGATGATGGGCGATAATTAAATCGATTCCGCCAATTTCTTTTGCTAATAAAAGTTCGGCTGGTTCAATATCAATTCCAGCCAAAACCTTTTTTACCTCAGTATCAGCAACTATATGATAAATTCTTGTGTCCAAATAGGGATTTTCCAGAGCCTCCTTATCAAACTCTTCTTTCTCTTTTTCCGAAAGCTTCTCATATTTTTCTCTTTTTCTTTTCAAAAGTTTTTCAATCCCTTCTCTCCCTCGAAAATCAGCCTCAATCCCTTTTTGGATAGCTAAGTTGTAAATTTCGTTGATTTTCATACTTTCTCTTTTATTTTTATTAAATATTTTTTATATAATTCATTTATTAATTCCTCTTGTTCTTTTATGTCCAAAACCTCCCGGCGAATCCTCGCCTTCTCTTTCCTGATATATTTGCGGATACCTTTTGGCAATTTCCTTTTCATATCTAAAAATTTTGAATTTTAGAATTTCATTTTGCATTTTGCATGGCAAAGAGAACCCTGTTCTCTTCTTCACCTCCGCTTCCATAAATGCAAGCTTAGTATTTGAATTTTGCATTTTTATTACTCTCCTTTAATTACTGCTAATGGCACAAGTTTTGCCACCTTTTTTGATAAACCGGCATTGTGGACCACCTCTACCACATCATGAATATTTTTATATGCGATTGGCGCCTCTTCAGCAATACCCCTTAAACTCCAACATTTAACAATAATTCCTTTTGATTCTAAACTTTTTACTACTTCTTGTCCAGAAACCCGCCTCATTGCCTCATGCCGAGACATAGTCCGACCGGCACCATGATTTGTTGAAAAAAATGCTTCCTCTCCTTCTTTTGTTCCAACTAAAACATAGGAGGCTGTTCCCATACTCCCGGGAATTAGTACCACCTGGCCGGCCTCGCGGTGTCTCTTGGGAATTTCAGGATGACCGGGTGGAAAAGCTCGCGTAGCTCCTTTTCGATGAACGGCGACTTCAATCTCTTTTCCGTCAATTAGGTATTTTTCTTTTTTGATAATGTTGTGAGCGACATCATACAAAGCCGATAAGGGCGCCGCCCTTTCTCCTAAAACTGATTTCCAGGCTTTTCTAACAAAATGAGCTATCATTTGGCGATTAGCCCAGGCGTAATTGGCGGCAGAAGCCATGGCGCCAAAATATCTCTGACCCTCCGGTGAATTAAAAGGCACACAAGCAAATTCTCGATCGGGAACTCTAATTTTATATTTCTGGGTCATCAAAGGAATAAATTCTCTAAGATAATCGGTACAAACCTGGTGGCCGAGCCCACGCGAGCCCGTATGGACCATTATAACAATCTGGTCTTTAAATAATCCAAAAGCGTCTGCTACTTTTTCATCAAAAATTTCATCCACCCGCTGAAGTTCAAGGAAATGATTTCCCGACCCGAGAGTCCCTACCTGGTCTCTGCCACGATTCTTAGCGTGAGAAGAAACTGCCGAGGCGTCGGCCCATTCCAACTTGCCATTGGCTTCACAGTTTTCAACATCCTCTTTTTCGCCGTAACCATTTTTAACTAAATGAGGAGTTCCGCCTTCCAAGATTTTATCGATTTGTTCAATTGAAAGTTTTATCTGTCTTCCTCGGCCCAAACCCGACGGCACTTCTTTTTGAATTTCCGTAGCTAACCCTTCCAAATGCGGTTTTATTTCCTTTCCAGAATATTCCGATTTTAACAATCTCATCCCGCAGTTCAAATCGTAGCCCGCCATTCCAGGTGAAATAATGCCGTCAGAAGTTCTGATTGCTGCTACCCCTCCAATACAATTTGAAACGACGAAATTATTGGCAATAAAATTATGATTTGGATGAGTTACGGTAAAATCATAAACAAAATCTTTATACAGAATTTCTTTTATCTCTTCAATTTCATCCCAAACCATTCCACTTTCCCCTAAACCTTCGGTCGCCTCTTTGAGATATTCTTCGAAGCTTGGGAAACTTCTAGGAACTTGAGGAGAAATGTTTTTAAAACCTTTGTTAATCTTCCAACAAATATCTTCAACAAATCTCTTATTTAAAGGATTAGAAGTGGCAAGCTGTTGGGCTATTTTTTTATAACTTAAACCAATTTTTAATAATCCAGGAATGCTTATTTTAATTGCTTTTTCTTTTTCTTCTAAAATTTTCTTTTTATATTTAAGATATTGAACAGCAACATTTGCCAGGAAGCTACGTTTTTTATTATATTCAAAACCAATCTTTGACCAAAGATTAATTAAACTTTCTATTCTGGAAGAAAAAACTAAGTCTAATTCCCAAGTAACTTCTCCTTTTTTATTGATGTGCTTTTTCCTTTGGTCAATATATAATGTTTCTATTCCAAATTCTTTAAGAAGTTTTGATATATCTTTTAAAAATGCTTTACCATTAGATATTGAATTTGCAGCTTTATTCATTGGTAAGACTGGGCAATCAAACATTGTTTTTTTTGTCTTTCGAGGATAAGGCCTTCTCATCTCAGCTCCAAAATAAGCTGCTAAAAATAATCTTTTTTGCCAAAGTGGAGCTTTAAAAATCCATTTTGGAACTCGATATTTTTGAAATACTTTTTTACCACTTGGTACGCCTAAAGTTTTTAGAAGAATTAATAAACTACTTGCGTTAACACAAAAGGAGTAATTAATGTAAGTTTTTTCTTTTCCTTTATAAAATATTTTTCCTTTTTGAAAATGAATTGGTGAAGGAGTATAACCAATTTTTTTAATATCTTGTTTGATTTCTTTTAAATTTTCTTTTTTCTTAGCAGAGAAATAAATAATTCCATCTCCACGCCTTCCAATAAAATTCATTGAGCCATCTCCAAAAACAAATCCCATTATTTTCAAAATATAGGGAAGTTTTGGATGATCATAGGTTAAAGGGAGAAGATTGCGTTTTTTTAATTTCTCTAAAATTATATTAAATCTGTGACCACCTTTCTTAATATCTGTTTTAATGAGGGTTTTCTTAACATCTCCTTCATTGATTATTATCTGGTTTGAAGGTTGCTTATAAGGAGTGCCTTCAAAAGGATAAACAGCAATTTTGTCTCTCTCTTTTAGCTTTTTTAATTCAATCATCCCTTTAGGGGTATAAAATGGGTGTTCGGCTGTAGCTATAATTTCTTTGCCAGTTTTTGTCTTAATTTTTAGAACCTTATTTTGTGGCTTAAGTTTAATAAATCTTTCTATTGGAGTTCCAATAGGTTTTTGTAATTCAAAATCTAAACTTTTCAAAATTTCTTCATTAAACTTTTTCTCAAAGGATTGAATTTCAAAATAAAATCCGAAGTCAGTAAGAACTTTGGTTTTAGGATGAAGACATGATGCGTAACCTTCGTGCATGTCTGGCATAGCTAGGGCGTATTTCTGAATACCAGGCAAAGTCGCAACATTAACCAATTGCTCAAGAGATTTATCTCGAAAACAATCCTCCAGCATTTTTTCGGAAACATAAGCTCTGGCCGGAACTCGCATGTCTGGCCGAAAAGTTTTGGGAATTTCCCAGAGCCAATCTGATATTTTTTTGAAATCTGATTTCTGCATAGCTATATTATATTTTAGCTTAAATTTTGAAAAAATAAAGGGCTACATTCTGCGTAGCCCTTTGTTTTTCTACTTCCTGCTTAATCCATTCTAAACTATCAACCGGAAGTCTACCCATTACCTCGGGAGCTGACCCCAAACCCGAGTATAAAGCCTCAGTTACTACCCCAATTTCTAATTTTTCTTCTTGGATTAGCTTAAGAATGCTAATAGCCATTGCCTGGGGAGACATTTCCTTAATCTCATCAAACAATACTATCACTTGGAGGAAATGAACCCCATCTGTAGCTATTCCTCTTTCTGCAAGAGGAATTTCTACTATATTTATCTCACCCCATACCTCGACAAGTCTCTTCAGTTTATCTAGACCTAAATGGCCACCCTCCTTGGAAACCATTATCCATGGATCCAATCCCCTTAACTTCATTTCGAGCTCTTTCAGCCATATCGTAAGTCGGTCCGGCGGAGCATTCAGAAATCCCAATACTCTCTGAAAGGTATCTGAAAAGCTCGCAGCCAAAGCAGAATTTTGAGGCCAGAATACTACTTCATTATCTTTCCTTTTCTCCATTTTTATGTTGTTAAGGAGCAATAGGCAGGAGGATTGGCGCTTCTTCCTATCATGAATAAATGCCTGGACCACATATTCCTTAATGGCTACCCACCTATACTTCTCAAGAGTCTTCATATTCTCTTCGGTCAGGGGCTTTTTAAATCTCACTCCCCTTTCCATGTTCTGAGACCAAGAAAGTTCTATTTCCACCTTTGTCCTCCTTGAAAATTTATTTTTTATTTTATTTGATCTTGCTGAAATTGTCAAATAAAATGCCGCCTATTGGCGGCTAAAATCACGAGCAATTTTGGTAGCGGTTTGGAGGGTGCTGTTAAATTTCTCATCCTTCTCCTCCTTTAGAATTCATTTTTGATTTTACCATATTGACTGGAAAATGAAAAATAAAATTCCCGAAATCATGGCTGCTCCGGGAATGGTGAAAATCCAGGTAAAGAAAATCTCAATCACTTTTTTCCAATTTACCAAGGCCTTCCTTTCAATCGCTCCTACTCCAATTACGGCTGAAGAAATGACCTGAGTGGTAGATAGGGGAACCCCGGCCAAGCTTTGCAAAATGATAATTATAGCTGAAGAGGTTTCAGCTGAAAAACCATGTAAGGGTTTAATTTTATAAATTTTTCTTCCTAAAGTTCTAATTACTGCCTGACCACCATAAAGTGCGCCCAAAGCCATAAAAATCCCTGAACCCAAAATGACCCAAAAAGGAACCTTAAATTCAATCAAAAATCCTCCAGCTAATAAAGAGGCAGTGATAATTCCCATTGCGTTTTGGGTATCGTTCATTCCATGGGATAGGGAGACTGCTGAAGCAGAAAATATTTGTCCCCAGCGGAAGGTCTGAGAGATTCTAAAGGCAGAGGCTTTTGAAAAGAAAAATTTAATTAACCAGGAAAAACCTAAAATTAAAAAAATCGCCATAAAAAATCCTATCATCGGGGCTAAAATCATTCCGATTAAAACTTTTAATAATCCCCAACCCACCAAAGCTCTAATTCCAAGGGAAACTAAAGCTGCTCCAACCAATCCTCCAACCAAAGAATGGGTAACCGAAATTGGAATGCCAAATTTAGTAGAAAGAGCTACCCAGATAATTGCTCCAATTAAGGAAAAAATTAAAAGCGGCTGGGAAATTATTTCTGGTTGAATAATTCCCTTGCCAATGGTTTTAGCTACCTCAGTAGTAATAAATGCTCCAAGAAGATTAAAAATGGCAGCTAAAAAAATAGCCCTTCTGAAAGAAAGGGCTCTGGTGGAAATGGTGGTGGCAATGGAATTAGCACAATCATTAGCGCCATTCCAGAAACTATAAACAAAAGCTAAAAAAGTAATAACTACTACTAAAATCATCTATTTTTTATTAATATCGATTCAAAAATATTTCCGACATCCTCACAAGAATCAATTGCCGATTCAAAAGTTTCATAAATTTCTTTTAATTTCATTATTTTTAAGCTTTCCTCGGGAGAAGCTGGAGAACGGCCCATTAAATTTTTTAAAGCAGACCTGTTAATTTCATCACCTTTGTTTTCTAATTCGTTAAGTGTTTGGCAGAGCTGGTGAAGATTTTCCTGATATTTTCTAACATTTCTAATTTCCTTCACCCCTTTTTCTATTTCAAAAATTGCCTCTTTTAAAATTTCAATATATTCGCTAATTTCTTTGGGGAAAGGTTTAGGAATTTGGTAAATGACCATTCTATTTACTGCTCTTTCAATAAAATCCATAATGTCGTCCAGTTTTTGCCTTAAAATATCGATATCCTCTCCATCTAAAGGGGTAATAAAACTTTTCCTTAAATGGTCGACAACGCTATGACCAAGGGAATCAGCCTCTTCTTCTATTTTTTTCATTTTCAAAGATGCTTCCTCCAAACTTTGAGGATTTCTTAAAATCTCATTTAAAAGTTTTGCCGCCTCAGTTAATTTCTCAGCCTGTTTTTCAAAAAGGGCATAAAATACTTCGTCTTTTGGAAATAATCTCATAATTATATATCAAATAAAATTATTGCTTCCCAGGTTTTGTCTTTTAGTCGAAGAACATTCGTTCTTCTCCACCCTTCGCTTCGCTCGGGTTTTTGATGGATATCTAAATCGTGATAGGTTACTCCTTTAATCACTACCCCGATTCTTTTTAATTTTTTTCCTATTAAAATCCCATTGATATTTTTATCAGTAAATTTTCTAAATTGGATTTTCTGATAAACTTCTTGATTCACCTCACTCAAATATAATATTTCACTCAAAAAGTCAACCAAAAGCGAAGGTAAATCAATTGAAGAAACTTTTATTTCCCTCTTTATTTCTTTGCCCTGGCTTTCATATTTAGCGCTTTCAAACATCCCAATCATGGCGTTTGAAAAAAGCTCTTTTTTATCTTTGCCAAAAGCCTTAATCTTTAAGTCAGCTTTATGCTCTAAAATTTCGTATTTTTTCACCTTAATTTACTTTAA
>Ga0210017_1003833_pt1 | contig 12502 bp, 14 predicted proteins | sample CryGeyCG2014_020_FD_183966 | JGI IMG/M metagenome (GOLD analysis project Ga0210017, IMG submission 183966) | Groundwater microbial communities from aquifer - Crystal Geyser CG08_land_8/20/14_0.20 (SPAdes) (version 2) | ecosystem: Environmental > Aquatic > Deep subsurface > Groundwater | place... | reverse complement strand
TTACCTCAAAGGAATAATATACAGTTTCTCTCATTCCCAGCGCGGCCACAGCGCGTATCTCCTCGGCATGCATTCCATAAAGGGATGGTTTTATTACTTTCCTCTCGCCTTTATTATCAAGTCAACGGTCACAACTCTTGTTCTTGCGGCAATCTCGTTATTTACTTTGAAAAAAAAGCGTCTTATGAAAGGCGAAATATATTTTATCGTCCCGTCAATTTTGTTTCTTCTTTTTATGATGAAAAGCCATTTGAACATCGGGATAAGGCACACACTCATTCTCTGGCCTTTTATGTTTCTGTTTTCGGCGCGGGCGGCGCTCAAACCAAAACTCACAATTTTTTTTATTGCGGCGGCACTGGTTGAAAATCTTCTGATATATCCGGATTATCTTTCACAAATAAATATTATGCTGGGCGGGGCAAAAAACGGATACAAATATCTCGGCGATTCAAATCTGGACTGGGGGCAGGATCTCAAATTGCTGGCGAAGTGGTGGGAAAAAGAGGGACAACCCGCTTTGGTCCTCTCTTACTTCGGCACCGGTTCGCCTTCTTATTACGGAATAAAATACCAGGGATGCCTGATAACGAGCCCCGTGCTTCCTCAGGGTTCTCAAATAAACCCGCCAGAGGCGGGAAGGGAATTTTTCGCATCAAGTGTCACAAACTTACAGGGAATCTACTTCGCTCAAAAAGACCTGTTTTCTTATTTTCTCCGCCGCAAACCCGATGCCGTTTGCGGAAAATCAATTTATATTTATGATATCACAAATGATGCGTCCGCCCATTTTCTTTTCGCTTCAATTTATAAGTGGCAGAATAAAACGGAACTTTCGGAAAGAGAATTCAAAAAATACCGGCGCTTATCGGACGCTGGTTAACCCATTTTTTTCAAACTGGGCAATCCAAAACTGCGGAAAACCTACGTAGTGCGACCTTTTAAGGTCGCTATTTTATTTTGCCGCTATTGATGTAGCAGTCTGAAATTCAATATTTCGTACTTGACTTACCCGTTTAGAAGCGTCAAGTATTTCCATAGATACAATATCACCGGCACTATCATAATCCAGTATCACACCAGGCTTACTTTCATCGCTTTCTGCCACAGGAATATCTTTTAGAATCATGGTAAGCGTATCCGATTCAGGGTCATAGATGACTTTCATTTGGCAACCTCCTCAAAGTACTTTTTAACACGACTTGTTTTATAAACCGTGACTACCTCGGCGGGAATTTTATCTATATCTACAAAAACTCTAAATAGATAAATTTTAGACGGCTCTCCCAGAGATATTCTCTTCTGGAAAAGCCATCGTCCTTCGCGAACTTCTTCGCTGAATTCAAAGTTTTCCAAAACAGATTTCACTATGTTTCTATCAATTTGACGCCGAGACATTTGGAAAAATGCGTGTTCTTTAATAATCCAGGATTTTAGTCTCACCTATATTTTCTCCCGCATTTCTGCAAAAAGTAAAACAAAAATTTATGGAAAATGTAGGACGTCCCCTTTTCTCTTTTTCCCTTTTTCCTTACTCAACATCTTTTTCTCTGATTTGGATAAATATCTCAACAATGTCGCCATCCCACTGCGAACCTGCGCCGCTTTTAAGTATTTCCAAAACTTCGGCTTTTTTCAGCTTTTTCCTGTATGCCCTGTTTGAAGTCATCGCATCCCATGAATCGCACACAGCCATAATCCTGGCGCCATAAGGAATTCTCCCGCCCGCAAGACCTTCCGGATAACCCTTCCCGTCAAATCTTTCGTGATGATACTTAATCGCAGGAATAACATCCTTAAGTTTGGTGAGAGAACTGCAGATTTCCGCACTTAAAACAGGATGAATTTTAATGGCATCATATTCCGCACCTGTCAGTTTACCGTCTTTTATGAGTATATAATCCGGCACGCCGATCTTACCTATGTCGTGCAAAAGCCCCGCCCGTTTTATCTTTGTCTTCTCCGCATCAGACCAGCCGAGAATTCCGGCAATCTCCCAGCAATACATCCCCACCCTGTATGAATGCCCCCTCGTGTAGGGGTCCTTCGCTTCAATGGCTGCCGCAAGCGTATAGAGAACGTTGTTTGTGTCCTCCAAATCCGAGAGAGCGTGTTTCAATCTTATGTGATTTCTCACTCTTGCCATCAGTTCAAAATGATTATATGGTTTTGACACAAAGTCATTGCATCCGAGATTGTATCCCTTTATCCGCGAGTCCATATCATTCAGGGCGGTAAGAAGGATTACCGGCGTCAGCGCCGTGAAAGGGTCGTTTTTAAATTTATCAAGCAGTTCAAACCCGCTCTTATCAGGAAGCATTATATCAAGAAGTATCAGGTCATACGAAGAAGTTGAAGCCAGCATTTCCGCTTCTGCCCCCGTCGGGGCAACATCGCAGTTGTAATCTTCACCCGCAAGAATATCTTTAAGAACTTCGGCGCTGTCGGCATTGTCTTCAACAATCAGTATTTTTCGCATTTCTGTGGAATTCAAAACCTCTATTGTTATTATACCAAATATTTTATATAATCAAATACGCTTATGGAAAATAAAATAGTAAAATGGCTTGCCTTAAAACTCCGGGAATCAAAATGCCGGGGTTTTGTTATCGGCGTAAGCGGAGGGATTGACTCCGCAGTCGCCGCGGCGCTATCTTTTAAAGCGTCAAAAAAAACTCTTGCTCTGATTATGCCATGCGAAAGCGAAGCGAATGATTTGCAGGATGCTCTTAAACTCGTTAAAAAATTCAAAATACCTTATAAAATAATACGCCTTGAAAAACCGTACTTTGCCATAAAGAAACTTCTGCCCGTAAAACTTTCGCGCGTGGCGGCGGGAAATTTGAAAGCGCGGCTCAGGATGCTCATACTTTACTCTTTCGCAAACAGCGGAAACGCTCTTGTCGTCGGATGCGGCAATAAAACAGAACTAAAATTCGGCTACTTCACAAAATACGGCGACGGCGCAGCGGACATTCTCCCCTTAGGAAATCTCGTTAAATCAGAGGTGAGAAAGGCCGCTCAAAAACTGGGTATTCCTTCTTCCATCATAAAAAAACCTCCGAGCGCGGGTCTGTGGAAAGGGCAGACCGACGAAAAAGAAATCGGTCTTTCTTACGACATTCTTGACGGCATCGTAAAAAATATTTCTTCAATAAAAAAACTTGACAGGACCGGCAGGAAAAAAGCCGAAACCCTTCTCATTCGGGGCGCCCACAAGATGCGGCTGCCTGAAATCTGCAAATAAAAACCCCCTCTCTAATCTCCCCCTTATAAAGAAATGGAAGATGGAAAATACGAAAAACCCCCTCTCTAATCTCCCCCTTTTCAAGGGGGAGAAGTCCGAAGGACAGTAGGGGTTAAAAGATTTTTATGTCGGAAATAATATAGAGGATGTAGGTGGCAAACAAAACAGAGGCCTTGAGACGCAGCGGAATTTTCCTTACATAAATAAAAAACAGAAGTTGGGCTAAAATAATAAACATCCAGCCGAATATAAAACGCGAATTATCAATTTTAAGAGGACCAAACAAAGCGGCAATTCCCGGGAGAAGATAAAGATTAAACGCCTGCGAGCCGACAATATCGCCTACCGCCAGTCCGTATTCGCCGTCTCTTGTGGCGCTGATGGATGTGGCAATCTCGGGAATAGAAGTCCCGACGGCAATTATCGTTACGGCTATTACGAATTCCGAAATTCCCAAAAGACGCGCCATATTTGCGGACGACCACACGACGACTCTTGAGGATAAAAGAAGCACCGCCAGCGCCGGGAAAAAAATCGCAAACGGCCGCGCTGCGGGAGAGGTCTCCGCCACCTTAAAAAATTCTTCGCTCGCTTTTGAACTCAAAAAAAGATACGCGGCTAAAGCGATAAGAAGAATAAGCCCGCCGGTCCTTGAAATACCATTCCTGATTACGAAAAACATACAAGCGGCGCCCGCAGGGAGAAAAACAAAGTTCACGGCCGTAAATTTGTCCGTTATTTTCTGATGCCTCTCGTTGTAAGAAGGAAGGCCTGAGGCAATCCAGAAAATAAGAGCCATCGCTATTCCGGTGTTGGCGGCGATGCTGCCGGAGGCGTTTCCCATTATAATTTGCGGCTTATTCAGCACGGAGGCAATTGCCGTCACAAAGATTTCCGGAGCGGAAGTACTCAAACCAACAAGCACAACTCCTATAAAAACCCGCGAGATGCCGTAGTGGTCGGCTATGGCGACTGAAGAGCGAATAATAATATCCGCCGATTTAAAAACAAAAATGAAGCTTATGAACGTAACGGCAAGATAAATGAATATCACGGACTCTTTTTCCAGAGTTTTTCGGCCTGGACAATTTTTTCTTCCGCAAGCCGGACGTATTTAGAGCGCGGGGGTTTGAAACATTCTATCGTTGTCTTAAACCAAAAATAAGCGTTTTTGGCGTCGTTGTCCTCCATTTGCATTTTATACTGCATATCAATGGATGTAAAAAGAAGTTTTTTTTCCTCATCGTTTTTAACTTTTACTCCGGCAGCGGCTTTTTTAAGCCACCCGTCCAAATATTCCTTTTTTAATTGCGGGTCTTTGTGCCAGTCAAGATAACGCAAGCCCTTTAAATACGACGACCTTGCTCTCATCGTGACATCTACATAGACAATTGAATTGATAAAAATATAAATAAGCGCCGCTGCGGAGGCATATTTAATTATTTTGTTTTTTCCAAGAGCGGCTATTGTCATTTCTTTGAGGCAATATCAAGCATTTCCCTTATTATATCGTCCGTAGAAACGCCTTCCGCCTCGGCATTGAAATTAACAATCATTCTGTGCCTGAGCGACGGGAAGATGACGCTTTCTATATCATTCTTCGTCACAGAACTTCTGCCGGAAAGTGCGGCGTTTATTTTCGCGGCAAGGACCAGCGTCTGCGCGCCACGGGGGCCGGCGCCCCACGAGAGCCATTTGACGACCTCGCTTTCTCCTCCTCCAGGACGCGTCATTTTAACGAGCTTCACCGCATATTCTATTGAATTTTCGGGAGCGGGTATTTTTCTTATAAAACTCTGAATTTCAAGAATATCTTCTTTCGTCATAATTTTCTTCAGATTATAATCTTCAATGGAAGTGGTTCTCAGGACTATTTCCTTCTCATCCGCCTCCGTCGGATAAAATATATTTATCTGAAAAAAAAATCTGTCGAGCTGCGCCTCAGGCAGCGGATAAGTCCCCTCCTGCTCAATCGGGTTTTGCGTGCCTATGACAAAAAAGGGCTTATCAAGAATATAATCCTCGCCCGATGCGGTCACCTTCCCCTCCTGCATCGCCTCAAGGAGCGCGGACTGCGTCTTCGGGGGAGTCCTGTTTATCTCATCCGCCAGTATAATGTTTGCGAATACCGGCCCTTTAATAAACCTGAAATTCTTGCGGCCGCTTGCGACATCCTCTTCAATAACGTCCGTTCCCACAATATCCGAAGGCATGAGGTCCGGAGTAAACTGGATTCTTGAAAATTTCAAGTCAATAATCTGGGCAAGCGATGAAACAAGCATGGTCTTTGCCAACCCCGGCACGCCGACAATAATGGAATGGCCCCTCGCAAAGAGCGAAATTAGAAGCTCCCTGACCACATCATCCTGACCCACTATTACCTTTGCGATTTCTTTTTTCAGCTCTTCATACTTTTCAAAGATAAACGATATTTTCTGTTTGTCCATCATGATAAGGTCTTATCTTCAGCGCCGATATTTTCAACCGCCGGAGTCAAAGATAATTCGCCCACCATCTTATTTGCAAATTGGCAGGCCTCCTCATAATTTACCATTCTGATAATTTTTTTTATCTTCGGTATTGATATTGCCGACATGCTGAACTCATCTAAACCCATGCCTATAAAGAGTTTTGTAAACGCAGGGTCGGAAGCCATCTCGCCGCACATAGCAACCGGCGTTTTATGCTCATGCGCTGTTTTAATAACATACTTTATGAGCCGCAGAACCGCGGAATTCATCGGTTCGTAAATATAGCGGACATTCTCATTGCTCCTGTCGGCGGCAAGGATGTACTGCGCAAGATCATTCGTTCCGATGCTGATAAAATCCACTTCCGCCGCAATAAGGTCAACCATAAGAGCCGCGGAAGGAACTTCTATCATCACTCCGAACTGAACATTGCCGTCATAGGGTATATTCTTCTCTTTCAGATCCCTCTTTATTTCCTCAAGTATGGTTTTAACTTTAATTATCTCGGAAACATTCGTTATCATGGGTATCATTATTTTAAGATTGCCGGAAACGGAAGCGCGAAGAAGGGCTCTCAGTTGATTTTTAAAGATTTCGGGAACCCTGAAACACAATCTTATTGACCTTAAACCCATCGTCGGGTTCGGCTCATCCGGAATATCCACAGAGTCCGCGAGTTTATCGGCGCCGAGGTCTATTGTCCTTATGATAACAGGGTAGGGAAGCATTTTTTCGGCCACGAGCTTATACTTCAAATACTGTTCCTCTTCCGTCGGGACAGAAGACGAATTGATAAAAAGATACTCGCTCCTGTAAAGACCGACGCCTTCCGCGCCGTATGCAAGAGCCGTCTGAATCTCCTCGGGAATTTCTATATTTGCCAAAAGATGAAAGGTCTTGCCGTCCTTAGTAATCGTCGGCAACTCCACAAGTTTCTGGAGCGAATGCTGTTCATCCCAATACTTCTTTTTTTCCCTCTTGTAATTTGTAACGGTTTCTTCGTCGGGGTCTGTTATCACTATGCCGCTTATGCCGTCTACAATAATACCCTGGCCGTCGGTAAGCTGCATCGTAATGTCCTTTAACCCTGTAACGGCGGGAATTTCCAGGGCTCTCGCAAGAATTGCCGTGTGAGAAGTCCTGCCCCCGACTTCGGTGACAAAAGCGGCAACCAGATTAGCTTTCATATTAGTCGTATCGGCGGGAGTTATGTTGCCCGCGACAATAATGGAATTCTCCCGCATTTTATCCCACGGCGTTTCATCGGTGCGTTGCGAAAGATGAGCCATAATCCTGCCGCCGAGTTCCGAAATGTCTCTCGCTCTTTCTTTTAGGTAATCATTCTTTATTTTGAGGAATTGCGAAGTAATTTTTGAAAGCGTCATGGAAAATGCGAATTCGGCGTTAGTCATCTGACTGCGTATAATATCCTCAGTGCCTGATACAAGAATCTTGTCTTCAAGGAAAAACCGATGCCCCTTGAATATACCGCTTTTTTTGCTGCCGAGCGCTTTATGCACCTTTTCTTCAATCTCTATCAGGTCTTTTCCCGTCTCGGATATGGCCTTTCTGAAACGGGCAATCTCCGACTTAATTTCGCTGGTTAAAATACTCCTGCGATAAACCTTGTGAGCGTATCTTTCAAGCACATGAACTTTCCCTAACGCAATACCCGGCGAAACCGGAACGCCTTTATAAATCATAAATCAAACCTCATCCTCAACAGAACCGCTTCAGACCTCACTCTCCAAAGTTACTTTCCACTAATTTATCAAATGCTTCGGCAAGAGCCAAACTGTCTTCTCCTGAAATTTTTACCGTCATCTCATCTCCGGCGGCAATCCCCAGCGTAAGAATGCCGAGAGGCGAGGAAACGTCCACGCTCCGTCCGTCTTTTTCTATTTGGATGCCGCTTTTGAATTTTTCGGCAAGCTTCATTATAGTCATAGCCGTGCGCACATGAATACCGGCGTCAAGCTCTATTTTGTATTTCCTAATGACAGTATCTTGCAAAAATACCTCCCGCGACAACAACAATATAAAAAAGAGCGGTGGCGGAAACTGACCTGACAAACACCGCCAGCGTCACGAAAAAGACGGGATATGATAACTTAACCCAAATAGACGAGGCCTCTGCCATAAAGCCCTTGACCAGAAGAAAGGATACGAGAACAATGGCGATAATCCTCATATAGCCGAAACTCTTATGCCCCCGTCCCGTGAAAAGACCCTCAAAAGCTGATTCTCCCTGCGTAAAACCCCGAAAAATTCCCCGCCATCTTATGCCGATGTGAATAATGTTATAAAAAAGAAACGCTGCGACGGGGCCCGCCCACATAAACGTGACATTTTTAGAAAACAGAAAAAATATAATTGTTCCCAAAAGCGCGGCAAAGGGTCTCACAGTCCCCCATATTTTGGAGTCCCCGAACGCCGCCACAGGTCCGCCGAGAATTTTTTTAACGCCCGAAATATCCCTCAAATCGGCGGCATTCCTCGTTTTTGAATACCTGACCTCGGCGGCGGCGGCGCATCCTAAAATATACGAAGCGCAATAGGGATGCGTATTAAAAAAATCCATGTGTCTCAGATATGCGTTTTTCTTATCTTCGTCATTTTTATAAATAAAATCAAGCACCGGTTTTATCGCAAAAAGGAAACCGGCATTCTGCATGCCCTTGAAATTCCAGAGCGCTTGAAGAAAAAATGACCTGAAGAATACTTTCTCCAGAACTTTTCTGTAATTTTCGGTCACTTCCATCTTACAAATGTTTCAAAGAGCTGGGTAAAGCAAAGAATATACACATACCTCATAAGCAACCTCGTGTCTATTTTCAAAAAATCAAAAATTTCCCAGTATTGCCGGGGCAGAAGCGTCAGTATTAAATGCGCCGTTATGAAAAAAACGGCGCCGGTTAAAAAAGTTCGCCCCACCGCAAAAAATACGGCCTTGTCAACGGCGCCGGGGAAGCCGCGGATAACGGAGGTCTTTATGTCGGCGGCAACGCGCGAATTATAAAACCTCATCCTGATTTCCACGCTTTTAAAAATAATACCAAATGGTATAGAAACAACGAGAGCGAGAATAGCGGCGGCAAAGTCGTCAATACCGTAATTGTACTTCGCCGCACCGGCGACTGAAACCGCTATAACCGCCGTCAGAGCGCCGTCAGGCGGAATCGAGGAGCCGACGGGAATAACCCTTATCCATACGAGTTCCACGCAAACCCCGATAAGAAAACCTAAATACGGATTACCCATGCATAAACCGATGAGGGGAGCGGCTATGATGGGACGGGCGAGCATAAATTGCCCCGCCACAAGAGTGTCGCAGGAAATAATGCCCACGAGGACGGCGAGAAACACTAAATTCATCCCATTACAAATTCCCATTCATGCATCTTGCATCTTTTCATTAGGAACCGCCACCGTTTATTACGTCTATTGCCTGTTCATAGCGCCCCCCCGGAGAAAGTTCTATCTCTTCGTAGAAAGTGAGCGACGTCCCTTGAAACATTTTTTCAAAAGTGTTTTCAAGACGGCACACCGTATCTACCGGGAAAATCCAGATTTTCGTTTTAGTTGAAAATACGAACTTGATTTTCAACCCATAAAATTCATCCTGTAAAAGCACCTCGCCGCCGCCGCTGGCACCCGAAAATAATCCGCTGCAGGAAATTTGTTTCCCGTCTATAATAAATCTTGCGGTTTCAGGATGCGACGGAGACAAATTCAATTCAATACCCGGCTGTAGTTTAATGGCGCGGGAGGAATTATTTTCCACTGTCTGATGGAATTTTAACGCCGATGATGCGCCTGCGGCGGGGACGAATTCAAAACTCTTGACGACCAAAACCTTCAAAAACTCCGAACCCTGCCAGATGTGGCCGCTTCGCTCAAAAATAACTCGGCCCGCTGAGCTGTCCAAATCATAGGAAAATGGCTGGTTCACAAAATCCCCCTGCTCGCCATAAGCGCAGGCGGCAAAATCACTAAGCTGGGTACTTCTGTGGAAAAAATGCGTTATAAACGAAAATCTGTCATACCAGTCGTAGACAATGCCCTTTTTAAGTTCCGACTTTAGGGCAGAAACGGATATATTCAGCGGTTTTGGCAAACCGTTTTCCGCCTCAGGCGGATTTTTAGCGCTTTTATGGTAAAACTCGGGACGGCGGCGGATTACAAAACCGATGTTGTGGCAGCTTTTAAATTCCGAGAATTCCGAAACGCTGGCGCCGAGAGTGGGATGCAGATGCACAGAGAAGTCACCCGTCGTAATCTGGAGTTCTTTTTGCCCATAAAATACGGTATCGTCTATGTCGGTAATAATGTTTCCGTGCGATGCCAGTTTAAAATAAATTTTTTCGCATTCTAAAAGCTCGTGAAAAATAGCGGCTCGAAGATGCCTCTCATAGATTCCGCCGAAAACCCCATGCCAGTAAGCGCAATTACACTGAGCTTTGAAGAGGTGCTTTTGCATACGGGAGAAGTCCGGATGAGCCCTGAAAAAATCTATCGCTCTTGAAAGTTTCAGCATTTTTTTGTGCATGAGGTTCGATTCAGGATATTTGCTCAGCATATTCCTGAAAAAACCTCCGCTGACAAAGGGCATCCACGGTTTTTCTTCTCCCTCGGCGGCGGCTTTTATTTCGTCAAGCACCGGGCTAAAAAGAGCACCGGAGTCAGGAGGAAGCGACCAGCGCCCCATCTCGGAATAGGATGCGGCCGGGAGATATATGTTGCCGTCGGACGGGAATTTATCAAGGTATGAGGAGAATTTCGTCGTCAAAATTTTTCCGGCCTTCTGCTCTTCGCAAAGTTGCTGCAAAAATCTCGCGAGCCACTTTTCACCGTAAACGCTGTCATATGATTTCGGCCAGAGACCGAACTTTTCCACATCGTCCATCATCACCCGTATGCCTCCGCCGGAGGCCTCGCCCATCTTCTTCAGATATTCAAGCACAACCTGGGGCTCTTTGTAAGGCATCCTGTAACGCAGTTTCTCAATGATGGGTATTATCTTCAGTTTGAAACCCTCGTGCTCGGTGATAAAATAACCGTGAAGTTTATCGTCCATCCAGCCCGCCAGATGAAAATGCATATCGTCCACAAGGACATATTCCATCCCCGCCATGGCTATGGGTTTCGCAAGATACGGCTCCCACACCCTCTCCGGCAGCCACAAGCCGCGCGGATGCGTGCCGAATTTATCAGCGAGATGTTCGGAATACTGCACTATTTGTTCTATTATATCTTTCTCGGGAATGAGCGTTAGAATCGGCTCGTAAAAGGGTCCTCCCAAAATTTCCGCCTGATCTTTTTTAACCATACCGGCAATAAGTTCTATAAATTCAGGGCGATTTTTTTCAAGCCATTCCATTAGCGGCCCGCTTATGTGAACATTGATAAATATTTTGGGGAAATCCGATATTTCCCTGAAAAACGGTTCGTACGACTTTTGGAAGCTTTCTTCAAATACTTTTTCACAGTTGCCGACCGGCTGGTGGCCGTGCACTCCGAAACCGAAATACAGGTTATTCATTTATCCTCCATCTGCGAAAGAATTTTTCCGAGCGGAATTTTTTCGTCAACCGGAAGCGTCTGCACATATATATCGACGCCTTTGGAAAGCAGTATCTCCAATTGTCTCTTTTCCTCCCCGCTGATGTATATGGACTTTGTGAGCGCCGTTTTTGAATCCGTATAATTTACAAGACCCAAATTGACGGCGGGCAGTTCCACGGCCGTTTCGTATAATTTCACGAGGTTTTCAATTGACTGCATAAGAACAATTATTTTCTTTGAAAGGTTTTTTAACATTTGCCACCTTTCGGCGGCTTTCTCCGTTGTGAGCACCTCAAAAGATACGCCCGCCAGCACGGAAAATTTCAGTATTTTGGTTTCAAAAGGATTAATGTATATCTCGTCGTCAATAATTATTATTTCATCAACGGGGAACGCCCTCAGCCAACCCTCCACTATCTGACCGTGAATCAAACGCGAATCAATTCTTAAAAGTGTTATCATTTATTCTCTTCCCTCGCAGGGCTAAAGCCCTGCCGGACAGCCCTGCAGGACTTTCCTCTTCACTATCCTCTTCTTCGCATAAAGAAGAGGCTCGGAATTTTTCTCCGACATCGGCGATAGAATCCCTGCCTGCTTTTATAATAACATCCACGACTTTATCAGCGGGCAACTTATCTCTTTTCAGAATCAACTCAACCAACATCGGCATATTCACTCCTGAAATCACCCTGATTTTTTCATTTATCAGAAACGCACAGGCGCAATTCGAGGGAGAACCTCCCAGAAAATCGGTAAGTATGAAAATATCGTCATCGGGTTTTTCACCGAGCTCGCGTTTGATTGCGCCCCGAAGCTCGGCGACGGATTGCCATTCCTCAAAATTTAACGCTGATACCCCCGATGAGGCGCCGACAAGGCCTCTTGCCGCAGAAACCATCGCCTCCGCCATTTTACCGTGCGTGACAACGATGATTTTTTTCATCTTTCAGTTATCCCTTTCCGTATATCCCTGTGAAACACCTTTGTCGTGTATTTACCGCTTAATTTTTCCCGCAGATCTCCGGCAAAAACAACGGAACGGTGACGACCTCCTGTGCAGCCCACGGCGACCGTAAAATAACTTTTGCCCATCTCTTTATACGCCGGCAGTATCAACTCAAGAAATTCGGCCGCTTTATTGAGCGTCTTTTTATAAAGAGCGCTGCCTGAAACAAATTTGGAAATTTTTGGGTGTTCTCCCGAAAGAGGGGCTAACAAA
>Ga0210017_1003829_pt1 | contig 12511 bp, 10 predicted proteins | sample CryGeyCG2014_020_FD_183966 | JGI IMG/M metagenome (GOLD analysis project Ga0210017, IMG submission 183966) | Groundwater microbial communities from aquifer - Crystal Geyser CG08_land_8/20/14_0.20 (SPAdes) (version 2) | ecosystem: Environmental > Aquatic > Deep subsurface > Groundwater | place... | reverse complement strand
CGCCGACGGTGCCGGTTTTGATTTCGCCGTCTGATAATTTTACCACAAATCAGGCAACAATAAACTTTGACTGGGGCGATTCAACGGATGCTGTCTCGGGTGTCAGCAATTATGATTTACAGGTTTCAACTGCTTCAAATTTCAGCATAATAAATTACAGTTCCTTGCCGATAACAAGTCAAGCAAGCTTGACGACCACAGACGGTGTTTATTACTGGCGCGTGAGGGCGAAAGACAACGCGGAAAATTATTCAGGATGGACGGGCACAAGAACATTTACGGTTGATAGCACCCCGCCGGCGGCGGTGACGGATTTGACGGCGACGGCGGGGACGAACGAGGGCGAGATAAAATTAACATGGTTGGCACCCGGAGACGACGGCTGGACAGACCCGCTTCCTTCTGGTTCCGAGTTCAGGATTCAACATTCAACCTGGACGGGTGTTTCGTGGTCGAAGGATTCTGCGCAGGTCATCGTTTTAACATCGGGCGTCACGCCGATGACATCGGTTTCTTATGTAGCGACCGGATTGCAATCCGGCACTACATACTACTTCAGAATCTGGCACGCCGACGAGGTGCCGAACTGGTCGGACCTTTCAAACGGCGCGACGGCTCAGGCGGGGCTGCTTTCGACGGATATAACCGAGGTGTCGTTTAACTTCGGCCAGATTTTTCCGGGGGGAAGCGTTGTTTCAAGTTCAAGCGCAACAGTAAAAAACAACGGGAGCATAAATGCAACTTATCAGATAAAATTGTCCACACCGCCGAGTTGGAACGCAGGAACGGCGCCGGACACAGACCAATTTGTGTTTTATGTGCGCTTTAATTCGGTGCTCCCGTCTGCGGGTGATTTCGGCGCCGAAGATATTTTGAGCACAACGACCGTAAGCTGTACCGCAAGCGTTTTTGCGGGTGATGAGACGGGCGTGAATGTTCCGGCAGGCGAAAAGAGAAGTTTGTGGGCTTATTTTAAGGCGCCGACAGCGACGACCGTTGAAACGCAGCAGGGGATTGTCGTGACGATTACGCCGATAAAACCATGAATAAAGAAAAGTTGTTCGGTCAAATTGTTAAAGTTGTTTTGAATTATAAAGAGCCGCAAAAAATAATGCTCTTTGGTTCAAGAGCGGCTGGAAATTCAAAGGACAGCTCAGATATAGATATAGCAATTTTTGGCAGTAACTGGACTGACAGGGATATTAATTTAGTCAGCGATAATTTGAATGAGGAGATTGAAACACCGCTGATAATCGATGTGTTGAACTATGAAAGTTTGGCTAATGAAAAATTAAGACAGAACATTATAAAATATGGGAGTGTAATGTATGAATCAAGAAAAGGCTAAAGACATTTACGAGGATTATAAAAAGGCGCTGGAGAGATTAAAGGGGGCATTAGCTGAAAATGTTTCAATAAAAGGAAACATAGTTATTGATGGTACAGTTCAGAGATTTGAATTTACATTTGAACTGGCATGGAAACTTGCAAAGGCGATATTAAATTATAACGGTGTTGAAGTTGAAACACCAAGAATGGTAATAAAAGAGGCGTTTAGGGCGGGCTTGATAACGGATGGCGATGGCTGGATAGATATGTTGAAAGATAGAAATAAGACAGCCCATATTTACAATGAGAAACAGGCATTGCAGATATACGGTAAGATAAAAGAAAATTATTTTGAACTATTACATTTTTTTTGCAGTAAGGTTTTAGAATGGATTAAATGAAATGCTTGCGGGAGGATAAGCAGATGTCAAAAGTGTCTTTAAGAGTTGATTTTGAAGAATTAAAAGAAGCGATGAAGACGCTTCCTTATAATGACATAATTGAGGTATGTGGGCTTATTTTAAGGCGCCGACCACCACGAGCGTCGAAACGCAGCAGGGGATTGTCGTGACGATTACGCCAATAAAACCATGAAAGAACTGAAAGAATTTTTGACGGAAAAGGAGATTCAGGCGGTGAAAGAATTGGAATGCGGCATGAGAGAACTCTACGGCGACAATCTTGTGCGTTTAATTCTCTATGGTTCAAAAGCAAGGGGCGATGCAGAGGAAGGTTCCGACATTGACATTCTGGTCGTGTTGAAAGAGATGGGATTAACATACGACGAGATAAAAAAGATAAATAACATAGTAGCGCCGATATGCCTTGAAAATGATATTGTAATTTCGGCTATTCCGATGGGAAAAGAATGGGTTGATGCGGATTATAAGACCATATTCATCCATAATGTGACGAACGAGGGAATGACACTGTGAATAAGAATGATGAAATCACAAAGCTGATTAATAAGGCGGAAAGAGGCATTAAGACAGCGAATAGAAATTTGACGGATGAGTGTTATGACGGCGCTGTTTCAAGGGCGTATTATGCAATGTTTTATTGTGCGGAAGCTTTATTGTTGACGAAGGATTTACGGTTTTCCAAACATTCGGCAGTTCATTCCGCTTTCGGACAGTATTTTGCTAAAACCGGTGAGATAAAAAAGAAATTGCACAAGATACTCTGCTTGACGCATTTAATTTACGCGGCAGAGCCGATTACGAATATATGATTGAAATAACGAAAGATGAGGCGGAAAAAGTTTTAAGAGATGCGGAGTTTTTTGTGGGCGAAATAAAGGAAAAGCTAATAAAACCATGATGAATTTAGAAGAGAAAATGGAAACGCTGAAAGATTATTTCTCAAAGGAGACATCTGTTGTTATGGCTTATGTTTTCGGCTCGTATGCGAAGGAAAGAGTGATGTCGGAATCGGATTTTGACATTGCGGTTTATTTCAGGCCCGAAGGCAGAGAAATTGAATACGAAAAAGACGGGGAATATCCCGATGAAGACAGAGTATGGGACGATGTGAGGAAAATTGTCGGTGTCAATACGGACTTTGTCGTAATGAATCGCTGTCCGTCAACGCTTGCCCTGGATATTCTTGAGAGCGGGAAAGAAATCATTGTTAAAGACGACAGCCTCCGCCTTGAATTTTATCTAATAACAAGTTCGGTGGCGGAAGATTTTATGGAATTTGCCAGTGATTTCCACGCGATCAGACAGCGTTCTGCGTCATTGAGCAAAGTGGACAAGCACAACTTAATGCGGAGGAAGGTTTTTCTGGAGAATGAAATAAAGGATATTGACCATTTCAAAGATCTGGATTTTAATACCTACAAAACGGATAAAAACAAGAGAAGAATTGTTGAAAGGTGGATTGAAGTTATAGTGACAGCATCAATTGATATTGCGAAAATAGTGCTCGCATCAGAAAAAAAGGACATTCCCAGAACCTACAACGACACATTGGAGGTTTTAGGATTCATGATTGGTCTTGATGAGCAGGCGAGTAAGAAGTTTTCCAAATTTGCTGAGCTGAGGAATATCATCGCGCACGAATATCTTGACACACTGTACGCGAGAGTTAAAAAATTCATTGACGAGGCGGAACCGCTTTATAAGGAATTGATTGATTTTGTGGGGAAAATTTTAGAGAAATGAAAAAATTTAATATATCATTGAGTTCTCCGCCGGGACAGATAACAGGACTAACTGCGTTCAATGGTTCACAAGTTCTTTTGCAATGGTTGGCACAGGGTGAAATAGGGATAATCAAATGATATCAAAAATTGATGAAAATGCAATTATAGAGTGCGCCAGAAAGTATAAGGTGAGAGAAATAATTTTATTCGGCTCTTGCGTTGATAGCGAAACTGCAAATGATATTGATATTGGCATAAAAGGAATTCAACCGGAGTTGTTCTTTAAATTTTATGGTGAATTAATGAGAAAATTATCTAAAGATGTTGATGTTGTTGACCTTTCCGACAAGTGTCTATTCAATGAATTAGTTGTTAAAAGGGGAATCGAAATATATGGATGAGTTATTACAGGAAATAAATGCTGCGAAGGAACTTATTTCCAGAACATTAGCCGAACTAAAAAATGCTTTGCCTGTTGAGGATAAAACTGCACTTGAATTAGCGGGGATATCTATTTTCTTACAAAATGCATATAACGGGATTGAAAACATTTTCAAAAGAATACTGCTGTTTAAAAAAATATCTGTGCCTGACTCGAAAACTTCGCATAAAGATTTGTTAGACATTGTAGTTGAAAATGGTATAATTAGCTTTGAGTTATCAGAAAACATTGATAAATATAGAGCATTTAGACATTTCTCCATTCATGGGTACGGGATAAACTTAGATAAAAAACGGATTGGTTCTCTGGCTGAAAATATTGTTGATGTATATTCGTCATTTGAAAAAGAAATTGAGATATTCTTGAAGAAGTTATGAGAAAACTCTGTATTAAAATCGCTATTGCTTGCGCTGCGGCGGCGGTCTTTATGGCAAGCAGCAGTTTTGCCGCTGTCAGCGATTCCATCACTTATTATGTCACCGTGAGTTTGCCGCCGACGGTACCTGTTTTAAGTTCTCCGTCGGATAATTGGACGACGAATTATGCAACGATAAATTTTGATTGGAATGACTCTACGGATGATGGCTCAGGTGTAAGTAATTATGATTTACAGGTTTCAACGGAGATAAATTTTAATTCAGTGAATTACAGTTCGTCGCCGGTGACAAGTCAAGCAAGCTTGACGACTACGGAAGATGTTTATTACTGGCGCGTGAGGGCAAAGGACAATGCTGGGAATTATTCAGCGTGGACAGACACAAGAACATTTACGGTTGATACTGCCGAGCCGGATTCTGCAATTACTGTGCCCGTTACCCAAACGGCATATAAAGCATTAACCCTTCTTCAGGGAACGGCGGATGATGGGACATGCTCCGGAGTTAACAAGGTTGGAATAAGCATACGGGATTTAACGCGGGGCGCAACTTACTGGAACGGCTCATCGTGGCAGGAAAGTGTTGTCTGGTCAATGGCGCCTTATGCTGGGGGAAGTTGGTCTTATAGTTTTGCGGATTCCAACTGGACGAGTGGTCACGAATACCAGATACAATCGCGCGCGGTTGACAATGCGGGGAACAGTGAAACAAGCGTTGCTGTGAGTTCCTTTACTTTTGACAATACGGCGCCGGTATCCGCGGTGGAATATCCCGTCCTCTGCGCGCATTATGTTGATGTTGACTCAATCACCGGCACGGCATACGACGCTGATTCGAACCTGAGCCAGATTGATGTTCGGCTGGAAAGAACATCCGACTATAAATACTGGGATGCGGCGGCTTCCTCGTGGTCAGTCAGTGTGGTCTGGAGCAGCGCCACGGGAACGACGAACTGGAACCTTGACACAACTCCGATTGTGTGGTCAACGGGGCATTATCTTGTTCAGTCAAGAGCTCTGGATGTTGCCGGAAACTTCGAAAGCGTGACAAGCTCATCGACTTTTGAAATTGTGTTTTCAACGCCGGATGCGCCGGGCAGTTTCAGCGGAACGGCGGAAAGCACTGCATCAATAAACTGGAGTTGGGCGGATGTTGCTAATGAGGATGGATATCGTCTGAAAAATTCCACAGGCGGTGTAGTTGCAGAGCTCAGCTCTGCCGCTACAAATTATGTAGAAACAGGTTTGAGCGTCAATACATCGTATCAGAGATATGTAGAAGCGTACAATGTAAGCGGCTCAAGCGCATCGCTGACAGACAGTGTTTACACGCTTGCCGCCGTACCCGATAAGCCGTCTTTTGACGGTGTTTATTATACCAGCGCCACGGTTTCATGGACAGATTTCGGAGGCACGGAATATTATGTTGAATGCTCTACCGCTTCCAATTTTTCCGTCAGCGAGCAGTCAAGCGGCTGGATAACCGCCGCGATATGGGACGCGTCTTCGCTCGCTGATGATACGACATATTATTTCAGGGTGAAAGCGAGAAACGGTGACAGCTATGAAACTGATTTTTCCGCGTCCGCTTCAACCGTCACGCTCTACACAGATGTTGTGCCTCCGACTGTGGGAATAACGGTTCCGGCGGATGGCTCATATAACAACAGCCTGACGCAGATTCAGGGCACCTGTGAGGATGATGTTGCTGTGTCAACGGCGGCAATAAGGATATACAATCAGACGAACGCAAAATATTGGAATGACGGAACATCCTTGTGGGACATTGACCTCGCTTTGGCGGAGAGCGCCTGGTTTGCCCCTGAGCTTTCGTCCGGCGGCACTTTCTGGTGGTACAATTCTCCGACCTTGGCGGACACAAAAGTGTATGAAATTAACGCAAAAGCGAAAGATAGTGTCGAAAACTGGTCGGTGACTTTTGCCACGGCGGTTTTCACTTATGATATCACGAAGCCGGTTTCCGTAGTGGGCTCCCCGGCAAACGGAGTGAATCTTGCCACATTGACAAGTCTCGCTGGTACGGCAGCGGATGCAATTTCCGGAGTTTCGCAGGTTAAAATTCAGATTACGGATCTGACATTGGGCGCGACATACTGGAACGGCGGCGGCTGGGTGGAATCTTCCGCATGGCTTAACACGACATGGGGCAACCCGGACTGGTCATATAATTTTAGTGATGCCGATTGGACAGAAGGGCATACTTACAAAATACAGCCGATGGCGACAGATGTTGCCGGAAATATAGAATCCGCCTTAAGCGCGAGCACCTTTACATTCAGCAAGGCCGGAGTCAAACTGCAGGTTCTGCTTCCCGGCGAAACTGCCGTTCCCGGAGCTGAGACCGGAAAGACCGGAAAACCTTCCGCTCGGACGGCCGGCGTAGCGTTCAATGTCACCGTGAACGCGGTGGATGATTTGTGGAATATCGTGGTGAATTCCTTGGCAACGGTTGCATTAACAACTTCCGATGTCAATGATACGGAACCCGCCTCGGCAGATGTTGTGAGCGGAGTAAAAATATTTACGGTGACAATGGTAACGGCAGGAACTGCGACAATCACAGCAGCGGATATTGACGGCACGCCGCTGACTTCGGATATAAGTTCCATAGTCACAGTTAATCCTGATACGGCGGTGAAACTTCAGGTTCTTGTTCCCGGAGAGGCGGCCGACCCGGGTTCAGCCGGCGGAAAGACGGGAACGCCAGCAACGCAGGTCGCGGGAGCGAATTTTACGGTCACCATAAACGCCTGCGACAATTACTGGAACATTATTTCCACAAATCCGACGGTGACTGTGACGACGGATGACCCCATGGACACGGATCCGGGGAATATAAACCTCACGGCAGGTACGGTCAATGTGAATGTCACGCTTGTTTCGCCCAGCACCGGCACGCTCATAACGGCAACAGCCGCCGGCTATACAGGCGGCGTTTCCGCTTATGTCGCGGTGAGCTCAACGGACACCGTCCCGCCGACTGTCGGAATAACGGCGCCGTCCGCTCCCTATCTTAAGAGCCTGACACTTATAGAAGGCACCTGCGCGGATAATGTCGCGGTGAGTTCGGTGACGGTCCGCATAGAGAGGGAGGACGCTCTTGTGTGGAGCGGAGCCGACTGGAGCGCGGCTGATGTCTGGCTTGATGCCGATAATCTTTATGTTTCATCCTGGTCACACACAACAGCAGTCACATTGGATGACGGAGTTTCTTACGGTATTTTTGCCAAAGCCAAAGACAGCAATGACAACTGGTCAACTGTTTATGACACGATTACTTTCACTTATGATATTTCGCTTCCGACTTCAACCATTACATATCCCGTTACAAGCGGGCAGTATGCTGATTTGACGAGTATTAACGGTACTGCCATAGATGCCGTAACTGCGGTCAATACCGTCTGGATAGAGCTCAAGCGTGTCTCGGACAATTTTTTCTGGGCCGGTTCGTCCTGGACGGCCACGCAGACAGCGCTTCTCACATCAGGCACGACTTCCTGGGGCTATGACAGTTCCTCTGTCATCTGGGCAGCGGGCTATTACTCCATATACAGCGCGGCAGGCGATATGGCTGACAACATAGAGATAACCGGAGCGCCCGTGACATTTGAGATAATCCTTTCAACGCCCGCGGCACCGACGGGCTTTGCCGGCGCGGCTCAATCGGCAGAGTCAATCCAATGGAACTGGGAGGATGTCGCCGAGGAAGAGGGTTACCGTCTGAAGACATCAACGGGCGGAATTGTCACTGAGCTAGCCACAGATACGACTTATTATATTGAAACGGGGCTGGCTGTGAACTCGTCGTATTACCGTTATGTTGAGGCATACAACGCCGGCGGCGCAAGCTCTTCATCGCTTTCCGCCAGATATACTCACGCTTATCCGCCGCTCAGCACATGTCTTGTTTCTTCCAGCACCGGCTCGGCGACGATAACCTGGCAGGACAACTCAAATCCCGTCGGCACAGTGTGGGGAATAGAAAGAGCCACGGATAATTTCGTGAGCGCCCTGGCTTTAAAAGCGTTCGCTGACAATTACACCACAATAGGATACACGGACAGCGGGCTTGCCCCCGCCACGACCTATTACTACAGGGTCAGGGCATATAACCACGAGGCCGTACCTACGGCTTTTGACAGCGTTGTAGCCACCCGGACCGTTGCTGTGGAACTGGCTGTTTCAACGCCCGCGGCGCCATCGCTGTTTTCCGGCACGGCGCAGAGCGCATCCTCAATTATGTGGTCATGGACGGACAGCTCCGGTAACGAGGACGGTTTTGAGCTCAAGGATTCCTCCGGCGCGGTCATTCAGACATTCGCCGCCAACACGACTTTTTATCTGGAGACGGGGCTCGGCGTGAATGAGGAGACTTACAGATATATCGCCGCTTATAACAGCGCCGGAGAGGGCGCCTCCATTCCCGCAGCTATTCACACCCTGGCGAAGATTCCGTCGGCTTTCAGCGTGACGAGCGCGTCGTCGTCAATTACTCTTCAATGGTCTGCTAACGGCAACCCCGCGGGCACGGATTATGATATAGAGTGGTCAACGGCCGCTGATTTTTCCGTCACGGATTATGACACTACGACGGATCTTTCATACAAGGTAGCGCCCCTTCTGAGCGCCGTCACCTATTACATCAGGGTCCGCGCCCTGAACGGCGACCTCCACTCAAGCGCTTTTTATGAGACATCGGCTTTTACAGGGGCGCCTGATACGACAGCGCCCTCGGCGGTGACCGCCTTCACGGCGGAGGCCGCGAATATGAAGGGGGCTGTCAAACTTTCCTGGACAAATCCGGGCGACGACGGGACAGTGGGAATCATATACGGCGGCGCGCAGATGATAAGGTATGTGACCGGAGCAACGGCCGCAGGCCCGCCGGATATTGTTAAAGACATCACGCCCGGCACGACTGGAACCCTGACCATCACGGGCCTTGTTCCCGGCGGGGCATACACATTCTACATAAAGGTGAAGGACGCAGCGGGTAATATTTCGGAAGAGGTGTCGGCCGCGGCCTCCGCCGGCGTCCAGCCGGTGCTTGCGGTTTCCGGCATAACGAGCCCCATTACCGCGGGTGTGAGCAGTAATTTCACGGTTAGGGCGAAGAACGCTCTCGGCGCGACTGACACATTTTATGAGGGCGCAATCACTTTTGAAAGCAGGGTAACGGTGGGTTCTGATAAGATTATTGGCTCGAACGCCATGTCCGCCTTGCCGGCTGATTACAGTTTCACGAGCTCCGACAGCGGCGCCCGTGTTTTTGAAGCCGTTTTCCTGGAAAAGGGCGAACTCTACAGCTGTTATGTCCGGGCGACGGACAAAGCGGATTCTCTTATCACCGGACAGCAGGTTGTGGCGGTGTCACCTCCTGATTTTATTTCCGGCATCGTCACGCAGAAAGACGGCACTCCTATCACCGGCGTTTATGTTGAGGCATACGTCGCGGGGCTTTCCACCGGAGTACCCTTTACGACGGTCAACGGCAGTTACACCATCACAGACCTTGGTGTGGGCACATACACCGTGCGCGCCACCTGGACGGGCGCCGGCGGCCTTGAGTCTTCGGCGGAAAAACAGACCCCGAACGGCACTGCGGCTTTTAATTTTACGCTCGGCGTTAACTTTGACCTGGGTGTCGTTCAAGGCATGGTTTCGGGCCTCAGCGCATCAAAAATACGCTCAGCGTCCGGTCTTATAATGCCGCAGTCCGTTTCGGAATACGCCTTTGTTGAAATTAGCGCCGGCAGAAAAGTTATGAGAATACCCGTCGCGTCCGACGGTTCTTTCCGGGTGAGCAACCTTCTCCCGGGCAGATACAGCGCGAGGGCCTGGGACGGGAGCAGGTATTCAAACAGCGAAACGCTCGTCCTTTCCGGCGGAGCTTCGGTGACGCTGAGTTTCACATTCCCTGTAAGCGCCGAGGTCTATTGCTGGCCGAATCCTTTTGCGGCGCTTAAAACAAGTGAAGCGGGTGTGCACATAGCTTATATCGGCGCCGCCGGCTACGACGCTGACCTCAAAATATACACGCTTACGGGTGAGCTCGTGAGGAAATCCCGCGATTTCAGCGCTTTCAGAAGAGCCGAGGACTCTCAGGAGGGTCGTGAGTTTATATGGGACCTGAGAAACAATGACAGGCAGGATGTGGCAAGCGGCGTTTATTTTTACACACTTGAGCTCAGGGATTCCGCCGGCGGCGGTAAAAAGCAGTATAGAGGAAAAATAGGGGTGGTGAGATAATGATGATGAGCAGGAGATTCGCGCTTTGTTTGTGTGTTGTGTTTTGCGCTCAGGGCGCTTTTGCCGCCGGCATAAGTTCTGCTATACTGAAGAGAAATGATGTGAAGCGGCTGAAGCTGGAGATCAAGAAAGACGCGGATGTCAACGGCTGCGACTGGTTCGGGAGAACGGCTCTGATGAGATCCGTCAGATTCAATGCTCTTGACTGCGCGAAACTGCTTATCTCAAACGGCGCCGACATAAACGCGAAGGATAAGAACGGCTGGACCGCGCTCATATGGGCCTCTGTTGAATGCTCCAGTTCGGCGGTGAGCATGCTGCTGGAAAAAGGCGCTGACGCGGATATTCGCGATAATCTTGGCTACAACGCTCTTATGTTCGCCGAAGACAAAAAATGTGACGAGGTTCGCGCCATGCTTAAAGAGGCGATGCAAAAAAAAAGCTTCCGGAACAAGGGACGCAGGATATCGGGGAATGAGGACAATGAAAGCAAATAAAATATGCGCGCTGTTGACGGCGGCGGCTCTGGCTTTTCTGCTTCCCGCGCGCGCTTTCGCGGGGAGCGTTATTATTACAAAGACAGCGGTGACCGACACCTCCGGCGCCTCACGGAGTTTTTTCTCTTCAAGCGAGAGAATAAATCTCAGGATAGAGAGCTACTGCAGTTCGGCCTATGACTCAAGGATATTCTACAAGTTCTACATCTTCAACCCCTCCGGCGCGCGGGTCTTTCTGCACGACAGCAATTCAACCGAGGCCAATGTCGGTTCCGGCGCCTCTTCTCTCAGGAATATCCCGATGAATTTTTACTCCGGGCCGGGCATGTACCGTTTCCGCGCGGAACTCGTCGCGGACGACAAAGTGCAGGCCTTTGACGAGTCAAAATCCTTCACCGTGTATTCGCCCATTATCACCCTGACATATCCCTATGACGGCGTGATTGACCTTATGGATAAGCCGGTGACCTTCCGCTGGGTGGGCAGCGGCGCTCCCAAATACAGGGTGAGCGTGGCCGAGGAAAGGTCTTTTTACAATCCGCTGTGGACTCTTGAGACGCCCGCTTCCTACGCGCAGTATCCTCTCAATCCTCCGGAAGACAGGCAGAAGCTGTCGGGCGGCACACAGTATTACTGGAAAGTGGAGGGCATCTCTTCCGACGGGAGCCGTGTCGCCTCCTCGGATATATACGCTTTCACCCTGAAAAAAGAGGCGGTGTCGGTCTCATACAGGAACCTGGCCGTCACGGGTCTGGAATACGATCCCATGAGCGCGCCGCCGGACAAGGTGATATTAAAAGCGGAAATAAGCAATATGGGGAATCAGAGCGAGGCGGCTGTTAAGGTGAACCTTTTTGTGGGCGGGGTGCTGTCGGGTTTCGCCCAGCTCAATTCTCTGATGCCTTCAGGAAAAACCGAAGCCCTCTTTGAGATCGGCCCGATACGGCAGGAAAATATAATAGTGACAGCCATGCTTGAAGTTGCCGACGAGAACGCCAAGGACAATGTGCTGACGAAGAGCTTCAGCGTGCCGCTTCCGGAAGAGTGGAGAAATGTGCCGAAAATATTAGGAAGGGTTGTGGAACGCGGCACGGAAAACGGAATCCCCGGCATAAAGCTGACGCTGGAAGGCCCCGTGAAGAGAGATGCCCTAAGCGGCGCCGGAGGTCAGTATAAATTTGAAAAACTGGTCAAAGGCCAATACAAAATATCAGTTGCGGGTGGAGGTATAGAGGGCGAAGCCGTCAATGTCAATGTGGCGGAAGACAGGGCATACACGGGAAATAACATATCCGTCTCCGCCGCCGGAATCGCTGAAAGCGAAGAGGAAACAGGCAGTTCTGTCGTCAAAGGGCAGGTGTTCAGCGGCGAGCAAAAGAACCCTCTGGATAAAGCGCTTGTCAAGCTGATGAGAAAAGGCGCCGCGGGCGAGTACCGCAGCGAAGGCGAAA
>Ga0210017_1003822_pt1 | contig 12521 bp, 15 predicted proteins | sample CryGeyCG2014_020_FD_183966 | JGI IMG/M metagenome (GOLD analysis project Ga0210017, IMG submission 183966) | Groundwater microbial communities from aquifer - Crystal Geyser CG08_land_8/20/14_0.20 (SPAdes) (version 2) | ecosystem: Environmental > Aquatic > Deep subsurface > Groundwater | place... | reverse complement strand
GCTATCTTCCAACTGGAAAGATTCAATCGCTATCAAGCGAAAACTGGATTTCCGAATGAGCCTTCATACCCTGCACATTGTGCAGGGTCTCTCGCATCAGCGAGAGAGGCTCTTCGGAAAATCTGATCCTCTGAAATATCTTTTATTAAAAAACGAGATGGATGGCTCTATTTCCGTGGTGGCTTGTTTTTCAGGTCTAGCTCTGGATTTTGGGGCAATACATGACAGGGACGGGCAAGTGGTTCATGAATACTACACCCTAGGGCTACGCGGAATAAATCCGGTTCCGCACGCGGTGATTCTAACCAATAGGTCCTAGCACTGCTTATTTGCAGGCAGGTTTGCGTGGCTATCGGCGATTACTGCGAATTTGCTTGCCATGGCATATCTTTAAGTTCAGGATTTTAAATTAAGAATGCAATAATACATACTCCTTATTTGCAGCCCCGTCGTCTAGTGGCAAGGACATCAGGCTCTGGAGGGGGAACTTGCGAAACAGTTCCCCTATGGCCCCTCCGAAAGGGTTGCACCCTTTCGAACCCGCTTACTTCGTAAGTAAGCTGGGAAACAGGGGACGGAGATACCTGAGAACATCGGTTCGAATCCGGTCGGGGCTAATGGAAAACCTGCTATGCGGTTTTCCTATGGCCTTTCCGAAGGGGCTTGCAGCCCCTTCAGAGTGCTTTGCACTCTTAACCCCACTTACTTCGTAAGCGAGAACTGGAGCGGCTTGCGCCCTCCCGAAACTCGCAACTCAAAACCCTAAAGAGCCCTTTCAAAAGTTTTCATCATTTTCTTGATATTCACAAACGCCAGCTTGCTGTTTTCCACATAGATTTGCTCCAGCGCATCCCCAAGCTCCGCAGATTCCTGGGTCGGGTTCACCACAAACCGGTATTTGCCCTTGTTCCTGTCTATAATCCCAAGCCTCTTGAGCTGCAGGAGATGGTAATTGATTGCCTTGGTGCTCACTTCCTTGCTCTTTTTCACATGTGCCGCAATGTCATGGATATTCGGCTGCTTGCCTGAGAAATGGCTCACGAGGAGCGCCTCGAACACTTCAAGAAGGAGCGTCCTTGTCTCGTTGGGCGCAATGAGCCCCAGGGCAAGCACCAGCCACCTGACGATGGATTTGCGCGTGAGCTTCACGTCGCTCTCGAGCTTCATGAGCCTGACTGTGCTTTCCCTTTCGATGAGCTTGCTCTCAATCAGCATGAAAAAAGTATACGATTAAACCTTTTAAACACTGGCGAGCCTAATTATAACTGCCAAACATGTTGGTGTTTCAATGAAGATAAAGTATTCCCATTTTCCCCTTTCGCTGCGTGCATTCACGCGCTCAGAGCTCGAATTGACCATTGAAGTGGAAAATGACGATGGGCAGGCCTATTGGATTGAGGCTGACATCACATTGCAGAATGGTCTCTCCTTAGTCCCGGATTCCTCATTACAGAAGGGAAGGACGCGCCTGGGCATCGTGAAGGAAGGCGAAATCAAATCCAAAAAGCTCAAGATTTTCTCAAAGACCGACCCTGGCGAATACAAAATCACCCTTGCAGTCTATGCATTCGACAGGGATGCGGTCATTGCCAACAGGCAGGACAAGGAAATCACGTTGAGGAGCGAGCGGCTGTAAACTAATCTCAATCTAATTTGTGAAATTTTTCAGTTTTCAAAATCCGTTTTTGTTCGTCCATAACTACTGCGTCTTTCCCTTTCCTATACATAAAATCCACAAACTCAGCAAATGAGCCGCTTTTCGAATATTTGGCATTCCACTCCCTGCAAAATTTCCCATATCCCATCAGTTCCCTATCTTGCTGTGCAATCATCTCCTCCGCATCCCCGATAGTTTTTGCATCCATTTTCCAATCTGCAGGGCACCTGTGCTTTTTCTTGTATGTGATTGAGCTGTCTGCTTTTTGGGTGAGCGGGTAAATCCTGCAGACCAGCGGCCTTGCCGGGTGCACCAAACAAATATGCCCGCCGCCATAAAAAAAGCAAATTTCTTTTTCATCCCTTTTCAAGCAGAGGAAATATTCCCCAGGTTTACCTTTTTTTGTCAGGAAAAACGGATGGTCCCGCTTGCTCCTCACCTCTTCCACAGGCTTGCAGGCGAGAAAATCAGTCCTTTTGCAAAATTCAATGAGCCTGAAAAGGTCAAAGGCAGTTAGCGTGATGGTATAAAATTTGCAGCATTCGGCATCGCAGGCGCTGCAGGGGAACGGTATTTCTCCGAATGGTTTTCGGTTTTCAGTCATCAGTTTTTCATATCCCATACAAACATCTTTCCAGGGAACCTGAAGAATAATGGTCTTGAGTCTCCAGTCTTGGGTCTTGGATATCCAGACTCTGAACCCTGGACTCTAGACCTTTAGGGTTTCTGGACTCCAGACTGTTCTGGTGCAATTTTGCCAGATGGCAAAAAGCACGGCAACCTCACGGTTGCCTGTTCCCTTTGGTAAACCCTCCGCGATTTACTGGTTCATATCCCACACGAACATCTTTATCGTCTCATCCAGCGCCCGCTCAAGCTTCCCGTCAATCTCAAAAATGAAAAATTCGCCCACAAGATAAATTTCCCCTTCAACCAAATGCCCATTGAGCGTTGAGAAATCCTTTCTTCCGAGCGACACGTGCAAATGTATGTAAACATCTCCGTCTTTTTTCGCCACGTTGCCAGTGGCATTGGAGATTTCCATGGGCCCATCAAAATCCTGGGGGTTCGGGTCGAGATGCTCTGTGCTCTTTCCTTCAATCACCCGCGCCTTTGAAACCGCCCCTATTCCCGTGATAATCCCTGATTCAATCTTATGCCTGTCGCAGGCCTTTTTCAGGCTCTCCACGACCTTGTCGCCCCGCTCCAATTTGACAATAAGGACTCTTTTGATGCCGGCTTCCTGTGTTTTCATTGTATCCACCTCCTTCTGAGCCAAATAATTGGCAATTGCAATATTTAAATACTTCAAACTCTAAAATCCAATATGCAAACAATTGAGCATCCTAAAGATGCGAAAGCTATCACGCATCTGCGTGATTCAAAATACATCGTGGTATTAGGCTCTTTGATGTCCGGTTTGGGCAAGGGGATTGTCACCGCCTCAGTTGCCCGCCTTCTCAATGACCAGGGGCTCAAGGTCACGGCAATCAAATTCGACGGCTATTTGAATATCGACTGCGGCACCATGAACCCCTATCGCCACGGCGAAGTTTTCGTATTGGACGACGGCACTGAATGCGACATGGATTTCGGCACTTACGAGCGCTTCCTGAACCAGGGCATGTCAGGCACCAACAGCATAACCGGCGGCAAGCTCTTCAAGCTCATTATAGAGAAGGAGCGCACTGGCAAATTCCTGGGCAGGGATGTCCAGTTTATCCCTCATCTCACAGATGAAATCAAGTCCTGGGTGAAAGGGGTGGGCGCTGGCAAGGACGTGGTGCTCGTTGAGGTGGGCGGCACGGTGGGCGACCTGGAGAACGGCTATTTCATAGAGGCAATGCGCCAGCTCTCCAGCGAAACAAGGGAGGTCACATTCATCCAGCTTACATACGTGCCGATGATTTCAACCGGCGAATACAAGACAAAGCCCACCCAGCACGCCACCAGGCTGCTGCAAAGCATGGGTGTCCAGCCCCAAATCATTCTCGTAAGGGCAGATGGCTGCCTGCCCAAGGACTCAAAGGAGAAAATAAGCCAGTTCTGCAATATTCCGCTGGAGGCGGTCTACGATGACCCTGACATCGAATCGATTTACGAATTGCCGCTCATGCTCGAAAAGCAGGATTTCACGGCCTATCTCATGAAGCTGATGGGCATGAAGAAGGATGGCCTGAATCTTGTCCAGTGGAAATCCCTTGTGGAAAAAATCAAGAATCCCAGGCATGCCGTGAAAATCGGCATTGTGGGCAAATACACCAAGCTCCATGACGCTTATGTGAGCATTAGGGAGGCATTCATACACGCAGGGGCTGCCCTTGATACAAAGGTTGAAATCGAATGGATTGAGAGTGAGGGTTTCGAAAATGACCCAGAGAGTGTCTCGGTGCTCAAGGATTACGACGGCATCCTGGTGCCCGGCGGGTTTGGAAGCCGGGGCATAGAGGGCAAAATCAATGCAATAAAATACGTGCGCGAAAACAAGATTCCCTATTTCGGCATCTGCCTTGGCATGCAGATGATGGTTGTGGAATACGCGCGCAATGTCTGCGGGCTGAAGGGCGCAAACTCCACGGAATTCGATGAAAATACCAAATCCCCTGTGATTGACCTCCTGCCAGAGCAGCGCGCAATCAAGGACAAGGGCGCCACCATGCGGCTTGGTGCCTGGAAATGCGAGCTGGCAAAAGGCACCAGGGCATTTGAGGCTTATGGCAAACAATCCATTGAGGAAAGGCACAGGCACCGCTATGAAGTTAACAACGATTACCTGGAAACCCTTGAAAAGAGCGGCATTGTGCTCAGCGGCAGGTCAGGACATATTGTCGAAATGGTTGAGTGGAAGGAGCCTCATGGTTTTGGGATAGGCTTGCAGGCGCATCCCGAATACAAGAGCAGGTTGGAAGAGCCTGCCCCTCTTTTCGTGGCATTCGTCAAAGCCGCGCTTGAAAGAAAGAAGAAATAGCCTAACTCCAAGCTAAATAACCGTCTCCCAAATCGCAACCGTCGCAAGGAGCGATATTGAAACCAGCACTGCGGCAAGCATTATCGCCACGGCCATATTCCCATTTTTCAGCTCCTCAATCTCGTTTATCTTCTGCGTGTAGGCGTCTATTGCGGCAAACGAGGCATACATCACAAAAATCGCGCCCAGCAGGCTCATGATGTACACCAATGCCCAGCCAAGCAAGTCAGCACCAAGCAGCGGGCCTTCGCTTATCTTGGCAAATTTATACAGGCTAGGCACCACCATGAGGCAGATGCCAAGCACCACCGCGCCGAGGAAGACCGCCACTGCCTTGTTGCCCTTCTTCAATTCGTCAACTTCATTTATCGCAGGCGTAAGCCTGTCAAATATGTCTATGGAAATTATTGCCGTGAATATGCATAGAAAGGCACCGCCAATGAATTTTCCAGCTTCAAATTCCAGCGACATTAAACCACCACCTATATTTTCAGCAGCCTGTCAATTATTTCCCCGGCCAGCCCAGTGTAAGTATATGGGTTTGTCAATTCCTTTATTTGCGCTCCCGTGAGGTGCTTCTTCACCTCGGCATCATGGCTGAGGATTTCGCCCAGCTGCTTTCCTTCCTCAAATGCCTTCATGCTGCATTTCCTCACGAGCTCATGGGCCTTCTGCCTGCCAATCTTTTCGGCAAGGGCGAGCATCACCCGCTCGGCAGTCACAAGCCCCTTGGTAAGCTCCAGGTTCCTTTTGATATTCTTGTCGTAAAGCGTGAGGCTTGCCAGGATTTTTCCCATTTCCACCAGCATGTAGTCAAGCGTGATGAACGATTCAGGAAAGATATAGCGCTCATTTGCAGAGTTGGTGAGGTCGCGCTCGTGTTCCAGGGGAACGTTCTCAAGCGCTATCTGCACGTTTGCCCTGACCACCCGCGCAAGCGAGCATATCCGTTCGCTTTTGTGGGGGTTCCGCTTGTGGGGCATGGTCGAGGAGCCAACCTGTTTCGATGAAAATCCTTCGCAAATCTCGAGTATTTCGGTTCTCTGGAGGTTGCGGAATTCCTTTGCCATCTTCTCAAGGGCAGCAGCCACCAGCGCCAGGGCAAACATCACTTCGGCATGCCTGTCCCGCTGCACAACCTGGTTGGTGGCGCTGGCAGGCTTGAGCCCCAATTCCTCCATCACCAGTTCCTGAATCCTGAATCCCTGTTTTTCAAACGACGCGAACGTGCCCACTGCGCCGCTCATCTTGCCCACGGAAATCCTGCGCTTTGCCTCAGCAAGCCGTTCCAGGTTCCTGCCCAGCTCCTCATGGTAGATGGCAAACTTCATGCCATAGGTGGTGGGAATCGCATGCTGGCCATGGGTCCTGCCTATGCACACGGTGCTCTTGTATTTTTTCATGAGCCCACGGAGCTGGGTGCGCAGCAGGCCGACCCGTGTCTCAATCAGCGTGATGGCATCCCTAAATGCAAGGGCAGTTGCCGTGTCTTCTATGTCATAGCTCGTTGCCCCTAAATGCAGATATCGCCCGTATTCGCCTGAGTTCTCATCCAATGCCTTGACAACCGCCATCAAATCATGGTGTATCTCATTCTCTATCTGGCGGACGCGGCTAGCTTTCAGCATCTCCCGTGCCTTTTTGGCAGCAGGCACTGCTTCCTTCGGCACATGGCCCAATTTCGCATGTGCTTTGAGAAGCGCAATTTCCACGTCAGCCCATCGCCTGATTTTGTTCTCTTCGTCAAAATAGGCATTCATCTCAGTCTTATATCTGTCCTCAAGAGGCGAAACCACCATATTAATCACCACACACACTTAAGTGCCCGGAATGAATTAGCGAATAAATAATAAAAAATAGGGGGTCATGGGGGTTTCGAGTTTCGGGTTACGAGTTTTTGAATTCGCCTGCTGGCATTTCTCCAGTTGGAGAAATTCTCAACAGCAATAGCTGTTGATCGCCTGCTGGCGAATAGCTCTCCCCTTCGGATCGATGAGTTTCAGGTTTCGAAAGAAGAAAATAAAAAAAAGAAAAAACCTTCAAACACGCTTGCCAATGGCGAACCTGTTCTTTAATTCGGTGATTTCCACTTCGATATTGTCGCCCTTGTTCGCGCCAGGCACGAATATGACAAATCCGTTTACCCTTGCGATGCCATCTCCTTTCCTTGCCACATCGGTTATCTCAACAGTAACCTTGTCGCCTACCTTCACCGGTTTCTCAACAGGTGCCCTGTCACGGTCTCTGTCCCTGTCTCCATATCCTTCTGAGTCTCCGTACATGTTTTCACCTTCTGTTTATGCTTAAATTATTAACATTAAATTAAGTGTCAATCTTCTATTTAAATGAGTGCACAAACTGAAATTCGTTTACCCTTCGACTTTCTGCACGCCAGCCACCGAGCCTTTGAGATAGGGCCTGAGGCAGAGCATGTTTGCAATTGCCTTCCCAGCCCCCTCGTAAACCTCGCTCCATGCAGGAAGGATATCCGGGTTTCGCGTGCCTGCCTGCGTTATTACCAGGCTTATTCCCATTGCCTGCACCAGTCCCTGCAATCCATCATCCATGGCTGCCAGGTCAATCGCGCCTTCTCCAACTTTCAGCTCGCCATAGCACAGCGCCTGGTCAATGGCATGCACTAGCAGCGGCCTGCCGTCATAGACAGTCGTGATTAAGCAGGAATTTGTTTTGCTGAAGCCCGCGCAGGCAACCCCTGTGGCAGCCATCCGCTGTTTCAGCATGGCAAAAAGGCATTTGCCCAGGGTTTTGAATGTCTCCTCGTTTTTTACATGCTGGAGGTTGTAGCCGCAGCCCTTCTTTATCCTGTAATCTACGGTGATAGCTGCACCCAATCCATTCGAAAATGCCTTCAGGATTTCACTTATCGCAGGCTCTCCAATATTTTCCCTGACTCCCTTGCCGCCCAGTTTCACCGAAGCAGTGATAGCCACTTCTCCCGTGTCCCTGATGGATTCAGCAGAATTCAGCAGCAATTTTTTGTTTATTTTGTTTGGCGGCGCAATCAGTTTGCCTGGCGGGCCTGCAAGGCTCCTGCCTATTGCGCGGTGGACCGCTTCCCACAGGTGGTGGGTGTCATGGCCATTTGCAATTACCACCATCCTCTTGCCAAGCCCTGTTGTCATGCCCTCAAGGAACCTTGCGACCGCGCGTTGTTCCATGCCCTCCACCTTGCCATTGATGAATCTTTTTTCATCCCCAATCTCAAGGATGAGCCCGCAGCCGGCTTCAAACGCAATGTACGCCTGCGCTTCATCCAGCCCTGCTGCCGAATCCGTTGGCGTGCAGATTTTCCTAAAAAGCGTTCCCAGCGCCTCCCCGCAGGCAAAGCCGGTTTCCTCCTGTGATTTCCTTCCCCGGGGCTTTGCAATGAATGTTATGTTCACATCTGCGTTGTGCGCCACCTGCTGTATCATGTGAGACAGGAATTGCCAGGGAGTTTGGACGTCTATCCTGTCTTTTTTGCCGCTCTTCCAAAGGCGTGCTGAAATCGAGATGCCCCCTAATGAACTCTTTGAAGATGCAGACTTTTGCATAGGAAGATATGCTTCTGCTAGACATTTAAAGGTAAGCAGGCGGCTCTTGCCAGGCTTAGGAACATAGGCAGAGTTTTTTATATTCATTGACCACTAAATAATAAATACTCCAATATGCTTAATTCAGTCCCCGTCATAGCTCAATGGTAGAGCGGCCGGCTGTAGTTCGAGGGAACCTGAAGAATAATGGTCTTGGGTCTTCAGTCTCGGGTCTTGATTTCTGGACCCTAGACTCTGGACTCTAGACAGTTCTGGTTCCCCCACGTTTCCCCCTCGGGTAGCGTGGTGGGCGCATGCGCCCAATGTTAACCGTTTGGGTTAAACCAGCGGGTACCGGCAGGTTGGGTGTTCAAATCGCTCTGACGGGACTTTTCTTTTTTAAATTCAAATGCCACTAATAAATCACTTAGGTATTTCTATGGCAAAAAAATCCATCGTGAAGTCGGCAAGAGTACTGCCTGCTTTGTTGACAGGTGAATTGCCGGCACGACTTCACGAGAATTTTTCGAATGAGTCTGATACCGTGCGCTTGCGCACGGTCCCGAGCATCCGCGATCGAGCAAACAACAGTTTGCTCGAGCTATGCGCTGAAAGCGCATTCAAGGGAGGCTCTTCGGAAAATCTGATAACCAATGTTTCAGTTGTATTCAACCCCTACAAGAAAAATGCCGAAAGCGTCTACAAGGAAGTGCTTGGCTTCTTGAGGGATGAATGTGTCAGGGTCGTCCCGTCCGGTCAGCTGCTCATAACCATAGGCGGCGACGGCACAATCCTCTACAACAAGCAAATCTACAGGCAGCCCATCTTTGGCATAGGCACAGAATCAAGCTTTATCTGCCCTGCGCGCTTCGACAACTGGCGGGAAAAGCTTCCCAAGGCGCTCTCAAAGCCGAAAGTTGAGAAGCGGCTCATGCTCACAGGCCGGGTGGGCAATTTCACCTTGCCGGACGCGCTGAATGAGATTGCCGTGAGGAATCGCGAGCACCGCGTTGTCAGGTTCAAAGTTAATTCAGGCAGTAATGATTATGATTTCCGGGCTGATGGCGTAATCTTCTCAACGCCCACCGGCTCCACGGGCTATTCCTATTCCTGCGGTGGCGATGAGCTTGACTATGCTGCAAGGGAATACCAGGTAGTGGGAATCGCGCCCTTCAGGCGCGCCTTCAAGCCCATGAAGGTGGGCGAGGATGCCGTGGTGCGCATCGAGGCAGTGCCCTACAAGTCAGTGGAAATCATTGTGGACGGCCAGTTCACCTATCCCATGCACCAGGGCGTGCTTGAGATTTTCAAATCTGGGGATGCGGAGATAGTTATTGTCTAGGGTTCAGGGTTCCGAGTTTCGAGACTCAAGACCCGAGACCCAAGACTGTTTTGATGAGGTGTTTTCATGGTTTCAGACGGCGGTTGCATCTTTTGCAAAATAGTCAATGGCGAAATCCCAAGCTCCAAGGTTTATGAGGATGAGGATGCGCTTGTAATCCTTGACATCTCGCCCATCAACAAAGGCCATTCGCTTGTTCTCTCAAAAGAGCATTACAAGGACATTTATGACACCCCTGAAGAGTTGCTGCTGAAGCTTGCGGGCATCACAAAAAAGGTTTCCCTGGCAACCAAAAAATCACTTGCCTGCGACGGCATAAATATCGTGCAGAACAATGAGCGCCCCTCAGGCCAGTTGGTGTTTCATATCCATTTCCACATAATCCCGCGTTTTTCCCACGACGGCATACGGTTCGACACAAACCGCAAGAAATACGAAGGAACTGAGATGAAAGAGTTTGCAGAAAAAATCAATATTTCAATCCAAAAATAAAGAATGCCGCATCAAAAAATCCAGCGTCAAATCTGCCTGCGTTTTCCGTCAATAATCCCAGCGCCTTATCTGTCCTGAAATCATTTTCCAGGTATGAGAAGAATCTTTTTTTCAGTTTTTCAGATTTTTCGATCTGATTTTTTGTTTTTGCCAGTTTCGCAGTGGCATAGGCATTTTCAAGTTTTTTCCAGGTTTTTTGCCAATTGCCCATTGCATCTTCAGTTAAATTCAGCGTTTTCCTGTAATGCTTTGAAAGGAGAAGCATTCGTATGGCATTGGGCGAATATTTGGCCAGCAGCCCGGAAACTGTGACGTAATTTCCCTTGCTCTTGCTCATCTTCTTGTTGTTCACCAGCAGGTGCCTCGGGTGCATCCAGAATCGTGAGTAGGGCTTGCCAGTGAGCGCCTCGGCAAGGGTCTTGGTGTTCTCATGGTGGGAAAAGAGGTTGTCAAAGCCGCCAATCTGGATGTCAATTTGTTTTCCGAGGTATTTCAGCCCGATGGAGCAGCAGTGCATGTGCCAGGAAGGCCGCGGGCAATTGTAATCCTTCTCGAAAAGAAGGAAATCCGCTGCCTCAGCCGGATAGTAGTCGGATTTCCTGATTTGTTTTGTTTTTGGGGTTATTTTTCTGCCAGCCAATATGCCATAATCCGCTGCCTTTTCCAATTTGAAAAAAATCTGATTCCCGTCAACATATGCAAAACCCTTTTCCATGAGCTTCCTTACATTCAGCAGCATCTCCGGAAACATTGCGCCTGCATGAACATAGGTTGCCGGGATGAGATTCAGCGCTTTTACAGCACCAAAAAACTCATCAGTATATGGCTTAACCAGCTCAGGCACTGATTTGCCTTCGCGTGCCGCCCTCCTGAGCGATTTCACATCTACATCCGTGATGGGCATCACGTGCTTTACCTTCCACCCCTGGTGGATGAGCCACCGTTTGAGTGTATCCTCTACCACATATGTCCTGAAATTGCCGATGTGCGGATGGTCATAGACAGATGGGCCGCAGGTGTACATCTTAACCTCCCAGCCGTCAATCGGAGCGAATGCCTCAACCTTTTTTGTGAGCGTATTATAGAGTGATGGTGAATGAGCCATAGCTCTATTTAAAAATCAGGGCATTAAATAGTATTCGGTAAGTTTGTGAATGTCAACGCGCGTATTCATGTCGACGGCCTTGTGCAGGGCGTAAACTACCGCTCATTCACGTTCTCCAATGCCCGTGAACTAGGGATTGTGGGCTCTGTGGAAAACCTTCCTGATGGCACTGTGGGAATTGAATGCGAGGGCGAAAAGAAGCTTATCGAGCAATTCGTGGCGCTTTGCAAGCGCGGCCCGTCCGGCGCACTTATCAGGAAAGTGGACGTGGCTTATGGAAAGCCGAGGGGCAAATTCAAAAATTTTTCAGTTAAATTCTAATGTCAAGTCGTGTGCTCAAGCGTGCCTTGGGTGGCAATTGTGATGGACTTTGAAACTTCCGCAGGGGTTGTGGCCTACCGCTGGGATAAGGGCCAGGTCGAGCCGCTTTTCCTAATATTGCACTATGAAGAGGGCCATTGGGACCTGCCCAAGGGCCATTTGGAGAGGGGCGAATCCCTGGAAGCTGCCGCCCTGCGCGAGCTCAAGGAGGAAACCGGCATCTCTGATGCCAGGCTGGCAGCCGGCTTCAAGGAGAAAATCACCTATAATTACAGAAGGGGCGGCCGCATGTATACGAAGAATGTCTATTTCTTCATTGGCGAGACAAAGTCCGAGGCAGTGGCTCTGTCACCAGAGCACACGGATTACAAATGGCTGGAGTATGCGGATGCGCTGGGCGTTGTGACCTATGGCACTGCGCGTGAGATCCTGAAAAAGGCATATCTATTTTTAAACGGAAAACAACAATAAACCTAGTGAAATGTGCGGGAGGTTGTTGTTATGACCAGGGAAATCGTTGAACTATTAAAATCGTTCCGATCACTTTCTTCAGATAATAAAGTAACTGTTTCTGCAGGCGCAGCAGCAAACGCAATCCTAACAAACACCCCATTTGAACTGGCAATGGCATGCCTGGAAATAATAAATTTTTCGCATGTGGATACACCTGGATTAAGGCATTTGGCAAATGCTGTGAACGCAATATTATCTCAAAGGTTTGAGGAATTAACCTGGGAACAAGCAGAAAAATTGGTGGCAGGCACAAAGACGGCGTTAAGAGACTTGGAACACGCAAATTTAATGATTAGTGATGTTGTATCCCGACTACGAACTGGGTTAATGATCGCAAATCATAATAGGGATAGCAGACTGCGCATGGGTGAACTACATCCAAGAGAAGAATTAAGACGCCATGGGCTTAACTTTCTACAGTTACGGGATCCCCCGCAAAGAAGGGCTCCATGTCCAAGAAATGTCTTTTATTAGAGACCTGGATTGAGAAACCTACGGGTTTTAACCCGTAGATGAATCAACCTGCTTTTTCTAGTTTTAAAAAATACCTATTCCAGCGGCGCGCCCGCCCTAGCGGGCGGGCCATTGTT